>Ga0114977_10002502_pt1 | contig 11794 bp, 11 predicted proteins | sample S_130805_MF_Meta_FD_87026 | JGI IMG/M metagenome (GOLD analysis project Ga0114977, IMG submission 87026) | Freshwater microbial communities from Lake Simoncouche, Canada to study carbon cycling - S_130805_MF_MetaG | ecosystem: Environmental > Aquatic > Freshwater > Lake | place: Lake...
CATAACTCCAGAGCTTACGGTAAAGAAAATTGAGTCGATTATGCAAGCGCGTATTGATCTTTCCCACAACGCCGCACCGCTTCTAACTCTTGAAGCGCTAATGTGCTCGTTGAAATGACTAAGATAAAATTTCTATCACTATTATTAATTATTGTTGTTTTACTTTCATTTCCTATCTATTCTAATTTAAGTAATTTACCAAAAACTTGGACCTTAAAAGAATTTCAAAACCAAGAACTAAAGTGGCGAAATTGTTACGGTAATTTTGAATGCTCAACTTTATTGGCCCCGGTTAACTACGATAAAAATACGGGTGATGTATTCCATCTAAAAGTAATTAGATACAATGCAACTGATCAGCGCCATAAACTTGGCGCACTGGTTGTGAATCCAGGCGGCCCCGGCGCTTCTGCTTTCGATTATGCATATAACGCAGAAAATATTGTAAGTGCCGCGATTCGCGAGAAATATGACATTGTCGGCTTTGATCAAAGAGGCGTTGGCCAAAGCGACCCAATTAGATGTTTAACAGATAAAGAAACTGATGAAATGCTCGCTGGACCAATGATTGCCGACACACCCGAAAACCAGCGTAAAATGGTCGAAAATGCAAAGTCTTTTGCTAGCAAATGTAAGAAAGCAGCTGGAGAAAAGTTAACGCACCTTTCAACTCTCGAGTCTGCAAAAGATATGGAAATATTGCGTTTGGCTCTTGATGAACCAAAGTTAAATTATCTTGGGAAGAGCTACGGAACTTATCTAGGAACACTTTATGCATCACTTTACCCATCAAAAGTTGGAAAAATTATTCTAGATGGCGCAATAGATCCGTCAATCTCGATTCAAGAACAAAACTTAACCCAAGCCAGAGGGTTTGATCTAGCCCTCGCTCAATTTCTTGCCAAGTCTAAAATTCAGCAGAATTCAATCCTTAAATTACTCAGTAACGCTTCTACAAACCCAATTAAGACAGAAACAGACAGAAGTCTTACAGACTCATTGGTAATCACAGGTATTGCGTCAGGTCTTTATGGCGACGCAACTGGTTGGCCGAGACTTAAGAAGGCCATTAGTGAAGCAATTTCCGGGAATGGTACAAAACTTCTAGAATTATCAGATGGGTATTCTGGTAGAACCAAAGATGGCAAATACTTCTCAAACGAAAATGATGCCGCAACATTAATTAGTTGTTTAGACTGGCCATCCAGAAAAACTGTTGAAGAAATGCGATCGACAAGTGAACTATTTCGCTCAACTGCTCCAATTTTTGGGCCCTACCTAATTTACTCCCAACTAGATTGCAACTACTTATCTCCTTCTAAAAATGCAAATCCTTTCAACTTTAATCCAATTTCAACTTATCCGATTTTAATAATAAGTGTAACCCGAGACCCTGCAACTCCTTACGAATGGGGGCTTGCCCTCTCCAAGAAGTTCCCGGGCTCATTTTTTTTAACTCTGGATTCGGATGGCCATACCGGTCAAGGCAGAGGATTTTCTTGTATAGATCGTGAAGTAGATTCATTTCTTATTAATAGAAACAGATACTCATCCAAAGTTTGCAATTCAAAATAATTATTTTGTTCCCCAAACAATAATTACATTATTCGGGTAAGTAAGTGGCTCTTCGGGAATAATTCTAGAACCGGGTATTGAGGAAAGTATTTCGTTAACGCTATACCCATCAAGTTCTTTATATGAAAGTTCGTTCCAAGTTATATAACCCATTTTTGCATTAGAAATAACTTTGTCTAAGTACATTTTTTGGACTTCTCGAGTGAGTTCTGAAAAAGCATAATTACTAATCAACAAATCTGATTTTGTCGGTTCAGGATCTCGTCCATCAATAAATCTGAATTTAGTAGTATCAGTTAATTTTTCTAGAAACTTATTAGTTAATTTTAGAACTGGCGGTAGGTCATATAGGGTGTAACTTTTTAAGTTTTGATTTACAGCGATAGCGTGAGCTTGACCACCAAAACCAACTCCAATTTCAGAAATTCTTATATCGTCTAACGGTCCAAATAATTCTAACAATTGACACAGAACTTTTAGATATCTAATAGTAGTAGGAGAGGTTCTTCCGATAGTTTTAAAATGAAAAGTTACTGGATTGCCAATATCGTTTTGTAATTTAATCTTCTTAAAATACTCTAAAGCCATGTTGTTTTTAAGGGCAACCTTCAAATACTTTTTCCCGAAGCGAACTGTGACGTGCTCTAAAATTAGTCGATATTCCAAGCACCTTCGAAACTTAGAAAAAATCACGAGATCCACTACCGCTAATTCGCAAACCCGAACGTAAGCCGTCGCATCGCTAATACTGGTCTTAGATTTAATTTCCCCTACTTCAACGCTCTCTACCGACCAGCAAGATCTTCTAATTGCTAATTCTTGGAAAGCCCCATACAGGCCGTATATACGCCAGATCCGGCGTATTTTTACCAGATATCGCATGAATTGAATCCTAGTTCTTTAAGTTCCGAAAATAGAGCCTAGATGGTTTGGTATTTAGCACTACTTCAAATAGGGCAAGATTTACCCATGCGCCTTGACCACATTTCATATGCCGCCTCACATGATCAGCTAGTCGATGTTGTCCAGAGACTAGGTTCAAGAATTGGCTCAGCTTTTACCGATGGCGGGATTCACCCCCGATTCGGAACTCGCAACTTTACACTTCCATTAAAGAATGGGCATTATCTAGAAGTTGTCTGCCCGTTGAATCATCCAGCAGTGGACGCATCTCCATTTGGCAAAGTTGTTTCACAACGTGCAAGCGAAGGTGGCGGTTGGCTTACTTGGGTAATTTCTACCGAAGATATTTCTCCAATAGAAAAACGTTTAGGTAGAGAAGCTGTAGATGGTCATCGCACTCGTCCAGACGGAATAGATTTAAGATGGAAACAAATAGGAGTTCTAGACACGCTTAAAGATTTTCAGATTCCATTTTTCATCCAATGGTTAACAACCGATCACCCTTCTAATGATATTAATGCTGTAGCAAAAATTTCCAAAATTGAAATTGCTGGTTCTAAGTCTGCAGTGCAAGTTTGGATTGATTCTGATTTAGATACAGCACTTCAAGAGATAGAAGTAATCTGGGTGAACCCTTCAGAAAATGACGGAGCTTCAGGGATTATTTCAGTAACTATTGACACAACTAATGGTCCTATCAGGCTAGAATGATAGATATATCCTAAAGGTAGTAATATCTATTTATGGAGCGCATAGGGTCTCTGGTAATCACTGGCAGTAATGGTTTTGTTGGACAGAGCATCTTGGATTATATTGGCAATTTACCAGATTCTTTAAAACCCGAAAAGTTGACATTAATATCTAAGAGCGCACCTAGGGTTGATACTAGGCACAATTTAAGAAATTTAGATATTAATTATATAGAGCGTGATCTTTCTGAAAAATGGGATTTTAGGAGTCCTGAATCAGTTTTAATTAATTTAGCAGCAGATGGTAGTCAAGGAGCATTTAGTAAAGATTCTGCTGATCAATTTATAAGAATAAGCCAGAATTTAACAGAGTGGGCAAAAGAAAATAACCCAATTACTATATTTCATGCTAGCTCTGGCGCTGTTTTAGGCATAAAGCGAATTTATGGCGAGACTACAAGTTTGGGCTTGACTGGAGAGAGATCCAATTTTAATAAATGGGATTTTATCCAGGCGCGTATAAAGGCTGAAAATAATTTACAAGAACTGAATACTAAAAAAAATATAAAAATAATTATTGGGCGACTGTACTCATTCATAGGTCCTCGAATTTTATCAAAAAAACATTATGCTTTACCGGCATTCATTGCTGGCGCATTGCAAAATGGCGTAATTGAGGTAGAAGGAAATATAAATACGATTAGAAGTTATCTTCATCAGGAAGAAATGAGTGAATGGATTTATCGATCCTTATTTGTAGAGGAACTAAATTCAATTTTAAATATTGGTAGTTCTGTCCCGGTGCAGATAAAAGAGTTAGCCGAATTCATTGCTTTAGAGACTGGCTCAAGCGTAAAATACAAGAATCCTGATATCGCAGGGGATGTCTATGTCGCTGACAATACGGAAACACTTGGTATTCTTCAATCATCCGAAAATAGAAAATGGAAAGATTCAGTAATCGAATGCCTATCAGTTGCGAAAGGAAGTCAAAATTACAACTAACCTCACCGGCGCAGAACTTCTTGTAAGTATCCTAAAAAGACAAGGAGTAGAAACGATTTTTTGTATTACAGGTGCGGGAAACCTAGCAATTGTTGACGCGATTGTGAGAGACGGGTCAATAAACTTGGTTTATTCACACCATGAGCAGTCTGCAGTGATGGAGGCCCAAGGATATTCTAGAATTTCTGGAAAACTCGGAGTAGCAGTGGTCACCACTGGTGGCGGTACTTCAAATGTTGTTACGGGGGTTTTAAGTGCGTATTTAGATTCAATTCCAGTACTAATTATTTCTGGCAATGAAAGTTCTTTTCACTGCAAAAATGAATACAAACTTCGCGCATACGGAGTGCAAGGGTTTGACTCAGTGGAGGTACTTCGGCCCATTACTAAAAATGCTGTTAGAGTAGTTGATTTAGTCGAGGCAGAGCAAATATTTTCAGATGCGATTGGATTCGCATTGAGTGCGCGAATGGGTCCCGTACATATCGATTTTCCAATGGATTTGCAAAGAAAAACTATAGAGCCGTCCCTTTCTCACGTAAAATACTCTGAGATCAATCCCCATAACAAAGAATCGATCTATTCATTTGCCGAGATGCTTGTTCCAGCCTTGAGGTGCTCAACTAAACCAATAATTTATATAGGAAACGGTTGCAGAAATCCAATTACACTTGCTTTAGTTCAAAAATTTATTGAATATACAAAAATTCCATTCTTATTGTCATGGTCCGCAATTGATTTAATGCCAGAGGGTCATCCCCAAAATATGGGAAGAATTGGCATTTATGGCGACAGAGCTGCAAATATCGCACTGCAAAAATCAGATCTATTAATCTGTTTGGGAACTCGTTTGGCGATACCACAAATTGGATATGATAAAAAGGATTTTGCTCGAAACGCCAGTAAATGGATTGTAGAAATAGACCCAAGTGAATGCAGAAAATTTGAAGATACAGACTGGAATATACTAAACGCAAATGTGCAAGATTTCTTAACAACATATTTTGAAACTGAAAGTATTTCGAAAAGTTCATTGCCATCTTGGGATAAATGGATAGCAGATTTTCTAAAGATTTGGACACAGTTTCCAAGATTAGATCAAACTGGTTTAACTTTGACAGAATCTGATCAACATATTCATTCTGCGGTTGCAATACAAGCAATAAATACTCACGCAAACAACGACGCAATATTTTGCACCGATGTTGGAGCAGGATTACTAACAGGTCACTACATTTTTGCCAAGCGCGGAAATCAACGGTTATTCACTTCTCAAGGACTTGGGGAAATGGGATTTGGGCTACCTGGCGCAATCGGGGCACATTTCGCAGATAAGTCAAGGCAGATAATTTGCCTAAACACTGACGGCGCCATGATGTTTAATTTACAAGAGCTCCAAGTCGTAGCCCAACACAAAATCCCATTAAAATTATTTGTTTTTAATAATGGCGGGTATTCAATGATTAAAATTTCTCAACAAAATTTATATGAATCCAGATTTGCTGGGTCTACACTTGAAAGTGGAATTAGTTTTCCATCATTTAAAAAATTGGCAAATATTTTTAATTTTAATTTCAACAAAATAACGAATCTAAACGAGTTAGAATTGGCATTGAAGCAAGATTTGAACACCACGCAAGCTGTTCTTTTTGAGATTATTATGAATCCAGATCAAAAATATTTACCCCGGTTGTCAACAAGTAAACTCAAAGATGGCACACTAGTTTCTCCACCATTAGAAGATTTAGACCCACTTATTCCAATCGAAGTTCTCAGAGATGTATTAGAATTCGAACCTCACATAAATTCGTATAGATCCAGAAAGCAATAATAAATTGCAAAATAGAATTCGAATTGCAATTATCGGAACCGGAAATATTGGAACTGATCTCTGTGCGCGGTTATTGCGTGATGACGAATTCGAAGTTGTGGCTTTTGTTGGACGCCGCGAAAATAGCCCAGGAATAGAATTGTTTAAGAAGCATGTAAGACACACAATTACAAATGGAATTGACGGCTTATTGACCATTGTAGATGAGATAGATGGAGTATTTGATGCAACCTCAGCTTTTGACCATACTTCGCATTGGGAGTTACTTCGTGATTGCGGTAAATGGGTAATAGATTTGACCCCTTCACAAATCGGGAGACCAATGGTGCCTGTGCTTATCGACGAATCAAACAATTTTGAACTTGAGCATCAAATAGTTTCTAATTATTCCATGATTACATGCGGTGGCCAGTCCTCAGCTCCCCTAATTTTTGCAATGTCCAAGTTCTCTAAGAAAATTAAGGAAATTGAAGTCTCATCTAGCATTGCTTCTATGTCAGCGGGACCGGCAACTCGTAAGAATATTGATGAGTACATTCAATCAACTGAAAACTTAGTGAGATTAATCTCTGGCTGTAATTTGACAAAAGCGATTTTAGTTTTAAATCCTTCAGAACCACCAATCATGATGAGAACTACTGTTCAAATGGAAGTGGGCAATTGCGACATAGATGGAGTTTTAATTGAACTGGCGATATTAGTATCTCAAGTCAAGAAATATGTCCCTGGGTATGATGTGGTAGTGGAACCTCATTTTTCCAAACCACACACAATTTCTGGCACAGTAAAAGTCACTGGAGCTGGATTTGTGCTTCCGGAATATTCTGGAAACCTAGATATTATTAATGCGGCCGCAGTAGAGACAGCTCGTAGGCATTTTAAAAAGTTTGCACATCTCGCCAAGCCCAAAACACTATCTATATGACTTTTTTATACGACGTAACCCTCAGAGATGGAAACCACGCCCTCCGACATCAACTAACAAGCGATTTTGTGGAAAGATACTGCAAATTAGCTGATAACTCGGGTGTATGGGCTGTTGAAGTTGGTCATGGGAATGGGTTAGGCGCATCTTCCTATTTAGTTGGGAAATCAGCAGAAGGTGATTTTGAATTATTATCTACTGCAAGAGAATTTCTAAAAAAAACTAAACTTGCAGTTCATGCAATTCCTGGATTTGCCACAATCCGACGCGACTTAATCCCAGCCATAGAGTGCGGGGTTGATGTTTTTAGAATTGCTACTCATTCCACAGAAGCGACAGTTTCCGAAAAACACATTTCCTTTCTTGCAGAGCGTAATATGGAAGTTCATGGAGTTTTAATGATGAGCCATATGAATTCTATCGAAGGGCTAATATCTCAAGCGACGCTTATGGCAAAATATGGAGCTAGTGCCATAATTTTAATGGATTCCGCTGGACATTTTATTCCAAAAGACGTTAAAGAAAGAGTTGATGCGTTGAAAAATACTCTTACAATAGAAATTGGTTTTCACGCTCATAATAATCTTGGGGTGGCAGTTGCAAATGCATTTGAAGCTAGAAGCGCAGGAGCTTCTATAATTGACGGAGCATCTATGGGGCTAGGAGCCGGTGCAGGAAACGCGCAACTCGAAAATATCGTAGCTGCTTCTCTCAGAATGAATAAATATGAATCGGGACTTGATCAATTGTTGGAAATGAGTCAACTTGTTGAGGATTCTTACCCTAAGAATTTACCAATGAGTACCGCAACTAGTATTCGCAGTGGAGTCGCTGGTGTATTTAGTGGTTATGCGCCACAAGTAAAAGAGCTTTCACGAGAATTAGGAATAGACATAAATTTACTATGGGATGAGGTTGGAAAGCGAAAGTTAGTTGCAGGGCAAGAGTCTATGATTCGTGAGATTGCAAATGATTTAATGAATCTTTAAACTAAATGAGTCTTTTCAGAAATTATATAAAGTGGCCTTTGCTTTACTTCTTCATAAATCAAACCAAGGTATTGGGCTAACACGCCGATGCTTAGCATAGTTAATGAGAAACCTAAACTAATTAAACCAACGATGGTCCCATAGCCAGCAAATGGAACCCCACTAACTATCCAAATAATCGAAAGTGTTGAAACTCCAACCAATGAAAGCAAACTTAATACAAATCCTAAAGAAGAAATCCAAATTAGAGGAGTGGCGCTGTAAGCCAAAATACTCCTAGAAGCAATAGTAATCACCTTGAAAATTGACATCCCTAACCATTTAGATTCCCCCGAGAACCTAGGTGGTCTGTTAACTTCAATTTCTGTTGTTTTAAACCCTACCCAAGCACCTAACCCCCTTAGGAATCGATGACTTTCTCGCATACTCCTTATAGCGGTATAAGTTTTTCTATTAATCAATCGGAAATCACTCACAGATTCAGGCAACATTTTATCCGTCATAAATCTTGCGATCCTATAAAAAAGTTTAGAAAGGGTTCTTCTAAGCAAAGGCACCGAATCACGACTAGCAATTTTTACCAATACTTGATCGTAGCCTTCCTCAAATTTTCTAAGTAATGTAGGGATTGTTTCAGGTGGATCCTGCAAATCAGAGCACATAATGATTGCAATATCTGCGGTAGCTTGATCTAGCCCACATGTTAGTGCGGAATCTAGTGTAAAATTTCTCGACATCCTGTACCCAATTATTCGTTTATCTATAGCACTGAATTTGTTAATAACTTCCCAAGTCCTATCGCTAGAACCATTATCCATAATATGAATTTGGTACTTGTATTTTTTTTCTTCATGCATAACTTTTTCTAATCTATTAAAAAGCTCAGGTAGACAATCTTCCTCGTTGTAAGCGGATGTAATAATATCTAACGTAATCTTCGTTTTCATTACTTTTCTCCATGGTCCTTAGAAATTAAGCCAAGGCGGCGGGTTCTGAATCGCGTACTTTGCTAAGTCGTGCTTTTCACGCAAAGTGTCCATAGGTTGCCAAAAACCTTTATGTTGATAAGCCATTAATTCGCCAATACTTGTTAGCTTAGGGAGTGCGCCAGATTCGAATGGCTCTTGATCGTTAAGTACATAATTAGCAACTTCAGGCTCGAGGACAAAGAAACCGCCATTGATCCATCCGGCATCCGATTGATTTTTTTCACCGAAATGAGAAACTCTTTCATTCTCAATCTCAAGATATCCAAATCTTGCCGGTGGTCTTACTGCCGTAACTGTCGCTAGTTTCCCATGAGAATCATGAAATGCTATTAAATCATCAATAGGTATATTGGCTAGTCCGTCTCCATATGTAGCTATAACCCTCTCTCCTGGAAACGCTTTCATGCAACGAGCAATTCTTCCGCCTGTTTGAGTGTTAAGTCCGGTTTCAAGTGCTGTGACATTCCAAGACAATTTGGATTTATCGTTAAGATGACTAACATTTTTATCCGCAGTATTAATCTTGATATCGCCATCGAGCTCATTTAAGTCAATCAGCCATCTTTTAATTATTTCACTTCGATAGCCTAAAGCTAGAACGAATTCATCGAAACCTTGCACAGAAAAAATGTTCATTAAGTGCCAAAGAATAGGCTTGTCATCTATTAGAACCATAGGTTTTGGCTTATCTTGAGTCTCTTCGGAAATCCGGGTGCCTAGACCGCCTGCAAGAATTACAATTTTCACAGCTATCCGATCCTAAAACTTGAGCCGATGTCTAAATATATATGGCACATTGGGAGAGATGGAAGTGATTTTATCCTATTTCCCCCAGTTTTCCAATCAAGCATTCAAATAACCTTTTAAATTCTCAAAACTAGCTAAATTTCTAAAAATAAATACCAAGATTTTTCCCTGGCGCGAAATATAAATTCGCTCATTTTCTTTAAAAATAAATCCACTCTGATCTTGCTCTTTAACTCTTTGTTTTACAGCGACCAAGTCCGAATCGGATAGATTTTTATGTTTTTGTAACTCTGTGATTGTAGTCCCATGACTGCCTGAACTTTCTACCCATTTCAGGAGAAAGAATGACCTACTCCTATCAATATTAAGCAGCAAAAAAGTAACAAGAATGAAACTAATAGACACAATCAATAATTCGTTCCCATTAATCAATTTAAATGGAAATTTTCTTGATCGTAAAGAATACAAAAAAAGTAAAAAAATAGCGGAACAAAACAGAATTTGCAAAAAGAGAAAAGAATTAGGATCAAATAACCTCCAAAATGCAATAAGTACAAATAGGATTAGCGAGCCTGCAACTGATAAAATTAATTTGTATAATTCATTCTTAAAAGTATGAGTATTAGTCAAATCAACTGCTCATCTCTTGAAGAGGCTTTCTCTACCTTCGAAAAAAACTCTAGAATTATTACAATACACGCTGTAACTCCGATTAAAATAGTTGACATGTAGTATCGGCCCAGCGCACCTGGAGTTAGAATAATTAATGAAAGATGTAGTAAATAAATTGGATAAAGCGAAATTAACCTAGTGAAAATTCTAGAATTTTTAAAATTTTTAACCCAAAAATACATTATTGGAATCAACCAAAATCCCCCCCATCCCCAGAACCAAGAAGCTTGATTAACTAAAAAAGTTGGAGATTGAGCCAAAAACTCTAATGGCTTTAAAAAACCGATATTTATATCTACGGTTGGTTCGTCAATAGATGGATGCAAGAGTTCAGGGCCACTTTGAAGAGCGGTATTAGTTCCAAATCCTATGGGTAAGTTAATGTCATAACTAACTTGATTTTCTGGTCCTTGAAAAAACGGCGGCGGCAATGCCCCTCGAGATCTCTGCAGATGTGCCATCATAAATATCGCAGGATTCTTTGACGCTATCCCAAAATAATTACTCCAAAATGCTTCGTTTAGAGTAAGTTTAGAACTTGGCGAATTCATTACTTTGGAAGCAGACTCCACGGTTGAGCAACTCAATTCCTCTACCCATAATTGCTTGGGAGCGATTTGCTCCAAAAACTTCCATTCATCGGGTGTTATCTCTGACTCTGGATGCTGAGCTATACATTTCAAATCTGCGATCATTGGGTAATACTTAGCATCCTTCATAAAATCTGTAGATATCCCGATTGAACTCACAAAATACAGAAACACTATAATCGGTAACGTAATTAGAATTACTTTTGCCCTTTTACGTATCGCAAGGGAAATCATACCGAAGAAAATAAATACCGGTCCCGTTTTGACTGAGAGCAAGAAAATAAAAGCGATTAATAATACCGTAATTAAATTTTGGTTACTTATATACTTTTTTTGTATCAATCTTAACTCTACTCCAACCAAAATGATTATTCCTGCTGTTTGAAAAACATCATGACTTACTGTTACTCCAAAAACGCCAAACAAAGGAGTCAGGGAAATTGCGATTATTGCCCGAATTCGAACTTTCAACGATTGACTAAATGCGGAAATTAAAAATACTAATGAAAAGGCTAGTGCAATTAATCCCAAAAAAGCAGGGAAAAAAATGGATTTTCCACTAAATGAACTTATTTTCAAATACCAAAAGAAAAGGGATGTCCACCAATCTGTTGATTCACCTTGTTGAATCATTCTAATGGCTAAACTGTAATCGTATCCAAGCCTTCCAGGGAATAGAGATAAATACCAAAACGTAACGATTCCCAAAAAAGCAAACGAAAATTTGGAGTGATCTTTCAAAAATCTAATTTTTTCTAACATTTACAACTCCATAACAAAAAGTGCCTAATCAGGACTTGTAATTGCAAAAAAACCATGTATGTACAATATCAAACTACATTAGATTGCTGATGAAATTCAAACATTTTATAGAGTATA
>Ga0114977_10002503_pt1 | contig 11793 bp, 9 predicted proteins | sample S_130805_MF_Meta_FD_87026 | JGI IMG/M metagenome (GOLD analysis project Ga0114977, IMG submission 87026) | Freshwater microbial communities from Lake Simoncouche, Canada to study carbon cycling - S_130805_MF_MetaG | ecosystem: Environmental > Aquatic > Freshwater > Lake | place: Lake...
CAAGAACGATTTTGGGTTGCGGTTCAGGGTGGAGAAAAAGACCCAACCACCGGGCTTGACCAGTGCTGAGCAGGCACGCACTACGGAAGCCGGATCGGGCACATGCTCGAGCATCTCCATGCAGGTCACTACATCAAAGCTTTGTGGCTGCTGCTCTGCCAGCGCTTCGACACTGACTTCACGGTATTCAAGGTTCGGCGTCTGCGCCTCCAGCGCGTGCAACTGCGCCACCCGAAGTGCCTTGCTCGCCAGGTCGATACCGGTGACCTGGGCACCGCCACGCGCCATGGCGTCGGCCAGAATGCCGCCGCCGCAGCCGACGTCAAGAACCTGCTTGCCCTTGACGGGAGAAATGCCATTGATCCAGTCCAGCCGCAGCGGGTTGATCTGGTGCAGGGGACGGAATTCGCCCTCCATGTCCCACCAGCGGTGAGCGAGGTCGGAAAACTTGGCCAGTTCGGCCGGATCAGCGTTCAAGGTTGAGGTCATGGGGAGATTATCGACAAAACAAAAAACCCCGCCAGGCGGGGTTTTTTGAGGAGGTCGGGAACGACTGATTACTTGTTGGCGCGGGTACCGACAACTTCGATTTCAACGCGGCGGTTCTTGGCTTGACCTTCTTTGGTCTTGTTGTCAGCCACGGGTTGCTTCTCGCCCTTGCCTTCGGTGTAAACGCGGTTTTTCTCGATGCCCTTGGTCACGAGATAAGCCTTCACAGCTTCAGCGCGCTGGACCGACAGCTTCTGGTTGTACGCATCTGCGCCAACGGAGTCCGTATGACCCACAGCAATGATGACTTCCAGGTTGATACCCTTGACCTTGCCAACCAGATCGTCCAGCTTGGCTTTGCCTTCGGCCTTCAACACAGCCTTGTCAAAGTCAAAGAAGGCGTCAGCTGCGTAAGTCACTTTGGTGGCAGCGGGAGGCTGTGGAGCAGGTGCCGGTGCAGGTGCGGGCTTCGGAGCCACGACAACTGGTGCCGGTGCCGGTGCGGGAGCGGGAGCCGGAGCGGGTGCTGCCTTCGGAGCTGCAACGATAGCGCCATCGCAACCGACAGCAGCCGTAGCCGGTGTCCAGGTGGCATCGCGCCAGCACAACTCGCTAGTACCGTTCTTCCAGGTAATCCCGGTCGAGCTGACCCAGTTGTCAACGGATTGGGCGCCAGCCACGGCCGATAGTGCTGCGGCAGCAACCAGCATTGCCAGTTTGTTCAATTTCATCATGGTTCTCCTAAAGGACAAGAGCCGCAGCAGCGCGGCGGGTATTTATAAGACGCTGCGGGTGCCCATCACCCATAACGTTCGTGCCATTGTGCCACAGTCAGATTGGCCCTAAACCCGAAACCAGAGTGCAAGCCTTACAAATTTGAAAGCAAGCGATAAAGCCACTTCACCGTTGCACGAAAGCCACAAGACGGGCCCTTTACCTTTAGAATCGGGGCCTGCCTTTTGACTCTCCGTTCCAGCTACAACCGCCCCATGACCCAGTTCGCCAAAGAAACCCTGCCCATCAGTCTTGAAGAGGAAATGCGGCGCAGCTACCTCGACTACGCCATGAGCGTGATTGTGGGTCGCGCCCTGCCCGACGCAAGGGACGGTTTGAAGCCGGTACATCGGCGGGTGCTGTTTGCCATGCACGAGTTGAACAACGACTGGAACCGGCCCTACAAGAAGTCGGCCCGTATCGTGGGCGACGTCATCGGCAAGTACCACCCGCACGGTGACAGCGCGGTGTATGAGACCATTGTCCGCATGGCGCAGGACTTTTCTCTGCGCCATATGCTGGTGGACGGCCAGGGTAATTTCGGATCGGTCGACGGCGACAACGCAGCTGCCATGCGCTACACCGAAATCCGCATGTCCAAGATCGCGCACGAGTTGTTGGCGGATCTGGACAAGGAGACGGTTGACTTCGGCCCCAATTACGACGGCTCCGAGAAGGAGCCGCTGGTCATGCCAACGCGCCTGCCCAATTTGCTGGTCAACGGCTCGGGCGGCATTGCGGTCGGCATGGCGACCAACATTCCGCCGCACAATCTCAATGAGGTGGTGGACGCCTGCCTGCATCTGCTGCGCAATCCGCAGGCTTCGATCGATGAACTGATGGAAATCGTTCCGGCGCCCGACTTTCCCACCGGCGGCATTATTTACGGCATCAATGGCGTCAAGGACGGCTACCGCACCGGACGCGGTCGCGTCGTGATGCGCGCCAAGTGCCATTTTGAAGACATCGACAAAGGCCAGCGCCAGGCCATCATCGTTGACGAACTGCCCTACCAGTGCAACAAGAAGACCTTGCAGGAACGCATGGCGGAGTTGGTGCACGAAAAGAAGATCGAAGGCATCAGCCACATTCAGGACGAGTCGGACAAGTCAGGCATGCGCCTGGTGATTGAACTCAAGCGTGGCGAAGTCCCTGAAGTGGTGCTGAACAACCTGTACAAGCAGACACAGTTGCAGGACACCTTTGGCATGAACATGGTGGCGCTGATCAATGGCCAACCCAAGCTGTGCAACCTCAAGGATCTGATTGAGGTCTTTCTGGAGCACCGCCGTGAAGTGGTGACACGGCGCACCATCTTCAACCTGCGCAAGGCACGCGAGCGCGGCCACGTGCTCGAAGGGCTGGCTGTGGCGCTGGCCAATATCGACGACTTCATCGCCATCATCCGCAACGCGCCAACGCCTCCGGTGGCCAAGGTCGAGCTGATGGCTAAGCCCTGGGACAGCAAGCTGGTGCGCGAGATGCTGACACGCAGCCGCTCTGATGGCGGCACCGTCAACGCCGACGACTACCGCCCGGATGGGCTTGAGAAAGCTTACGGCATGGGTCGGGACGGCTTGTATCGACTGTCTGAAACGCAGGCGCAGGAAATTCTGCAGATGCGGCTGCAACGCCTGACCGGGCTGGAGCAGGACAAGATCGTCGCCGAATACAAAGAGGTGATGGCCGAGATTGACGACCTGCTCGACATTCTTTCCCGCCCGGAGCGGGTCTCGATCATCATCAGCGACGAGCTCAGCGCCATCAAGTCCGAGTTTGGCCAGACCAAGCTGGGCGCACGGCGCAGCCTGGTGGAGTACAGCTCGTTTGACCTCAGCACGGAAGACCTGATCACGCCAACCGACATGGTGGTCACACTCTCGCACAGTGGCTATATCAAGAGCCAGCCACTGAGCGAGTACCGGGCACAAAAGCGCGGTGGCCGGGGCAAACAGGCCACTGCCACCAAGGAAGACGATTGGGTGGACCAGCTCTTTATCGCCAACACGCACGACTACATCCTGTGCTTCAGCAACCGCGGGCGTCTTTACTGGCTCAAGGTCTGGGAAGTGCCGCAGGGCTCGCGCGGCTCGCGTGGCCGACCGATCGTCAACATGTTCCCGCTGGCAGAGGGCGAGAAGATCAACGTCGTCCTGCCACTGACCGGCGACAAGCGCAGTTTCCCGGCCAGCCAATACGTGTTCATGGCGACCTCCATGGGGACCGTCAAGAAGACGGCGCTCGACGAATTTAATAATCCGCGCAAGGGCGGCATCATCGCCGTCAACCTCGATGACGGCGACTACCTGATCGGTGCTGCCCTGACCGACGGACAGCACGATGTCATGCTGTTTAGCGACGGCGGCAAGGCCGTTCGCTTTGATGAAAACGACGTGCGTCCGCTCGGTCGCAACGCCCGTGGCGTGCGCGGCATGACGCTCGAAGAAGGCCAAAGCGTGATTGCCATGCTGGTGGCTGAAGACGAGCAGCAGAGCGTCCTGACGGCGACGCAAAACGGCTTTGGCAAGCGCACCAGCATCACCGAGTACACACGCCATGGTCGCGGCACCAAGGGCATGATTGCCATCACGCAGTCGGAGCGCAACGGCAGGGTCGTCGCAGCTACGCTGGTACGCGCCGATGACGAAATCATGCTGATCACCGACAAGGGTGTTCTGGTGCGCACACGGGTCAGCGAGATTCGCGAACTCGGTCGTGCCACACAGGGCGTCACCTTGATTGGCCTGGACGAAGGCTCCAAACTGAGCGGCTTGCAGCGCATCGTCGAAAACGACGCCAACCCGCTGACCGATGACGCAGCGGGTGAAGATGAAGCGCCCCTATAACTTTTCGGCCGGGCCGGCGGCGATGCCGCAGGAGGTACTGACGCAGGCGGCGGCTGAAATGCTCGACTGGCATGGCAGCGGCATGAGCGTGATGGAAATGAGCCATCGAGGCAAGGAGTTCGTCTCGATCCACGAACAGGCGCAGGCAGACTTGCGCCAACTGATGGCCGTGCCGCAGGAGTTCAGGATTTTGTTCATGCAGGGCGGCGGTCTGGCTGAGAACGCCATCGTTCCGCTGAACCTCTCGTGCGCCGGCACAGTCGACTTTGTGGTGACCGGTAGCTGGAGCCAGAAGTCGCAGCAGGAGGCAGCCCGCTATTGCACGGCCAACCTGGCAGCCAGCAACCAGGCAGACGGACACACCACACTGCCGGCGCCGCAGAGCTGGCGCCTGAGTAGGAACGCAAGCTACCTGCATCTGTGCAGCAACGAAACCATTCACGGTGTTGAATGGCATGAACTACCCGACCTCAAGGCCCTCGGCTATGACAGCCCCTTGGTGGTTGACTGTTCGTCGCATGTCGCATCACGCCCCATCGACTGGAGTCGCGTCGGCTTGGCCTTTGCCGGCGCACAAAAGAACCTGGGGCCGGCGGGTCTGACGCTGGTGGTTGTCAGGGACGACCTGCTGGACCGTGCCCTGCCGATTTGCCCCAGCGCTTTCAACTACAAGACGGTGGCTGAGAATCAGTCGATGTTCAACACGCCGCCAACCTACGCCATTTATGTGGCAGGCCTGGTTTTCCAATGGCTGAAGCGCCAGGGTGGCGTGGCCGCCATGGAGCAACGCAACCAGGCCAAGGCCGCATTGCTGTACGGCGCCATTGATGGTTCACAGCTGTATTACAACAAGGTGGCCGGTGATTGCCGTTCACGCATGAATGTGCCCTTCTTCCTTCGCGATGAGAGCCTGAATGAAGCCTTCCTGAGCGGCGCGCGGGAGCACGGTTTGCTGCAGCTCAAAGGGCACAAGTCGGTTGGCGGCATGCGCGCCAGCATCTACAACGCCATGCCGATCGAAGGCGTACAGGCGCTGGTCAGTTACATGCTGGAGTTCCAGCAAAGCAGGGCCTGAACGATGACGACACCCACTCCCGCCCTGCCAACCCTGCCAGAACTGCGCGTCCAGATTGATGCGATCGACCAGCAGTTGCTGACCTTGCTCAACAGCCGTGCACTGGTTGCCGAAAAAGTGGGTGAAGTAAAAAAGCGCGAAGGCACGGCGTTCTTCAGACCTGATCGGGTAGCGCAAGTCATAGAAAAAATCCAGTTGACCAATCCGGGGCCGCTCAAAGGCCCACATGTGGCGGCGATCTGGCGCGAAATCATGTCGGCCTGTCTGGCGCTGGAGGCGCCACAGCGGGTCGCGGTGCTGGGGCCGGCGGGCACGTTCTGCGAGCAGGCGGCGATCGAGTTTTTTGGCGGCGCGGCCGACCTGATTTACTGCGCCAATTTTGATGAAGTATTTCACGCCACGGCAGCGGGCAGTGCGCAATTCGGCGTGGTGGGCGTTGAGAATTCGACCGAGGGCATGGTCACGCGCTCGCTGGACCTGTTTTTGCACACCCCCACCCATGTGATCGGCGAAGTGACGCTGCTGATCCGGCACAACCTGCTGCGCCTGGAAAATTCCGTGGACGGCATTGAAGCGGTGCTGGCCCATCCGCTGGCGCTGGCGCAATGCCAGGCCTGGCTGTCCAAGCATTTGCCACACGCCGAGCGCAGGCCGGTTTCGAGCAACGCCGAGGGCGCGCGCCTGGCCACCACCAACCCGGCCTGGGCCGGTCTGGCCAGCGAGCGTGCGGCAAGCCAGTTCGGTTTGCACATTGCAGCCCATGCGATTCAGGACGAGGCCTACAACCGCACGCGGTTCGCCATCATCTGTCTGCCGCAAACCGTGGGAACACCGCCACCAACAGGTCGGGACTGCACGAGCCTGATCGTGTCGGTACCCAACCGGCCCGGCGCTGTGCATGATTTGCTGGTACCGCTGAAGACACACGGCGTGTCGATGACCCGTTTTGAATCACGCCCGGCCCGCACCGGCCAGTGGGAGTACTATTTCTACATTGACGTGCAAGGTCACCCGTCGCAGCCTCATGTGGCAGCGGCACTGGCGGATCTGCAAAGGCTCTCTGCCTTTTACAAACTTCTGGGTAGTTACCCGGTAGCCGAATAATGTTTGAGCAGCTTGGCGTCATCGGTTGTGGTTTGATGGGCGGTTCGTTTGCCCTTGCCCTCAAACGTGCCGGCCTGGTCAAGCGGGTGGTCGGTTACAACAAGTCGATGGAGAGTACCGAGCACGCGCGCGAGCTCGGGGTGATCGATATTGCTGCCACCTCTGCGTCGCAGGCCGTTACCGGCGCCGACATTGTGCTGCTTGCGGTGCCAGTGGCAGCCACGGAAGCAACGCTCAAATCCATCCAGCACCTGGTAACGCCCGAGATGCTGATCATGGATGTCGGCTCCACCAAACGCGATGTGATCGACGCCGGCCGCAGGGCCTTGCGTGAGCAGATCGGATCGTTCGTGCCAGCGCACCCGGTGGCGGGCCGCGAAGTCTCCGGCGCTGAAAACGCCGACGCCGACCTGTACCATGGCAAGCAGGTGATCCTGACGCCGATTGAACGCACGCTGCCAGCGCAGTTGCAAAAGGCGTTTGACGTGTGGACCGCACTGGGCAGTCGCGTAGTCAAGATGTCGCCGGAATCGCATGACGCGGCCTTTGCCGCAGTGAGTCACCTGCCGCATCTGCTTTCGTTTGCTCTCATGAACGCCATCTCGGGACAGCCGCAGGGCAAAGAATACCTGTCACTGGCCGGTCCGGGTTTTCGCGATTTTTCACGGATCGCTGCCAGCGACGCCAAGATGTGGCGCGACATCATGTTGTCGAACCACGAAGAGTTGCTCTCCCAGCTCAAGGTTTTTCAACACAGCCTGCAGGCCTTGGAATTGATGATTTCCAGCGGCAATGGCGAGGCCCTGGAGGGCCTGATCGATCGGGCCAGTCTGAGCCGTGCCAAGTGGCGCATGGGACAGCCCCCAAAATAATGTTCTCGACCGCGTTTCTTGACATTCCGCATTTGACGTCGGCTGGGGGCACCGTCGTGCTGCCAGGCTCCAAGAGCATTTCCAATCGCGTGCTTCTGTTGTCTGCCCTGAGCCGCGGCAGCACGACCTTGCACGACCTGCTGGACTCGGATGACACCCGTGTCATGCTCGACGCCTTGCGCGCACTGGGTTGTGGCGTGCATCAGATTGGCACAAGCACGCGAATCGACGGTTTGGCTGGCGCACCACGCAACGCCGCAGCCCGCTTGTTCATGGGCAACGCCGGCACGGCGATCCGTCCGCTGACGGCTGCCCTGGCAGTGATGGGGGGCGACTTTGAATTGCGCGGTGTGCCTCGCATGCACGAGCGGCCGATTGGCGATCTGGTCGACGCGCTGCGCCAACTCGGCTGCCAGATTGACTACCTGGGACAAATGCGTTACCCACCGCTGCGCATTGGCAAGCCAACGCTGTCGCTGCAGCAGCCGATCCGGGTTCGCGGCGATGTGTCAAGCCAGTTTCTGACCGCGCTGCTGATGGCCTTGCCCTTGGCATCGTCGCACCAGGACATCCGGATAGAAGTGGTGGGCGAGTTGATCTCGCGCCCCTATATCGAGATCACGCTCAGACTGCTGGCACGCTTTGGCATCAACGTCGTGCGCGATGACTGGAAAAGCTTCACGATTGCAGCTGGCAGCCAGTTCAAGTCTCCGGGCGTGTTGCATGTGGAGGCGGATGCCTCTTCGGCCAGCTATTTTGTTGCGCTGGGTGCACTGGCGCAGCCCAGTGCGCAAGACAAGTGCCTGCGCATCGAGGGCGTTGGCGCTGACTCGATTCAGGGTGATATCCGGTTCGTGGAGGCGGCGCGGATGATGGGGGCACGAGTGCTCAGTGGTCCGAACTGGCTCGAAATCTCACGCGACCAGTGGCCGCTCAAGGCGATCGACCTGGACTGCAATCACATCCCGGATGCAGCCATGACACTGGCCATCATGGCCTTGTACGCACAGGGCACGACCACTTTGCGCAACATCGCGAGTTGGCGTGTCAAGGAAACCGACCGCCTGGCGGCCATGGCTTGCGAGTTGCGCAAGCTTGGGGCTAGCGTGCAGGAAGGCCCGGATTTCATCAGCATCTCCGCGCCTGCCCGCGCCGCAGACTGGAAGTCTGCCAGCATCCACACTTATGACGATCACCGCATGGCGATGTGCTTTGCACTGGCTGCCTTCAATCCGGCCGGTCTACCGGTACGCATAACGGACCCGAAGTGCGTTGCCAAGACCTTTCCCGACTACTTTGAAGCACTGTTCTCGGTGGTGCAGACAAGCGTCACATCGATCCCGGTCATATGCGTCGATGGTCCCAGCGCCTCCGGCAAGGGCACGCTGGCGTCGGCGCTGGCCGCGCGCCTGGGCTACCACCTGCTGGACTCCGGCTCGCTCTACCGCATCAGCGCGCTGGCTGCCGTGCGGGCGGGTCTGATACTCGACGCCACGCATGAGCAGGCGATTGCCGACCTGGTGAAGGGTTTGGCTATCCAATTTGTAGCTGACCGGGTGCTCCTGAACGGCGTCGACATCAGCGAGGCCATTCGCAGCGAAGAGGCAGGCATGAATGCCTCGCTGGTATCGGCGTTGCCGCAGGTTCGACTCGCCCTGGTTGCCCTGCAACACGGCTTCAGACAGTTGCCTGGACTGATTGCCGATGGCCGTGACATGGGCACCGTGATCTTCCCGGATTCCAGACTCAAAGTGTTTTTGACGGCGAGCGCCGAGCAGCGCGCCCAGAGGCGCCATAAACAATTGATTTCAAAGGGAATTTCGGCTACACTCTCATCCCTTTGCGCTGATTTGCAGGCGCGTGATGCACGGGATTCTTCCCGCAGCGTGGCGCCTCTGAAAGCGGCACAAGACGCCCGGTCGCTGGACAACTCGAACTTGACGATTGAAGAATCCGTTGAGCTTGTGTTGAACTGGTGGCAGGGCACGCAGGCTTTCGAAGCAGTTTGAGAACTTGCACCGGTCCACACAGGCCCCTTCGCGCAGCACATTGCGCACTGTTTGTGTGGTTCTAAAACTAAACCGCGGAATTATCCGCAACCAAAAATGTCAGAATCTTTTGCCGCCCTGTTTGAAGAGTCCCTGAAACGCACCGAGATGCGTCCAGGCGAAGTTATCACTGCTGAAGTGATTCGCATCGAGCACAGTTTTGTTGTTGTTAACGCTGGCCTCAAGTCCGAAGCCTACGTCCCGCTCGAAGAATTCAAGAGTGACAAGGGCGAAATCGAAGTCCAGGTTGGCGACTTCGTATCGGTTGCCATTGGCTCGATCGAAAACGGCTACGGCGACACCATCCTGAGTCGTGATACGGCCAAGCGTCTGGCATCCTGGATGAGCCTGGAAAAGGCACTGGAAACCGGCGAGTTTGTTACCGGCACCACCAGCGGCAAGGTCAAGGGCGGCCTCACTGTGCTGGTCAACGGCATCCGCGCCTTCCTGCCTGGTTCGCTGGTTGACACCCGTCCCACCAAAGACCTGTCACCCTACGAAAACAAGACGCTCGAATTCAAGGTTATCAAACTCGACCGCAAGCGCAACAACGTGGTGCTGTCGCGCCGCGCGGTGGTCGAAGCCAGCATGGGCGAAGAGCGCGCCAAACTGATGAACACCCTCAAGGAAGGTTCCATCGTTCAAGGTGTTGTCAAGAACATCACCGAATACGGCGCCTTCGTCGACCTCGGTGGTATTGACGGTCTGCTGCACATCACCGACATGGCTTGGCGCCGTGTGCGTCACCCCAGTGAGGTGGTGACCGCGGGTCAGGAAATCACGGCCAAGATCCTGAAGTTTGATACCGAAAAGAACCGCGTCTCGCTCGGCCTCAAGCAGATGGGCGACGATCCCTGGATGGGCGTCAACCGCCGCTACCCGCAAGGCACGCGCATGTTCGGCAAGATCACCAACATCGCTGACTACGGCGCTTTTGTGGAACTCGAGCCCGGCATCGAAGGTCTGGTGCACGTCAGCGAAATGGACTGGACCAACAAGAACGTCGCCCCCAGCAAGATCGTTGCCCTGGGCGACGAGGTTGAAGTGATGGTTCTGGAAATCGACGAAGACAAACGTCGGATCTCTTTGGGCATGAAGCAGTGCAAGGCCAATCCTTGGCAGGAATTTGCACAGAACACCAAGCGTGGCGACCGCGTCAAGGGCCCGATCAAGTCGATCACCGACTTCGGCGTGTTTGTCGGTCTGGCCGCTGGTATCGATGGTCTGGTGCACCTGTCCGATCTGTCCTGGAACGAAGCCGGCGAAGCCGCTGTACGCGAGTACAAGAAGGGTCAGGAAGTCGAAGCCCTGGTGCTGGCAGTGGATGTCGACCGCGAACGCATCTCGCTGGGCATCAAGCAGTTGGACTCCGATCCCTTCACGACTTTCGCCACCATCAACGACAAGGGCCAGGTTGTCACCGGCAAGGTCAAGACCGTGGACGCCAGAGGTGCTGAAATCGATTTGGGCGACGACATCATCGGCTATCTGCGTGCCAGCGAAATCTCGCGCGACCGCGTCGAAGATGCGCGCAATGTGCTCAAGGAAGGTGATGAAGTCACCGCCGTGGTCGTCAATGTGGACCGCAAGGCACGCAACATTCAGTTGTCGATCAAGGCCAAGGATGCAGCCGACCAGAACGAAGCCATGGCCACCTTGAGTCAGGCCTCGGCGCGCGAAAACGCGGGCACCACGAGCCTGGGCGCTTTGCTGCGCGCCAAACTCGACAACAACGAAAAATAGAGAGAAGACTGTCATGCCGGACTTGATCCGGCATCCATGCTGCGAAATGCCTGCAAAGGCATCGCAACATGGATTGCGGCTCAAGGCCGCAATGACAACTTCAACTATTGGCAACTATCAGAGATGACTCGCTCCGACCTGGTTGAAGAGCTGGCTGCCAGATTTGGCCAGCTCACCCACCGCGATGCAGAATTCGCGGTCAAGGCCATTCTGGATGCCATGAACGCGGCACTGGTGCGCGGCCATCGAATTGAAATACGGGGTTTCGGCAGCTTTTCCATCAATCACCGCCCGCCTCGCATCGGACGCAATCCGCGCAGCGGCGCCAGTGTTGAAGTGCCGGAAAAGCGTGTACCTCACTTCAAGCCGGGCAAAGCCCTGCGCGAAGCCGTCGACCTGCGCACGGTCGAACTTGAAGGCAAGCGCAAGTCTTGACCGTTAGAATCAACCCGTCATTGGGGAGATCGATGAAAAACCTCCTGTGGCTGCTTAAGTGGACACTTAAGGCTGCCATTTTTTTTACCTTGTTCGCCTTTGCTCTGAATAATCAGCAAGACACCACGGTGCACTTCTTCTTTGGCACCTACTGGCGCGCGCCTCAGGTTCTGGTGGTGCTGGGCGCCTTCGCTGCTGGCGTGGCAGTGGGCGCATTGGGGATGGTGCCGCACTGGCTAAAGCAGCGCCGCGCTGCGAGTCTGCGCGCGCTGGCCAGTGCTGAGCCTGCGGCAGTGCAGGCCGTACCCAACGTCGCGCTGCATGAACTTTGACCTGAGCTGGATTTTGCTGGGCTTGCCCCTGGCCTTCGTGGCAGGATGGCTGGCCTCGCGCCTGGACCTGCGCCA
>Ga0114977_10002504_pt1 | contig 11791 bp, 7 predicted proteins | sample S_130805_MF_Meta_FD_87026 | JGI IMG/M metagenome (GOLD analysis project Ga0114977, IMG submission 87026) | Freshwater microbial communities from Lake Simoncouche, Canada to study carbon cycling - S_130805_MF_MetaG | ecosystem: Environmental > Aquatic > Freshwater > Lake | place: Lake...
GATAACGTGAGTATCGTCGTCAACTTGATCAACCCAATCGCGATGGAAGAAGGCTTGCGCTTCGCTATTCGTGAAGGTGGTCGTACTGTTGGTGCGGGTGTGGTTGCTAAAGTTATCGAGTAATAATCAGTCGTTAGCAGTTGGGTGTCAGTCGTTAATTTTGAATTGACGGCTGGCACTTAACTGCTAGTAGTTTTTATAGGCCAGTAGCTCAATTGGTAGAGTATCGGTCTCCAAAACCGAGGGTTGGGGGTTCGAAACCCTCCTGGCCTGCCAGTTTTAAAGAAGAAACGGATCGTTCGCGCATGAATGACAAGATAAAATTACTGTTAGTATTCCTGCTAGTTGCAGCGGGCGTGGTTGGTTTTTACGCCTTGCAAGAGGGTGCCGCAGTTTTGCGCGTACTGTCGGTAATGCTAGGTGTGGCTGCCGCTGCGGCTATTTTCTGGACGACGGAGTCCGGCAAGCGCTTCTTTGGCTTTGCAAAAGATTCGGTAGCTGAATCAAAACGTGTAGTATGGCCGACTCGCAAAGAAACCATTCAAACGACTGCGGTGGTGTTGCTATTTGCAGTGGTGATGGCCTTGTTCTTGTGGGCGGTTGATGCGAGTCTGTTGATGCTTGTTAATAAATTAATGGGACGGAGTGAGTGATGGCCAAGCGTTGGTATGTGGTACATACGTACTCTCAGTTCGAAAAAAGCGTTCAGCGCGCTTTGCACGAGAAAATCGCGCGTGAGGGCATGGAGGATTTATTTGGTCAAATTTTAGTTCCGGTCGAAGAGGTCGTTGAGCTGAAAGGTGGTCAAAAAAGTATTAGTGAGCGCAAGTTTTTCCCTGGCTATGTATTGGTTGAGATGGAAATGACTGACGAAAGTTGGCACTTGGTTAAAGATACGCCTAAAGTAACAGGATTTTTGGGCGGTTCAGCGATGAAGCCAACGCCAATCACGCAAAAAGAAGTTGATAACATCATGCAGCAAATGCAGGCTGGGGTTGAGAAGCCTCGTCATAAAGTGTTATTTGAAGTGGGTGAGGCGGTTCGTGTTAAAGAGGGCCCGTTCACTGATTTCAACGGTATGGTTGAAGATGTTAATTACGACAAGAGCAAGTTGCGCGTTGCTGTTACGATTTTTGGTCGTTCTACGCCAGTAGAGTTGAGTTTCGGTCAGGTTGAAAAAGCCTAAAGTTTTGTAGTAAGTGTTTGTGTTTTTAACGGGGAGTGTATTGCTGCAATAGTGATATACGTTTAACCCACTCATAAGGAGTTGTATCGTGGCAAAAAAAATCATCGGCTTTATTAAGCTGCAAGTTCCTGCCGGTAAGGCAAATCCATCTCCACCTATTGGTCCAGCGCTAGGTCAGCGCGGCCTGAACATCATGGAATTCTGTAAAGCGTTTAACGCACAGACCCAAGGTGTTGAGCCAGGTTTGCCAATTCCAGTGGTGATTACCGCATTTGCGGATAAGAGCTTCACCTTTGTGATGAAGACACCACCAGCGACTATTTTGATCAAGAAAGCAGCTGGCGTTCAAAAGGGTAGCAAAACCCCTCACACTGACAAGGTTGGTAATTTAACTCGCAAGCAAGCGGAAGATATCGCTAAAGCTAAACAGCCTGACTTGACTGCGTCTGATTTGGATGCAGCAGTTCGTACTATCGCCGGTAGCGCACGCAGCATGGGCATTACTGTTGAAGGAGTGATCTAACATGGCACAAGTTTCCAAACGTTATAAAGCGCTGGTTGCTAAAGTTGACCGCAATAAACTGTACGCGATTGATGAAGCGTTGAAGTTGGTGCAAGAAACTGCTAAAGCAAAGTTTGATGAATCTATCGACGTTGCCGTTAATCTGGGCATTGATGCTAAGAAATCTGATCAGCTTGTTCGCGGTTCTGTCGTGTTGCCAAAAGGCACCGGCAAAACAGTTCGCGTTGCTGTTTTTGCGCAAGGTGCTAAGGCTGAAGAAGCTAAAGCGGCTGGTGCGGATATCGTTGGTTTTGAAGATTTGGCTGAAAGCATTAAAGCAGGCAAGATGGATTTCGATATCGTAGTTGCGTCGCCAGATGCAATGCGTATCGTTGGTCAGTTGGGCCAGATTTTGGGCCCACGTGGTTTGATGCCTAACCCTAAAGTGGGTACGGTTACGCCTGATGTTGCTGGTGCGGTAAGAAACGCAAAAGCGGGTCAAGTTCAGTACCGTACAGACAAGAACGGTATTATTCAATGTACGATTGGTCGTGCCTCTTTCGCGCCAGAAGCTTTGCGTGAAAACTTGTTGGCGCTGATTGATGCGTTGAATAAAGCTAAGCCAGCAGCTTCTAAAGGTGTTTACCTGAAGAAGGTGGCGATTTCTAGCACCATGGGTGTTGGTATTCGCGTTGAGCAAGCTAGTTTGGTTGGTTAAGTATTAAATTTGGCGACAGGGTTTATTCTCTGTCGTCATTTGTTCTTTGGGCTGCTGGCGAGGTTGTCAGCATCAAAGACCGTTGGTGTTGAAGGCGAAGTTGGCTGAAGACTTAATTGGCAGGAAACTGTTGACCCACGCAGATGGTGTGCCCGCGAGCAGGCGAGTATTTTTCTCCTGTCTTGAGGTCGCGGTCATTAACTGGGTTTATCTCGCAAACGCGAAATAACCCGATGTGAAAATGGAGGAAGACTTTGGGTCTTAATCTGCAAGAAAAGCAAGCGGTGGTAGCGGAAGTTAGTGCACAAGTTGCTCAAGCACAAACTATCGTAGTGGCTGAGTATCGCGGCATTGCTGTCAGTGACATTACAAAATTACGTGCGAATGCGCGTAGTGCTGGCGTGTACCTGCGCGTGTTGAAAAACACCTTAGCTCGCCGTGCGGTTCAGGGCACAGCTTTTGAAGCGTTGTCGGAAAACATGGTTGGTCCATTAGTTTATGGTATCAGCACTGATCCGATTGCGGCAGCAAAAGTGGTGTTCGAATTCAGCCGAACAAACGATAAGTTGGTGATTAAGGCGGGTTCTTTTAACGGTAAAGTATTGGATTCAGCGGCTGTTGCAGCGTTGGCAACAATGCCCCCGAAAGAAGTCTTGTTGGCGCAATTGCTGGGATTGTTGCAATCTCCAGTATCAGGTTTGGCGCGTGTGATCTCCGCAGTGGCAGAACAAAAAGCAGAAGCCACCGCTTAATTGAAACGTACTCATTAATACAGGAAGAATAAAATGGCATTTGATAAAGACGCATTTTTGACAGCACTTGATAGCATGACCGTGTTGGAGTTGAACGAACTGGTTAAAGCTGTTGAAGAAAAATTCGGCGTATCCGCCGCTGCTATGGCTGGTCCAGCTGCTGCTGGTCCAGTTACTGCTGCTGCTGCAGAACAAACTGAATTTACTGTTACTTTGACCGCTTGTGGCGATAGTAAAGTAAACGTAATTAAGGTTGTTCGTGTTATCACTGGTTTGGGCTTGAAAGAAGCTAAAGACCTGGTTGATGGCGCACCAAAAGCAATTAAAGAAGGCGTAAGCAAAGCTGATGCTGATGCGATCGCTAAGCAATTGATCGAAGCTGGCGCGACTGCTGAAGTTAAGTAAATCGCGTTTTTGTAGAGAGGCTGACGGGAAAAACCGTCAGCCTTTTGCCGCTTCTTAAATGTAAAATAACTGTTGCAATTATTAACGGTAGAAGCTAGCGGTGAGTTGGTGTACTTACGCCAATTGTCCTTTACCTTTTTCTTTCTGTTGTGGAGATACGATGACTTATTCTTTTACCGAAAAAAAACGCGTACGTAAAAGTTTCGCCAAGCGAGTCGGCGCCCTGCCGGTTCCTTACTTGCTGTCTACCCAGTTGGAGTCGTATGCAGAATTTCTGCAAGCGAGTACAGCTCCGGATCAGCGCAAGACTCAGGGCTTGCAAGCGGCTTTTAGCTCCATTTTTCCAATTGAAAGTCATAACAAATTTGCCCGTTTGGATTTTGTTAGCTATCAATTAGGTACGCCACCGTTTGATGTGCGTGAATGTCAGCAACGTGGTTTGACCTATGCGTCACCATTGCGCTCACGTGTTCGTCTGACGATTTTTGATAAAGAGGCGTCAAAGCCAACTGTCAAAGAAGTGAAAGAGCAAGAAGTTTATATGGGCGAAATCCCATTAATGACCAACACTGGTTCTTTTGTGATTAACGGTACTGAGCGCGTCATCGTGTCGCAGCTTCATCGTTCGCCGGGCGTGTTCTTTGAGCATGACCGGGGCAAAACACATAGTTCCGGCAAATTGCTATTCTCTGCTCGTGTGATTCCTTACCGTGGTTCATGGTTGGACTTTGAATTCGACGCAAAAGATTTGGTTTATTTCCGTATTGATCGTCGCCGTAAATTGCCAGTGACGATTTTGCTAAAATCGATCGGCTATACACCTGAGCAAATTTTGGCTGCATTCTTCAATTTTGACACCTTTCATTTCAGTAAAAAAGGTATTCAGTTTGAAGTTGTGCCTGAGCGTCTGCGCGGTGAAATTGCACGTCTCGATATTGAAGTTAAGGGTAAAGTGATTGTTGCTAAGGACAAGCGGATTACAGTTCGTCATATTCGCGAAATGCAAGAAGCAGGTATTAACAAATTAACCGTTAGCGAAGATTTTTTGATGGGTCGCGTGTTGTCTGTCAATATCATCGATCAAGAAACGGGTGAAGTCATTGCGAACGCCAATGATGAAATCACCGAAACTTTGCTGGCAAAGTTGCAGGCAGCTGGCATTGAGAAAATCAATACGCTGTACATCAATGATTTGGACCAAGGTGGCTTCATGTCGCAAACCTTGCGTGCGGACGAAACAACGGATCAGTGGACTGCTCGTGTTGCGATTTATCGCATGATGCGTCCTGGTGAACCACCAACAGAGGAATCAGTTGAGTCCTTGTTCAAAGGCCTGTTCTTCTCTGACGAACGTTATGATTTGTCGGTCGTTGGCCGGATGAAATTCAATCGTCGCGTGGGTCGTGATGAATTGACGGGTGCGGTTACTTTGTCGAACGATGACATCGTGTCGGTTATTAAAATCTTGGTTGACCTGCGCAACGGCCGCGGCGAAATTGATGATATTGACCACTTAGGTAATCGTCGTATTCGTGCGGTAGGCGAATTGGCTGAAAATCAATTCCGTACCGGTTTGGCTCGGGTTGAGCGCGCAGTTAAAGAGCGTTTGGGCCAAGCTGAAACCGACAATTTGATGCCGCATGATTTGATCAACGCCAAGCCAATTTCGGCGGCGGTGAAAGAATTCTTCGGCTCGTCACAATTGTCGCAGTTTATGGATCAAACCAATCCTTTGGCTGAAGTGACGCATAAACGTCGTATTTCTGCGCTGGGTCCTGGCGGTTTGACACGCGAACGCGCTGGTTTCGAAGTGCGTGACGTGCATCCAACTCACTATGGTCGTGTTTGCCCGATTGAGACACCAGAAGGTCCGAACATTGGTTTGATTAACTCGCTAGCTTTGTATGCGCGAACCAACTCTTATGGCTTTATTGAAACACCGTATCGACAAGTGGTTAACAGCCGCGCGACGGACGATGTGGATTATTTGTCGGCGATCGAAGAAGGTAAATTTACCATCGCTCAGGCGAATGCTGAGTTGGATAAAAAAGGTCACTTCACGAATGACATCGTGTCTGCTCGTCAGCACAATGAATTCGTGTTGGCTGAACCGAAGAATCTAGAATACATGGACGTGGCGCCAGCACAGGTGGTGTCGGTAGCGGCTTCTTTGATTCCATTCTTGGAACACGATGACGCGAACCGTGCGTTGATGGGTGCCAACATGCAACGTCAAGCGGTGCCAGTTTTGCGCGCTGAAAAAGCGTTGGTCGGCACCGGTATTGAACGTACGGTTGCGGTTGACTCCGGAACAGCGGTTCAAGCGTGGCGTGGTGGTCGTGTGGATTATGTGGATTCGGCACGTATCGTGGTTCGCGTTAATGACGACGAAACTACCGCGGGCGAAGTCGGCGTAGATATTTACAATCTGACTAAATACACTCGTTCTAACCAAAATACCAATATCAATCAACGTCCTCTAGTTCGCGTTGGCGATGTGATTGCACGCGGCGACGTGGTTGCTGACGGCGCTTCTACCGACATGGGCGAATTGGCTTTGGGTCAGAACATGTTGGTGGCATTTATGCCATGGAACGGTTACAACTTCGAAGACTCGATTTTGATTTCCGAGCGCGTAGTGGCTGAAGATCGCTTTACGTCGATCCATATCGAAGAATTGACGGTGATGGCGCGTGATACCAAGTTGGGCACCGAAGAGATTACGCGTGATATTCCGAATTTATCAGAAGCGCAATTGGCGCGTTTAGATGAAAGCGGCATTGTGCATATCGGTGCGGAAGTCACCATTGGCGACGTGTTGGTTGGTAAAGTCACCCCTAAAGGTGAAACCCAATTGACGCCAGAAGAAAAATTACTGCGTGCCATTTTCGGTGAAAAGGCATCCGACGTTAAAGATACCTCTTTGCGCGCTAAAGCTGGTGTAACTGGCACTGTAATTGATGTGCAAGTGTTCACTCGCGAAGGTTTGCAACGTGACAAACGTGCGCAACAAATTATTGAAGATGAGTTGGGTCGCTACAAGAAAGACTTGGCTGACCAAATGCGTATCGTTGAGGCTGACGTGTTTACTCGTTTGGAAAAGCTGCTGGTTGGCAAAGTAGCGAACGGCGGTCCGAAGAAATTGGCCAAAGGCACCTCTTTGACCAAAGAATTTTTGGCCGAAGTTGAGCATCATCAGTGGTTTGACATCCGTTTGGCTGAAGATGAAACAGCCACGCAAATGGAACAAGTTAAAGAAGGTTTGGCGCAAAAACGGATTGATTTTGATGCGGCCTTTGAACTGAAGAAGAAAAAGCTAACACAAGGCGACGAGTTGCAAGCCGGCGTGCAGAAAATGGTTAAGGTGTACGTGGCGGTTAAACGTCGTTTGCAACCTGGTGACAAGATGGCCGGTCGTCACGGTAACAAAGGTGTGGTTTCGCGCATTGTGCCGGTAGAAGATATGCCGCACATGGCTGACGGTTCGCCAGTGGATATCGTGTTGAACCCATTGGGCGTTCCTTCACGGATGAACATTGGTCAGGTATTGGAAGTGCATTTGGGTTGGGCGGCGAAAGGTTTGGGCAAGAAAATCGGCAATATGCTGCAGGCTCAAGCCAAAATCGCTGAAGTTCGCAAATTCTTGGCCAAGATTTATACCGGCGATCAAGCAGATGAAATCGCTTCGTTTACGGATGAAGAAGTGATCGAATTGAGTCGCAATCTGACTGCCGGCGTCACTTTTGCCACGCCTGTATTCGATGGCGCGAGCGAAGAAGAGATTAAAGATTTGCTGGAATTGGCTGGCTTGCCACGTAGCGGACAAGTTCAGTTATACGACGGCCGTACTGGCGATGCATTTGATCGTAAAGTAACCATCGGTTACATGCACGTGTTGAAACTACATCACTTGGTTGATGACAAGATGCACGCACGTTCAACTGGGCCATACAGTTTGGTTACTCAGCAACCGTTGGGCGGTAAAGCGCAGTTCGGTGGCCAACGTTTTGGTGAGATGGAGGTCTGGGCACTGGAAGCTTACGGTGCGGCTTACACCTTGCAAGAAATGTTAACAGTGAAGTCGGATGACGTGAATGGTCGTACTAAAGTGTACGAAAATATCGTCAAGGGCGAGCACAAAATTGAAGCCGGCATGCCGGAATCATTTAACGTGCTGACCAAGGAAATTCGCGCTTTGGCCATCGACATCGATTTGGAACGCCACTAAGTCTGCGGGCATAGATTAACTAGGAGTTATAAATGAAATCATTGCTAGATTTATTCAAGCAGGTCACGCAAAAAGAAGAATTCGATTCGATTAAGATTGGATTGGCTTCACCGGAGAAAATTCGTTCGTGGTCATTCGGCGAAGTAAAAAAACCGGAAACAATTAACTATCGCACGTTCAAGCCTGAGCGTGACGGTCTGTTCTGTGCCAAAATTTTCGGCCCAGTTAAAGACTACGAATGCTTGTGCGGCAAATATAAACGCCTGAAGCATCGTGGCGTTATTTGTGAAAAGTGCGGCGTTGAAGTGACGTTGTCGAAAGTGCGTCGCGAACGGATGGGTCACATTGAATTGGCTTCGCCGGTTGCGCACATTTGGTTCTTGAAATCCTTGCCATCCCGTTTGGGTATGGTGTTGGATATGACCTTGCGTGACATCGAGCGCGTGTTGTATTTCGAAGCCTTCGTGGTGACTGAAGCGGGCTTGACCCCGCTAAATCGCGGTCAGCTGTTGTCAGAAGATGATTACATCGCCAAAGTTGAAGAGTTCGGTGATGAATTCACCGCATTGATGGGTGCAGAGGGCATACGTGCCTTGTTGCGTGCCTTGGATGTGCCAGCCGAAGCAGAAAAGCTGCGCGCTGAATTGGAGGCGACTAGCTCTGAAACAAAGATAAAAAAATATGCAAAACGCCTGAAAATTCTTGAAGCGTTTATGCAATCGGGTATCAAGCCTGAGTGGATGGTGCTGGAAGTATTGCCAGTGTTACCGCCAGAATTACGTCCTTTGGTGCCGTTGGATGGTGGCCGTTTCGCTACCTCTGACTTGAATGATTTGTATCGCCGCGTAATCAACCGTAACAACCGCTTGAAGCGTTTGTTGGAATTGAAAGCGCCAGAAATTATCGTCCGCAATGAAAAACGTATGTTGCAAGAGTCGGTTGACTCTTTGCTTGATAACGGTCGTCGCGGTAAAGCGATGACTGGCGCTAATAAGCGTCCGTTGAAATCGTTGGCCGACATGATCAAGGGTAAAGGCGGTCGTTTCCGTCAAAACTTGTTGGGTAAACGCGTTGACTATTCTGGTCGTTCAGTCATCGTGGTGGGGCCGCAATTGAAACTACATCAATGCGGCTTGCCAAAGAAAATGGCGCTGGAATTATTCAAGCCGTTCATTTTTGAACGTCTAGAAAAAATGGGTTTAGCGACCACAATCAAAGCAGGTAAACGAATGGTCGAAGCTGAAGAGCCGATTGTTTGGGATATCTTGGAAGAAGTGATTCGCGAACATCCGGTGATGTTGAACCGCGCGCCAACTTTGCACCGTTTGGGTATTCAAGCGTTTGAACCGATCCTGATTGAAGGTAAAGCGATTCAGTTGCATCCGCTAGTGTGTTCGGCCTTTAACGCCGACTTCGACGGTGACCAAATGGCGGTTCACGTGCCGTTGTCGCTAGAAGCGCAGATGGAATGCAGAACCCTTCTGTTGGCTTCCAATAACGTGTTGTCACCCGCTAACGGTGAACCAATTATTGTGCCATCGCAAGATATCGTGCTGGGTTTGTATTATATGACCCGCGAAAAAGTCGGCGCATTGGGTGATGGTTCGATTTACGCGGACGTGTCAGAAGCCTTGCGCGCGTATCGTTCAGGTCAGCTGGATTTGCAGGCTAAAGTGCAGATTCGGATTCAAGAATCTTTCACTAATGACGCTGGCGAACAACAAGACAAGGTAACCCGTTACGACACCACCGTTGGCCGTGCGATTCTGTCTGAGTTATTACCAGTGAATTTGCCATTTAGCACCGTTAATAAAACGCTAAAGAAAAAAGAAATTTCGCGTCTAATTAACGCTAGTTTCCGTCTGTGCGGTTTGCGCGATACTGTCATCATGGCCGACAAATTGATGTACACCGGCTTCACCTATGCGACTCGCGCCGGTATTTCGATCTGTGTCGATGATATGTTGGTGCCTAAACAGAAAAATGAATTCATCGTGGCGGCTGAAAAAGAAGTGCACGAAATTCAAAATCAGTACACTTCTGGTCTGGTAACTCAGGGTGAGCGTTACAACAAGGTGGTTGATATTTGGGGTCGTACCGGTGACCAGGTCGCTAAGGCGATGATGGATCAATTAGGTAGCGAACCGGTGCGCGATTTGGCAACTGGCGAAGTGGTGACTGATAAAAAAGGCCAGCCAGTCATGCAGGAGTCGTTTAACTCCATTTATATGATGGCCGACTCTGGCGCTCGTGGATCTGCTGCACAGATTCGTCAGTTGTCAGGTATGCGTGGTTTGATGGCTAAACCGGATGGTTCGATTATCGAAACGCCGATTACCGCGAACTTCCGCGAAGGTTTGAATATGTTGCAGTACTTCATTTCAACCCACGGTGCACGTAAAGGTTTGGCTGATACTGCGTTGAAGACAGCGAACTCGGGTTATTTGACCCGTCGTTTGGTGGATGTAACGCAAGATTTGGTGATTATTGAAAATGATTGCGGTACTAGCAACGGCCGTGCGATTAAAGCGCTGGTTGAAGGTGGTGAAGTTATTGAAGCTTTGCGTGAACGTATTTTGGGTCGCGTGGTAAGTGTTGATGTTGTCAATCCGGAAACCGGTGAAACCCTGTATGCGTCTGGTCAGTTGTTGGACGAAGATATGGTCGACAGCATTGAGGCTTTGGGTATTGATGAAGTGCGCGTTCGCACACCATTGACTTGCGAAACTCGCTACGGTTTATGCACCAAGTGTTACGGACGAGATTTGGGTCGTGGTGGTTTGATCAACGTGGGCGAAGCGGTCGGCGTGATTGCGGCGCAATCGATTGGTGAACCGGGCACTCAGTTGACAATGCGTACCTTCCACATTGGTGGTGCAGCGTCACGTACGGTTGTGGCGAGCCAGGTTGAAGGTAAGTCGAACGGAATTATCAAGTACAGCGCCAATATGCGCACAGTAGCAACCGCTCGCGGCGAGTTGATTGTCGTGGCACGAAGCGGCGAAATCATGGTGACAGATGATCACGGTCGTGAACGCGAACACCATAAAGTGCCTTACGGCGCGGTTTTGACTGAGCGTGAAGGTTCGCAAGTTAAAGCAGGCCAGGTGCTGGCTACTTGGGATCCGCATACTCGTCCAATTATTACTGAATACGCTGGTCAAGCGCGCTTCGAGAACGTTGAAGAGGGCGTAACCGTGGCTAAACAGATCGATGAGGTAACCGGTTTGTCTACGCTGGTGGTTATTGATCCTAAGCGTGCGACTTCTGGTAAAGGCTTGCGCCCATTGGTGCGTTTGCTGGATGCTGCGGGCAATGAAATTAAGATTGCTGGAACGGAGACCGCTATTTCTGTTGCCTTCCAAGTTGGATCGATTATCACGGTGGAAGATGGTCAGGATGTAGGTGTCGGCGATGTGTTGGCACGTATTCCGCAAGAATCGTCTAAAACTCGTGACATTACCGGTGGTCTGCCGCGCGTTGCAGAGTTGTTCGAAGCGCGTTCACCAAAAGATGCTGGTATGTTGGCTGAAATTACGGGAATCGCTTCCTTCGGCAAAGAAACCAAGGGTAAGCAACGTTTGGTGATTACCGATGCTGATGGCGTGGCGAACGAATTCTTGATTCCGAAAGAAAAACACGTTTTGGTGCATGATGGTCAAGTGGTGACTCAAGGTGAAATGATTGTGGACGGCCCTGCTGATCCGCATGACATCTTGCGTTTGTTGGGCGTAGAAGCTTTGGCACGTTACATCACGGACGAAGTGCAGGACGTTTACCGTTTGCAAGGCGTGAAAATTAACGACAAGCATATTGAAGTGATTGTGCGTCAAATGTTGCGTCGCGTGCTGATTGTAGATGAGGGCGATACTTCCTTTATCTTGAATGAGCAAGTTGAACGGGCTGAGTTGTTGTTAGAAAATGAGCGCGTACTAGCTCGTGACAGCACCAAAGAGCCGGCTCGTTACCAACATGTGTTGTTAGGTATTACCAAAGCATC
>Ga0114977_10002506_pt1 | contig 11778 bp, 4 predicted proteins | sample S_130805_MF_Meta_FD_87026 | JGI IMG/M metagenome (GOLD analysis project Ga0114977, IMG submission 87026) | Freshwater microbial communities from Lake Simoncouche, Canada to study carbon cycling - S_130805_MF_MetaG | ecosystem: Environmental > Aquatic > Freshwater > Lake | place: Lake...
TCTACGAATATTCTTGGCTCCACTCCTCCTTTAGCCAAGAAAGAATTGACTGAAGAGATATTTGCATTTGCTCCTCCAATAGCGGCTTTTACATTTGTTACGGCTTGAGTGAATAAATTCTTAAGTTCTAGCTCTGAGAGTGATGGGTATACATCAAAAGACGCTACATAGTTTTTAGTATAGTAATAATTTATAGCGTTTTGCCAGCTAAGTTGATTTTCGTAATTTTCTTTTCTAATTATTCCATTAGAGTAAGGAATTTCCGTGACAGATCCTTTGGAGTAAGATATTTCATTAGAAACTGGAGATCTAAATTTTTCAGTAGCAGTATCTCCCCTGCAGAAAGAAACTTCATCAATATAAATTCCTTCGCAAGTAGAATTATAAACTGTTCTAATTTTTTCCGAAATATCAACTCCTAATATTCCATAAGAGTCTCCATAAGCTAAACTAGAAAAAAGATTATATTTAGACAGAGGCACAGCAACATACTTCTCTCCAGAGTTCAAATAGTTAGAATAAAAGTCGCTAGTTATTAATTTTTTAGGCAACTGGAATGCAGGCAGCGCGGTTTCATTTCTAATTATGCTAGAATTTTCATTCAGTAAATTTTGAGCGTCTTTAATTTCAATAGCATTTTTAATATTTATTACATCAGACTCATCTTCTGCTACAGTCTCTTCTCCAAACTTATCATTCAATGCGTTAGTTAAGGCTTCAAAATAGTTTTCCATTTTTTTACCTACTACGCTTTCCGACTCTTCTCCGGCGGTTTGTTGAAGCTTAACATTCTGAGCGAATGTTTCTGATTCTAATATTTGCTCTATATTTACTAAGTCTTTTACGCTATTACTTCTATAAACTTTTCCATCTTCAGAGACTCTTGGATAAACAGAATCTCCTTGAGCCAGTGCTATTGTCTTTGTCGAAGAGCCATCACCCATATTATAAGAAGACATTACATATCCAGTTATGCCTTCCTTAGAGTTTAATTTGAATATATCTAAGCTTATTCCGACTCTATATATATCATTGAATTCTTCACTATTAGAAACCAAATTGAAATTATACATCTCTGCGCCATCTGCGGCAGTAGACTTAGATATCTTTAAATACTTTAAATAGGGATCATTTTGTATTTCTTTAATTATATTAGTTTTATTTGAATCATCTAGAAACTCATCTTTTCCTACGCTAATCGTAGCTATATTCTCAAAGTCATAAGACAAAGAGCCATCTAAAAATCCAGAAACTTCATCTTTATATTTAGAATAATCTATGACACCTTTACCATCAGCAGTAAGATCTACGAAATAAGACTGCCCGAGAGGCTCGCTTTTTCTGCTAATTCTATACTTAAATACAGCGCCCTGCTCTAATTGAATCGGTAATTCAAAACTAGAAAAATTAGACTCTATAGACTTACTACTGTCATCGTATAAAAATTTATATCTAGTATTTACTTCATTTGAATAAGGAATATATCCTGAGTCTATGTATGCAAAATTTTCTTCTGTATTCGTTACATTTAAAGAGATGCTTGCGTTCTGCCAATCTTCTGCTGCTATTGACAGCAAATTATTATTAGAAACAGGAGATCTCGATGTAGACTCTATTTCTGTTCTTCTAAATATTTTGCCAGTAAAATCAAGATCTGGCATTAGTATTTCTGGTTTATACCCAGAGATATAAGTGTTGGTTATCTCAGAAATAGCCTCTAAAGAGTCGTATCCATTTATTCCTTTTATTCCAGAAGTCAAGAAAAATCTTGCCTTTGGAGCTTTGCCGTCAGGAGACACTATCGAGAATCTCTTTCCTGTTACAGCGAATTCTGAAGCTACTACGTCTTCTACTAGCGGCTGTGGATCAGTGTAACCATACTTGCTATAATTAACATGCTGAAAGAAAGACACCCAAATTCCAAAAGTAGCTTTATCGAAATCTGGAGAGCCCACTCCAGCCGCATTTGAAACGAAAGATTTATTATCTGCTATCACGCTCATATTATTGTCTTCCTACTACATTTGGAGTAACACCAACGCTATTTTGGCTTGAATTATCATAACTGTTTCTCATTAGATCTTCAAATAAATAATCTCCTACAGCAGAGTCTAACCCTCCTTCATAATTCAAACCAGTTTCTCCATTTTCTATTGCTGAAATTACTTCTTCTACACTCATTTCTGATCCTTTATTCACAAAGCCATTACACATGGCTCTTAAATAATATTCAATTTGTCTATAATGATCTGAATACATGACTGTTCCAGCCGATACAAAAGGAACTAGTTTAACAAAATAAAATCTTGGATAACAGCATCCGAATGGCCTCTGGCTAGTCCAAAATGATTGATTGCTCATAGATATGTCTCCAACAACATTTCTAGGACACGACTTACCAGCCAAAAGATGCACTAAATAATCCACTAAAGCGTTCTCATCTGTACGATAAGGTCTTCTTTCGTAGTCGCTATACGCATAATTCCAAGAATTTATATCTTCGCTAAGTTTGCCTCTAAATCTAAAACTATCTGCGCTTCTGAGTCTTGTATTTAAAGTTACTTTAACTATATCGCTTTTTGGATCGTAAGGGTTCGCTCTTTCTATAGAGTTTATTAAATAAGGACTCTGATAAATTGGACAACTAGCTGCAAAATTCTGTGGGTATTTTACATTTCCATTCCAATCTGAGAATCCTACATATGAATTTGCTGACTCTATATAATTATAACCAGATGGGCCTTCTACAACTAAAGGCAAATCATTTGGCCTCCAAGAGACGCTTGCCAAATGTTTTTTTACATTTCTTGATGATCTAGCGTTTGGATTCAGTGCTGTGCTTGCAGTTAAGCATCTCGCATTCAAAGCTCCTAATATATCTCCATACGAATCAGGCTTCCAAGCAGAGCTAGAAGACGGGTGATACAAATTATAACTCATAAACATAGCCCACTGATTGGACACGTTTCCATTAGAAGTTTGATTTATTTTATCTACTAAGATGTTCGCTTTTTTAGTATCTTGAATTAAGGATGGGTTTGTTATTCCATCTAGCTCGTAAACTCCAATTGATGGATCAGAATATTCAGAAACATAATAATAGTCTCCTCCAACAAAAGAAGAGCCGTGCTTTAGTTTTATTTTAACTTTTCCTTTTATGTAAATTATATAATTAGATGTATTTTTATTTAGATCTAATACTATGTATGGCTTGCCCTTTATTATTGGTATAAAAGTTTCTATCTTGGTGCCAATCATACTTCTATTTCCAACTTCATTAATAGATGGCCCCATATTTCTAAATATGTCAACGCCAGTATTCTTCATCCCCATGGCGTATCTATTAAAATATAATATTGATTGATCCCCAGAAGCTCCAATCTTCAATTCGTAATCTACCAAAGAGACTCTATCTGCCATTCTTACATTGCTAGATATAAATTTTCTAGCTGATTCATATACTGGATTTGCGCTAACATAGGCGTCATTCTGATACAACGTGTTTTTTGTGAAGTTATACGCTACTCCATATCTAATATAATTAGTAAAAACCGTCTTGGCAGAATCGCATCTAAAGTGGCCAACTGGATCCATTTGCCCAGCATCAGCTCCCATCCCTTCTGTAGTAGCGACTCTCATCATTACATAAGCATCTGCTGCATTGGGCTTCATTTCCAATACATGAGCAAATTTTATAAATATTGAGAAATTTTCCTGAGATGTTTCTGGAGTTTTTATCTTATACCCTAATGATACAGTTCCAAAAGAGCTTGAGGTTGGAACGCTTACATTTTGCGATCCTCTTACTTTGAAGCTTACCTCTCCTTTAACTGGGTATTTAAAGTAGTGAATTTTATTGAATTGAAATATTCTATACTGGGCTTCTTCAGATACGTTAGCATTGTTTACTACTCCAGTTCTATTTGATATTTTGTATATATCTTCCTGTAGCATTGGAATGCTTTCATAAATAACATTATTTACATAAACATCTATAAACATCCCTGCTAACAACTGACCTTCTTGACCAGTGAATCTTACAGCTATATCTGAAGTTTGAATAAAGATAGCCGACAAACAAAACCTATTCTTATCTACAGAAGGATTTGGATTAGTATAAAAAACTGTTTGGTCTTTAGTTTGACCGCTAAAATAGAAATTATTGTTGTTTTGAGTCTGTATTATATTTTCTTTATTCTCAAATGCTAATGGGTAAGACCAATAAAAGCTGGCTGGACCTTCTGGGAAAAGCTCTGGATAACCAAAAGAATCATATTTTATTTTATAGTTACCGAAGTTGTCTCTTTTCGGGGTTTTGCCATCTGCTTGCAGCTCATACTTTGGCTGGGAATAGTTTGGAGCTAATAAAAATTGTCTAGAAAAGAAAGTTTCGAAATCGAAACCATCAACAGTAACATCTTTGCCGCTAAGATTATGTTTAGCTCTCTGGTCTTCTGTTCCTCTAAAATAACTAAGATAATAGAATATAGCCTGCTCTATCTGATCTTTGGCAGCATTCTTCTTTCTAAAAACCCCACCTTTCCCGTCTGGTTTTGGGACATAGCTTGGAGCATACCTTCCCATAGAAAGAGCTTCTGTAACGTATCTCAAATGTCTTCTTGCAGCCGCTGATATTCCAAGAGAAACAAGCGACAGCTCTTTTGTTGACGGGCTTAGAGCATTCCTTTGCAAATATTTATAATTAGGTATAAAAGCAGCGCATCCTCTTTGCAATTGAGAGTCGTACCAAACTCTGTTTAGATTCGCATCTCCGCTTATATTTCTAGGCATATCCCTTGGAATAGCTATCTCTAATCCTCCTAGTCTTATTGGCTCTGACCAATATCCATGAATTCCATCTTTAGTATCGTCTTTTGTGCCATCGGCTTTTACTGTTCTTGATTTATTGCCGAATATCCAAGCCATGAATGGGTTTGCTATGTTTGCTCCTTGAGCTTCTCCAGCCTGCACTTCAGGCCATCCAAATTTGCCCCAAGTCATTTTGGGCTCTAAATTGGCATAAAATTTAAACCATTCATCCTGAGCCGGGAAAGTAGAGTCTTGTGGATTTCTTACTCCTCTAAAAGTAGAATAAGCATAATAAAAAATTCTCCAAGCGCAATCTCCTATTCCTAACATTATTTTCTCATTTATAGCTTGCGCTAGTCTATTATGATCGTAATGGCTTGTTGATTTGTTAACTGCTACTTTTTTAGCTTTAGTAAATTCCATATATTAGCTCCATACTCCTACTCCGCCACCGCCTCCAGAGGCTTGAGTTTTCACGCTTCTGCCTATCATATTTGAGTCTCTTCTAACTATGTAAGAAACTAGAGAGTTTTTAGTTACTGGACTTCTGGTAGCAGAAAGATTTGGTATTTGATATATAGCAGCACCATTTGTTTCCTGAGAGCTTAATACTCTTAGTTTCTCTCCGTATTCGTAGTCTTTTGTTAGGCTTCCCTTTTTATTAATGAATTGCTGAGGCATCAAAACTACCGTGAAAACAACATTATTCGGCAAAGAGCTATAGACTCCAATTCCCAAATTTCCAGCAGAAGGAGCGGCAGCGGAAGATCCAAAAAATTTATTTAAATCAAACTGAGTATTAACGCAAAGGATTAGCCCGCTCTTATAGTTTATAAAGTCATCTTTAAACTCCGCGTAAGCTTGAGGCCCTATTTGATTCAAAACGGCAGTATTTAACTGTGCGTTTTTAATTGTAGATAAGCCAGTTTGAGTTTTACTTCTATTAAAAGAAGCGATATAAAGGAAAGGATTTTCTCCTTTTAATTGAGACGTAGGAATTGGCATATTATTTTAATCCTGTTATATATCTTTCTATTATATTATTGTTTGCGCCGCTGATTGACAATTTTGCTACTAATGGATACTCATCAAAAGACGTATCATAAGAAACTTTAATATTTACGCTGCTATTAGTAGGCAAGGAAACATTATTTCTTACATAGTTTAACCCGCTTATATAATTATTATCTGAATAACTGGAATAATTATAATTTAAACCAGTAAATAAATCGAAAAAGCCTGTAAAGCTCTTGGTGTAAAAAGAAGTCAAAGCCAACCCAGAAGCATTAGCTGATGGTTGATTATTGATAATTCCAGTTCCTCCTGAGAAAATTACCGCTGGAGCAGATGTATATCCAGAACCATAAGATGTCATTTGGATGTCTATCACCTTATCGTAATCTACGCTGGTTACGCCAAGAATTGCTGTGCCAGAAGCTAAAGATCCACCTCCACCACTAAAAATTACAGTGGGAGGGCTTAAATATCCGCTGCCGCCATCTATAATATTTACATCCGTAATTTGCCCAAGATACCCTGTAACTCCAGAGCTATAACTCAAAGATATATTTAAAGGCAATGAAGCTGGAACCAAAGTTGTATCATTAGTGTTGTAGCCATAATCAAGCTCAATTTCTCCATATTTAGTTATTCCGCTTTCTAATAAAATATTTGATACGCTATTTAAAGTATCTAATCCATCTGCAAGGTTAAAAGTATAATTAAGATAAGGTACTTCTACTCCTGAGATTTGAATAGAGTTATCATAACTTCCAGCAGAAGTGTGAATTGCATAATCCGATAAAAAGGCTCCTACGCCAGTAACATTTTGCCCAATTAATACTTGCCCGCTAGAGGTCGACGTTATGAATCCAGTTGGGAAAGATTTAAAATAAAAAGTAGAGCCATCTTCGAACTCTCCTGATAAAACTTGCAATCCACTTGGAGAACTTGTTGATAAGTATCCAGTTATATCTAGACCTGTTATAAAAGTTTGATTTGTTGATAGAGTTAAGCTAGGCTTATTCGCTCTAATAGTCAAAGCGGAGTCAATTGTAGCTCCTGTTGTATTTATATAGAATCTTTCTGCGTAAAAATTACTCTTAGAACCAGAAAAAATAATTCTATCATTATTAACTATATAATCATAAAAAGATCCAGAAAAATTACTTTCTATATTTACTTGAGTATTTGGAATGTAAGAAAAGAAGTACCTTCCATCATTGTCGTAAATTTTTCCGCTGATAAAAGAAAATTTATAAGTTTGGCCTTGGCCGCTAAATCCCATTTCTGATACCCCAGTGCAAGAATTAAAAGAAGCGTCAAAGTTAAAAGAAAACTTGTTGTCTCTAAGAACCTTTCTAAAAGTATTTCCAGAAATAATCATTATTTAAATAGGTTTGTATTTTGGAGTTTAATATTCGGTCTATTTTTATATATTAAAGTTTCTAACTTGTCTAATCTAGGGGGCCTGCTTTGGAATTCGCATTGAATATTCAATCCGCTTTCGCCAATAGTGATGTTTAATTTCGTAAGCCCATTCTTAACATTCAATAACTCTTTAAGCGCTGTGGATATTTTAGCGCAAAAAATATCATTAGAATAAGACACGGCAGGCTCTCTCAAAGAGTTGCTCCTATCGTCATAGTAAGATTTTAAAATATTATGGAACTGCTCAAATGTTTTAAACTCGTATTTGGGGCTATCTGCTGTGTCATTGTAGCCTTGATAGTCCATAATGAATGGAGTTTTGTTTTTTATTTGGGTATCTATGAATGTAGATGAAGTATATACAGGCTGAGACTGATCAGCAAAAAGTTCTCTCACGTTTGAGGTCACATTGTTAACAAATAAATCTAATGAGAAAGTTTCATTTTCTATTATTTTTTGTATGTCTCCAGCGTCTTCCAAGCCTCCTCTTATGTAATTTTGGAAAGGCAAATATATTTGAGAAGATGTTTTGCTTAAAAGTCTTATGTTGTAAGTCCTTTGAGATGGCAGAGTAATCGTTTCCGTAATAGGCGTCATCGAAGTGTAGCGAATTGGATTTGGATTCTTGACGCTTTGTATTAATATATTTCCAAGATTAGTTGGAGTTAAAGTAATAAACCCATTAGAAGACATTAAAGATTTAGTTACATTAGATTGCATTATTGCTTGGCTTGGAACTGCTCTTCTAATAAAAAGTCTTTGGCAGGAGAATGGGTCAGGTCCGCTTGCTGCTTGCAATTCAGCAGAGTTATTTTGTTTGATTAACTTTTCTTCGGTCGGCAAAATACAAGTTGTGTAAAGAACAGTTTTATTGCATACGTTCTTTGTTAAATTAATTACTCTTTCATTTCCTTTAGCAAGTTGCCCACTTATGGCTTGGCATCTCTCTCTTACTGAATTTTGAAATTCTATTGGGTTAGTATAAATTGGAAACGCTATCTCTTGGAATGTGAAAATATTAGATTTAAATCCAGCTATCAACCCAAATTTATAATCAGATAATGGAACGCTTGTTACATTGATTGGTAATGCAGTTTGCAACGCTCCAAATGAAACTGGAGACATTTGTTTAAAAACTGGAGTATAGATGTCTGCCAAATCTATTTGGAAAAGCTCAGAGCTTGGTTCTATCCTGTATTCTATAGATTGGATCTCTTTAACAAGCTCAGCTAAAACTCCATAAGAAGCGTTTGGTCTAGCGGTGTAGAATCTAAAATTTTTGGAAGCCGATAGATTACTGATATATTTTTGATAAGACACAGAAGCTTCTGAGCAGGCTCTTCGCACATCTGTTCTCAATTTATTAAACTCAGAGTAAGCATCGTAGTATCTTTCTGTCCCTGAGAATAAGCTATTTATTTGACTCAATAGATATTGAGCCTGCTGGAATGCTTCTATTTTATATAATTGATCTGAATATACTTTTTGGACTTGAGGGACAGTGGTGATCTCGTATTTTGCGTAATAATTTTCGTTTGCAATAGATCCTTCTTGGAATGAAAATTCATCTGTCCAATAATGCTTGCCTATAAATTCAGCTATAAAGCTTTCTATTTTTTCTACTTGAGTGGCTAATTCCGCATTAAAAAAGCCTAGATTAAAATTTAAAAGAGGCTGACCAGTTAAACTATCGTAAAGCAAATCAGCTTGTACTTCTAGCACTTTAGATACAGCTTCTTGAAATATTAAGCTTGTATTGTCAGCTATAGGCAATTGAGAGTATGGATTATTTGGATTATCACTCTTCAAAGGAACGAATCCTAAAGCCTGATAAGCTCCCAATCCATAGTTGTATATTTGCCTTAATCTAGGAGAGTATTTTCCAAGAACAGCAGAAGTAATTACTTGATTATATGTTCTTTTTGTTCCGCAAAAATCCAATCCATTAGAACTCCAATTCGAAAAAAATTGAGGAAATATTTCATTTAGATTTATGGCGTAAAAATTTCTATCTCCTAAAGACTGCTCAAAAGAAAGGTCTTGTGTCTTGGCGTCTTTGAAATAGTAAGAAGAGTATAGCTTTAAAACTTTTTCGCTTAAGTCAAAATCAAAATTTTGAGATTTAATAACGAAATCTTTTTGGTCTTGAGCTTCTAAATCCTCAAAACTAAGTTTAGTTTTCAGAACAGATTCTTTAGCCGCTGGGCTAGATAAGTCTATTCCTTTTATTAATATCGAGTTCCCTACGGTATAATCTACAGTATAAGCAAAAGAGTAATCGTCGCACCATTGGTTTAGTACGTCTTTTAGTGTTCCATGATATTTCTTTTTTATTCTTCCTCTAGATTTATCTTGTAGCGAGTAGTAGTCTACGCCTTCTTTGGGTACTCCGCCGGGAGGCAATGGCTCAGAATAAATACTTATTCCCAACGCTGGATTTTTTAATGCAGCCAGTAAAGACTTAAAAGAATAAATAACATCAGCAGATTCGCATGGGCTATCTTTAAAATCTTCTTCTCCTAATATGATTACAGCGCCATATCCATTTACTACGCTTTTATTTTGATCTTTTGATTTTAAAATTATGTAATTAATCTTATCTTTTGTTTTGTTTGAGTCTACGATTACGTCTACAAGATTTCTGTCTACATTAAGCTTATTGGCCAATTGTTCTTCTGAGAAATGTAATAGCTGGCTGAAATTTCTTATAGTCCTTGTGCCGCCGGAGTCTCCATTTACTGGTGGGCAGCTTAATTGCAATTTGTCTATTATTGCTGGTCTTTCTGATCTCTCATCAACAGCCACCTCTTCTCCCAGAATACCTACATAAATTTTACTTAATACAAAAGAAGCATCTTTAAAAGAAACAGTTAGTATTTTTTCGTTATTTTTCTTGCTTAGCGAATAAGAAGCTATTCTAAAATTCTTTAAATCATAACAAGATTTTCCATCTCCATCTAATATAGAAATGTTGTAACTGGTATTGATTCCCATATACTGCTCGTCTAGCTGGAAATCTTTATCTACTATTTGGGATATAATGCTTGGCGTTCCTACGTTTCCTTTTGATGCCAATTCAGAAGCTTTAGATAGATTTTTTGACGCTATATTAGAATTTAGAATAGCTATATCGCTTTTTCTTTTCGAATTTATAGTGTCATTTGTTTTAACATTTTTTAGCGTTCTATTCAATGCTAAATTTAGGATTAGGCCAGTTGGTTGGCCATTAAAGCCTATGTCAAGAGACATGTTATATACATATCCATTGAAAAGCTTATTTCCTAAATTTTGCACTTGAGCTACGCCACCAGAAGACGTATACTGCGTTCTAGAAATATTAACGCTGCTATTATTTTGTACTTGTCTTTGAGCCATATCCCTTATGATACATTACACGTTAAAAAAACCCGTGTCATTATTATAAATGATATCAGATAGCGGCTCCAAAGAAAATGTAGAATACTTAAGGCTAAAATCAGCCACCTTTTCGTAATCTAATAGCTTAATTTGCCTTAACCCGTTGACCCAAATCTGCTCGTCTATCAATTTTATGTTGGAGTCAAAATTATTATCATTATATCCAGTATATCTTACGAGATTTTGATTATGTTTAGGCATCAACATTAGATCGCCATCAATAAGATCTGAAGTTGTTATTATTACAGAAGCTCCTGACGCAGAGTAGTTTACTCCTGAAATCAATTTATTTCCATTTAAATATAAGTCTCTATTGCTAACGTAAGAAGAAGAAAGTGTTTTAGTTCCTGAAGAAACATCTCCAGTAGTTATTCCAGTTATAGATGCGGTCCCGTAGATGATGTCGTAAATTGGAAAATCTGACATATCAAAAAATCCATCAGTATCTATAGCATTACCAGAAACAGTAAAATCTCCACTCATAGAAGGAGATAGCTGACTAACATATGGTTGAGCCAATCCATTGGCGTAAAAATTTATAGTTTCTCCGCTTCCGGTAGTTAATATAGAGTACTTTAGCGTACTTATTGAATAGTTGGGAATAAGATTTAAGTCATCGTTATTTCGGCCAGAAAAAGAATAAACTTCTTTAGCTGAAGAGTCAAAATTATTTAACAATACAACTTTAGAATTAGCGAATGTAGATATATATCCATAATCATAAACTCCGCTTGGTCTATTGTAAGTTAATATTTCAGATTGTCCGGTTGTTGTTCCTGTTATTTCTACCGCAACTGTGTCATAAATATATCCAGTGACTCCAGAGTATGCGTATTTATTAATTGTTCCTCCATCCACTTCTTCTGTGCCAGCCAAGTACTCCACATATCCTGTTACTCCTGTTCCTACAACTACTGTTTGCAACTCTACTCCTGTTACAGCTTGGAAAGTCTCTAATGAAGTAACAAATTCTCCAGTTTGATAAGATGAGCAATAGAAAGATTTCGCAAAAGTATTCCTTTCTGCAAAACCTAGCCCCACATTGAACATCATAAAGCTATCCATTTTGCCACTAAAATTTTTGTACGCTTGACCAGAAAACCCAAGCCCACCTAAATAAAA
>Ga0114977_10002509_pt1 | contig 11775 bp, 20 predicted proteins | sample S_130805_MF_Meta_FD_87026 | JGI IMG/M metagenome (GOLD analysis project Ga0114977, IMG submission 87026) | Freshwater microbial communities from Lake Simoncouche, Canada to study carbon cycling - S_130805_MF_MetaG | ecosystem: Environmental > Aquatic > Freshwater > Lake | place: Lake...
AAATGTCATATCATAACCTGCATTTTCAAGAGGATGGCCACCTAATTGTTCCCAAATTCTTTTGCTGTACACAATACCTGAGTTTCCAAGACCGGTGATTGCGCTAATATTTGGTTCGTTGAATAGGACTCCACGTTCCCAGTGTAATAGGTCAGAGCCTTCAGTAAAGAACTTGGCAATGTTTGTGAGATGGTTAGGCATAGCAACATCATCATCATCCCAAACAGCAATGATATCAGCTGAACACTTAGAGACTGCAAAGTTCTCCTTTTCGCCAATCGTTTCAAACGTTTGATCTAAATTGTAGATCTTCACATCGGGATGATCGTACTCTAATTTTTGTAGAGGATAGTCATTTACAATAATGAGTTCCTTTTTACCAGGATACTCTTGTTTAATAAATGATTCTATGCTCTCTTCTAATAAATTAACACGACCGTAAGTAATACACTTACACGAAATAAAAGGATACTCCATTAAGTTGATTTGTTTATTTTATTTATAGGGGCTCAACTACCTCACCATTAACTAGAAATCCCTTAACATCTGGAGTTGTCTCAAGAACTCGGTTAATGTAGGCTTGTGGATTCTTGATGTTTGTGTACACAATGTTTGAGCCATTCGCGGTGATCACCGTTACCTCCGATCCGCCTGGTGTCAGACTTAGTTGATTGACTCTGAATTCTGGTTTTACTCGTATTTCGTTTAAGTTATTATGCTGTTCCATTTGGTGGTCGGTTATTTAGTAGGTATGAAATAATAAAGACGGTTAGCATAATTGGCCATAGCACAACCAAGATTACTCGAGCCAATACATCGGTATCTGCAAGAGATTTAACTGGGGCTTGGTTATCAAGCCATTCAAAAAGGGCTCCCCATAGGAGCCCTATTATAAAGTATATAAGCATGTAATTTATTATGGTGCGTAAAGAATTGTTGGATTGTCCTTATGAACATCAACGTACGCGCATTCTGATTTGAATTTCTGTAAGTTGAATGGAGACGTTATAAGATGCTTACCGTTTGGTGTTGGGATCTCCGCATATATCATTCCACCCATATCGTTTTGTTCCCATAAGTCTAGGATAATTGACTTAATGAACTGTTCGTCATTGTCAGTAGTTCCATCTAAATCGATTAACCATTTCTTTTCTGGATCAGAATGAAATTCTCCGCAAACTGATGGGTAGATATTACGAGCAGCTTTAGTATCGCCGCTAATCAGCAAGTCAGTTAATCGCTTCATCATCATTAACGCGATCTTATCAGTATGCCTAACGTTCAGACGAATGTAGGCTCTAGCATTATAGGCTTCGCAATCCTTGATGATACATTCTTCAAGTCGAGCCAAATCGTTTTGAGAGTACAGATAATAATCACGAATGACTTTCATATCCACTTCCATATCAGGATTGTCTTTACGACGCTGATATATCTGAATAAAATAGAAGTTGCCAGGTTCATTGAACCTTAAAAACTCCTGTATTTGTTGAAAGTTATTTGTCATGATCTATTTTTATTATATTATACTCTCTTCTGCTTGAATTTGGTTATCCAAATTTTGCAATGCTTTTGTACTTCTTCTTGATATCTTCAATCTCTCGCATTGCCTCGTTAAACTTGCCCTTGATCTCATCGTTCACTGTGAAGTCTAATATGGTTTGACAGCTTGGGCAAACTGAAACCGGGTGTTTCATTATGAATTGCAGGTCTATGCCTAATGGGGTTCTACATGCTGGACAAGGTAATGGCATGCTATATTGTTTTGTCAGTATGACTCACGTCATCTAATTTTTGAATTAGCATCTCAACTAGTCTGGAAACTGCTTCAGGTTTTTCGTCCTTTTTGAATTTAACTTTAACGGTTGCCATGCCAGCTTTGTTATCCGAGTTTGGCGAATTACTGTCAACCGAAATATTTGTTACAGTATGAGTGTAGTCAGATGCAGTTGCAACTCCTAGTAGTTTACACGTTGCATCGTCAGCTTCGCCAGTCTGTGGAATCTTGTGCTTCAATTGATATAACATTAGAGCCTCTCTAGCCTTGGGCCCAATAACTCCATCGACTCCATTCTTTTTGGCGCCAGTTTTTCCAAGCATAGTCTTATATGGATCGCCTAACTTAACTAAGGCTTCTTGAACTCCACGAATTGTCTGATCTTCAATCTTCTTAAAGATCGGCAAAACATTTTCCTTAAGACTAGACGGAGTTCTATCATCGGATGCGAGCAATCGGATATCGAAATTAATATCTAATTCTTCTAGCCCCATTGAAGAATGGTCTGCTAAAATATAGAGCGGAATTTCCAAGGTCTTGTCGCCAAGCAGGAATGTTTTAGTAAGAGGTTCGCCATCTGGGGTAAAGTACTTTGCAATAGTATTGATGTGCTGTCTTTCCTGAATACCTAGAACTATCAGTGCTGCTTCTTGTAGACCGCCCAATAATTCTTCTAGATTGATTTTAGCCATAATTATGTGATTTGTATTAATAATTATACTACTTAAGCTGAATCGGTTTAACAAAAAAAGAGACCAGTTAACTGGTCTCTTTAAGGTCTATTGTCCGAGTACTGATTACTTGTTTGGATCAGCAGTAAGAGGAATCAAAGAAGGCTCTAACATTTGAGTCAAATAGTCAGAAAGCTTTAACATACCTTCAGTTGCAGGCAATTGCTCAGCGTGTACTTTTACATTGTACTTTGCAGAGTTATCTGTGCTACGAGTGTTCTCTTTATGAGTCGCAACTTTACCAGCCATGCTCACCGAGTACTTCATTCCCCAGAATCCGCCAGAAGCAGAAGCTTGAATTGAAGATTCAGTATCAGTACTTGATTTGTCTACTTCAGAAGTTTTTACTTCCATTGTGAATTCAATATCAGCTGATGTAATAGCCAATGAAGGAAGTGGAACTAAAGGTAACATAGGAACCTTTGAGTATAGGGTTTGAACTTTTTGTTCGCCAGTAGTACCGTCAGTAACAACTCTGTTCATTTCAACATCTAAAGAGCGAGCTTGAGTTTTGCCGTCTTTGTCTGTTACGAATGCAACTTCAGAAATATATTTCCAAGTTACATCGTTTAATTTTGCTTGTCCTTTTGCCATACCAATAATAGGAGACACAATAAGGTCTTCAATTGGTAATCCAGCAAATTGTTGTGCGATGTCTGCCATTTTTAATCTGGTTTTCTAGTTATTTATCTGGCTGGAGTGTCACTATTTCCACACCAATTGAATAACTAGAATCGCTAGACCGAGCAGTAGGCAAACCCAAGTCTTGGTGTTTAGACCTTCAGCGAATAGAAATTGAGCCATCACAGTGAAGACAAAGATACCAATTGTGAACCCAATTAATCGACTGGGCCAAATTGTACCATCGAATGCAATAACGAAATGCTTAACCGAATTCATGAAGAGCCACGAAATCGGAATACCCATTAGGATAAGCCAATTGCGATTCTCTTTAAATGATTCCCATTTTAGCGGGCCCTGTAGTTGAATGAATGTTAGCGACTGAGCGATCAATCCATAAAGAAACCCCAAAAATAGATTCATGTTAAAATAACTTAGAGATTAGGTAGACAACACCGAAACCAATTCCGAATGCTATCATAATGAATGTTGCGGCATGTGCGTAATCGACCTGGTCTTTACGCTTTCCTTGCCAATCGTTTGGATCAAACTGCTTATCCATAAATTACAGCGATCATAGTTATGCCACTAAACCATATTAATGCAGCGACTGCTGCGATCCAATCTTGCTTGGACCAATGTCTTATACTTTTCATATTAAATCTTGTTTATAGACTTAATATACTAAAGGTCAGATAGATTGGTCTCGGCCCATTCGGCCCAATTGCTGAATACGGTAGTTGGTTGCTGTTCTCTATTTTTGTAGATCAGCTCTACTTTTATGTCGATCTCGTCGTTCTGGTTGAGCTCAGAAAGTTTTGCGTTAATTTCAGGCTCAAGAATATCAAGGCTCTCAACTGGCCCACGGCAGCTGAATTTAACGTGATTTACTGGATCCGTATATCGTAGGCTGTACGGCATAAACACGGTTAAATAGACACCAAGTTCTTTGGCTCTCTCCTTGATTTCGGTGTACATTCCCTTGAGCACTGTCAAGTATTTTAAACGGCCCTTACGTAGTTGGGAGATAGGGCCATCTACTACAACAGACAATGCATTAATCTCAAACCCAGTTGGGTCCATTAGCCCTAGTCTAAATAGTCTAAGCTTTTGGTTAATTGAAGTAGATTCGTTTATCGGCTCTTCATCAATTACCTCTCTAAGCCATGGATACCAAATTGAATCTGCTTGATACGGATATGCTTTGATTGGTGAAATGCCTGACATTGCAAGCTCAGGTAAATTACTGAATACTTGAGCTGACCACTCAGGCATGTGCCATAGCCGGGAGCTAACTGTTTGATCGTCAGTTGACTTGCCGGCATAGGGCTTGGATTGTATTGACCTGCCAGCATAGGAATTGGATTGTATTACTCCAAACCTCTTAACGAATTTTTTAAACTCTTTAAATTTAGCAGTATTGGTATGAGCCGGGAATCCCAGATCAGGATCAGTGGGCTCGCTCTGAGTTTCAATCTGAACCAGGTTAATTCGGCCAGTTAGACCCAATCTGTCAAGTCTTTTCCACCTATTGAATTTTTCAATTGCGTCTTCTATTGAAGTTGCCTGCGTAGCGTGCTCAACTGACTCGTTAAGCTTGGGCTTCTGCATTGAGCCTGTACCGACCAGTTCACGAGTATATGGATCGTAGAACTGACCCTCTTCTCGTAAGTGTAATAGATCCCATCTGCCAGCACGGGCCTCGCGAATTAGGTGATCAAATATTTCGTCAGAGTCTCCTTCTTGACCAAACCACTCTTTCCAATCTGACCAAATATCGTCAATACTCTCCTGCCAACCATCATGGTTGTCGCTAACTGGCCAGTTATCGTAATCGTACAGAGTAAATAGTGGACCCTGTGCTACGTAATGATCTTTGTGCTTGGTGTCTGCGAAATCATCTAATGATTCCCAGTGTACAGTAACGCTCAGCACTTTTAAACCTGAGTCAGAGAGACCTAACTGTACCAGTCTAAACTTCTTCTTTGCAGTAGACGGCTGATGTAGATCTTCGTATAGTTTAAGGTACTTCAAGTTAACCAGATTATATTTTATAGAAATGAATGCCTGTTACTGGATTAATGTCCGCAACTCCTTTTGCTGCTTTTTGTAAAATATCGCTAACTTGCGAGAACGTGATTTTTTGTGGATCAACACCGCCTTCAACATATCGGTTGAAGATTAGATCGCCATTTGGCTTCTTCACAAGATCTCTAAAATTTAGATCGTATGTCTGAACTAGCGCTGACCCAACTACTCTGTATTTTCGAGTAGTATTGTTTGCAGTGATCGCAACAACGTTCTGCTTACCGCCCGATGTGTCCTTCTTCATGGTTGCATCAAGCGGATTTGAATAGGTTATTGCGGTCGCCGTTGAAACTGATTCAGAGTCTTCGTATAGTTTAAGGTACTTCATAGTCATTTTAATTAGTTTGCAGGCTCAGCGATTCCGTCGATATGATATTGATTTCCGTTAGCGACTGTGAATGTCGGTAGAGTTATAGCTCCAGTTCCAGCAACAGTATCTAATGGATCAGTGCCGGTAGCGCCGCCACTAAGATCAATCGTCTTAAGAATCGTGGTTGTTCCGGTTATTAGAGCGTAAACTGTATCGCCAGCTGAGACCGTAATTGTGCCGCTTGCTGATACTCCAGTATTTGCAACGATTGAACTGTTTTTATAAACCCTAAAGCTTGCTGCAACTGAGCTAGATTTAGAGTAAGACCAGTGCAGAGTCGCTGGAAATAGAGTGGTTGTCGTCGTTAAGCCGCTATCTGTCGTAGTAGTGGTTGTACCGGACGAGGTCGTTGAAGTAGTTGTGGTCGCAGGAGCCTCAGTCGTTGTTGATGTCGTTGTTGCTGAGGTCTGGATGTTAGAGCTCAATATGAATACTCCGTCGGTTCCTTCGGCTGGCGTAATTAGTCCGCCTGATCCAAAATCGTATTCGTAATAGATTCCAGTAATTCCCATGGTTAGCAGATCTCTAAAGATTTTCTTGTCTGCACTTGATGGAAACTGAATTATGAGCGGGCTCTTTGGCCAGTCTCTAATCCATAATTCAATTTCATCTGATCCGCTAACATAATCGTACAAGAGTATGTTATTCGCTGGGTCTGGAATAAAGTAAACGGTAGGTTGACCGTTTACGTAGTTAATAATTTGTATTACTTTAGCTGCCGCCATTATCTGTATTATTTAAAATCGTATAGAGTTATTTATCTAACCTTATACTTGTTGAACTGTCCAGTCTGATCCGCTTAGGATGCCTAGCATCTCAGCATGGGTGTAAGGGCCTTGTGCCGTAGTCAAGTCTGCAATACACGCCGGCGTGTCGCCTTCCCACTTAACGAAAGTATTGGTTCCATTTGCGGATTTGCGTAAAGTCTCAGCCGAGGATTCGAGTACTTCAGCGAAATTAATTAGCTGGAGCTCGCTCACGTTAAAGATTAAGTAATTTCGGTTTTCCATATTAAAAAGGTTTTGTTGTTATCTAGCAGATTGTGCATTATAATTTTGAAGTATTTCGGCAGCAGTTAGAACTCGATTGTATGCTAGCACATTACCAATATTCCCATTAAGATAACCCAACGGACTTGCACTTCCAATTCGACCAGCACCAATTGCTAGAGCCTGAGTACTCGAAGAGTTTTCGCTAATACCTGCATTTGATGAGCTTGAGTTAAGCGATCCGTTTATGTAGAACGCAGCAGTCTTTGTTGAATAGTTATAGGTTACTGCAATATGAGTCCATACATTGGTACCAATCGTAGCTGAGCCAGTATCTCTAATATCTTGGTTCGACGTATTCCACCACCAAAGTTTACGATCAGATCCAACCCAAAAGGCCCAACCTCCGTAGCTTCCGCCTGGATTATCAAATTCCTTGTCAATGATTGCGGTTGGACTAGCAAGAGTTGCACCAAGTTTAACCCATGCACAAAATGTTTTACTTGAGCCGTCTAGCCCCAAATTCTGATTACCAAAGGTCACGTAATCGTTTGAACCATCAAATACAAGTGATCCTCCTTTTTCAGTACGGTAGGTTGGACCGTTTGTTAGGGTTCCGGTAGCTGCTGTGTTGCTTACATCGTACCACGAGTTACCTGAGTTGGGATAAGATGCTGTAAACCCTGCATCAACATTTAATACTAGACCGTTTGTTACGATCGCTTCGTAATCTCTATTGACGCAGATCTTATCGTTTAGACCGGCATAGTATGCCAAACAGGCAGCGGCCGTTGCATAACCGGCAGGAGAGGCAACTGAGCCAGCAACATCTCTATTTGTCATGGAGATCAATTGAGAGTCTGACGTTGGACAGTAAATACTTGGACCACCACTTATTTTATTCTGATAGATTGTGTAACCTCCGTTTGGTGGAGTTATGCCAGAATAGAATGATGTTCCAAAATCCGCTGATCCTACTCCAATTAGCATGTTTCCCTTTCGAATGCAGGTGGTTGGCGTAGAACCAGTTGAATATTTTATTAAGTTAGGCATTCATGCTTAATTATTTTATAGTCCGTATCTCGCCTTTTGCGCATCAAAATTCTGCTTGATCTCGTTTGCTGTCAGTTCTCGATTATAGACCTGAAATGTTCCAATGTCTAGGCGATTCGTGTAGTTAGTCGAGTTCATCCAACCGCTGATCCTCATTGTGCTGCCAAATCCTGGAGCTGAACCAGTTGAACTGTACTGTTGACTTAGGTTTTGTTGATTGGCGTTAATATAGATTTTGTTACTACTTGGAATATTGGCATTAGCAGTCATTACGAATGCATAGTGAGCATAGCTACCGCTTAAACCTAGAGCTGAGACCTGTCCAGCTGAGATACCGTAAACGTCTCCATTACCAGTATTAAAGCCCAATGAATTGCCTTGCGTCCAAACATCGTAAGTCGTAAAGCCAAAGAACATGCCGCTCGTGAAAGAGGCCCATCTTATAAAGCCGGTTACTGTTATTGTAGAAGCAGTGATGTGGCTTACGTTGACGTCTGCATAATCGTCAACTCCGTCAAAGTTAAGAAAACTTGCAGAAACCGATTGTGTGAATGTTGGACCGTTAATCATGCCTGCAGTCTTTGCGGCTGGGCTAACGTCGTACCATGTGCTACCGTTTCGTGGATAAGACGGGGCAAACGATGCATCAAAATTTAAGATTAGGTCGGTGGTAACAATCGCCTCATAATCTCTGTCGAGAGCCATCTTATCGGATTGAGTGTTAAACCAGTTAAGGCAGTCGGTTACAGTTGAGTAGTTTGTGCCTGCAATCTTATTGGTTATACGATAGAGACCGGCATCGTTGGCCGCAACATTAATACTTGGACCGCTGCTCGCCTTGTTTTGATAGACTGTGTAACCGTTTGTAGGTGGGGCAATTGCCGACCAGTAATCAGTTGTAACCGTTGGGCCCTTTGCAACATCGCCAACTCCAATCCAATAATTAGATTTTCTTAAAGCTTGAGTCTGTGCACTAGTACTGTATTTAATTGAATTAGCCATTCATGATTGGCGTTATTTTGTCTTCTTCACATTGGCCCAAGACTTGCTTGGACTTGCCGCATTTACTCTGGCCATTGCCCATTGGTGAGCCGTCATACCAGGTCTTGAACCTGAAGAATAGAACGCGCCCAGTCCCTTGGCATATTCCCGTTTAAGATCTGCAAACGAGTAACCTTTCTTGGTTGCAACCTTTCTGATCTTAGCAAGAGTCTCTTTGCTTAGCTTGGCCTCATTAACTTGACTGTCCTTGCGTGGAGTGTTCTTCCAACCCGATTTACTACGCTCCTGTTTTTCCATCTCATCTCTAAGACGGTACGCCGCCTGAGCATCTCCCTTCTTAAGTAGATCCTTGGCCTTGTCCAGCTTCTTGTCTCGTGAGCTGCCTTCCGGTGCTTTGTAGATTGCAGGATTCTCTGACTTCTTTTCGGTAATCGGTAACTGCCAGTTTTCAAATAGTTTAATGTGCTTCACTTAGCGTAGATAATTTTATTGGCGGCTTGGCCATACTCCTTCTACACAGATAATGTAGTTAATTCCTGCATAAGGTTGGCGGTTATTAACTGGTGTCCATTGCTCAGACACTCCAACGTTAGTCACAACGCTAGGAACGCCGTCTCTACCAGTTTCTTTGGTATCAAGCTTCTTCATCTCAACATTAAGGTTAACATGATGGCCTGTGATAACGTTTGCTTCAGTACCGCCAGTCTCGCCGATATTAACTGGAGTTAAACCGCGACCTGAACCTGCTCCAACTGGAACACGACCTCTAAGATCAGGCAGACAGAAAGTAGAGACACCGTCTCCTCCGTATAGGGTTCCGATTATCGCGTAAAGCGGGGTGTAATTTTTAATTGATAGGGTTCGGCCGTCGCAATACATCCAACCGATTGGTTCGTAAGATCCAGCAAAAAGCTTGATCATTCCCATGAATTCTTCCATTGTATTTAAAGTTTTTTTATAGGGTTATTTATCGTCGAGCCACGCAGATAATAGGCACACGGCAAACCAGATTCCATTGACCGCTAGAATAATCCAGAGTAGGGGCCATGCGAAACTCCAGCCTGCATAGGCTTCTGAATTTGATCGCCAATCATCGTCGTCTTGCTGCCCGTCATAGACATCAATACCTAGCGGGCTCTTGAACCTGTGTAGTAGAAATAGGGTTATTAGGTAGCCGACTGAATAGACAGCTAAGATATTGAATGCTGTCATGGTCTACTTGTGTTTTGTGCTCGTGAAACCCCTAATTACTTGACCGACTCTGTACCTGTTATCTGAATAGAACATGATGCCGCATTCAGTTACGTAGGCATACGGTGGCATCTCTCTGGTACCAATCACTTCGGCTATTGTACAGTCAAAGTGTTTCTCAGTCGTATCGATGGGCGGCGCGATGGTCTCCTCATAGGTTGACTTGCCGTTTGGTTGGCTCGTGATCGTTGTGCCTTGACTCGTGAAGTAATGGGAATTGCCGTCATTGAACCTGTACATGCGAATGCCATCGTATTCAAACAGGAACTCGATCTTGATATCGTTGCCGACCGTTGTTGTGGATTGCGGATCATGGTAGCACGAACTCAAGAGGCTCAGTGCGAGTAGAGAAAAGATTAGAGTATTTTTCATTGTGCTTGGATTACGAATTAAGTTGTACTGAGACCCAAATACCAAGATAGGAACCAATCACGGAGCCGGTAACGTAACCGATCCATTGGTGTAGAGCCTCCTCGCTGCGGGCGATCTTGCGGATAATAAAGAAAGACAGCGTGGCCAACATGAAATCAGTTAGTGCAGCTGAATGGTATTGAGTTGTTGCAACTGCTCGGTAATTAATACACAAGAGCGAGTAACTAACGATCTGTATTGCGGCCAGTAACAAGGCCTCTTTGATTTTTTGTTTCATCTTATTTTGATTTAAGTTTAATTAATCCGTCTTTCTGAATGACTACTTTGCTCTTGTCTATGATTTTAACTTCACTTAATAAGATCTTACTCGGCTCATCTAAATAATAAATGTAGTCCTTATCATTTTCCATAATCATTCCCACTTCACAATATAGTGGACTTATGCCGGGTGGCTGAAAATATATTGCGGTCATTCTAGTCTTGTTTGTTTACGTTTATTAAAAATGTTGTGTTGATAGCTCAGGTCCCAGATAAATCGGGTTCGACACGTCCATACCCACCGCTTGACTCTCCACCAACGTTTGAGCTTGACCGGCCACGGATCGTTCTCCATTTCCTTAAGCAGTCTCTCTACTACTTTACTTCTCATCTGACTTAGGTTTAGTAGTTATGTCAAAGGTTGCATAGATCTTTCGGGCCGCAATCTCGTGCCAGTCAGGAATGTTGCGTTCGTGTTTCTTCTGTTCCTCCTTGAGCCGTTGAGTAATTGCCTTTATGATCTGTTCTTTATCAGCAGACTCTGCCGATCCCGGCCAGTCCGTGTACCTAAGACCCCACTGCACATTGGTCCACAGCATCTGCCGTTCGGCCATGGCCTTGCGCATTTTCAGGTGCTTACGTAGGTAGGCAACGCCCCATGCCTTCCATTCCTCTGCCTGTTCAACCGTCATGGTCCAGTCCCGATACCACGCGTCCTTGCGATCCTTGATGTCTTCATAGGTTACGGGGTGGCCTGCAATCTCAAACATCTTGTTAAGGATATCGACGACTGACTGGTCTTGCTTCTGTTCTCGGGTTAGTCTGACAGTTTTCATGGTAAGTCTATTATACCAAATATTGGGGAAAAGGTTATTGCAGACTAGGCAGTCTTAACGATATCAGCTAGGGTCTTGGCTCTAGCGCCGACCTGTTTCGCCCAGTCCGAGTTTAGCATCTCCGATGAGGCAGCACTGAAATTTTGTTGTTTGATTTGGGCTAGAAAGTTCGTGAAGGCCGAGAGACCCTTTTTACCAAGATTGAAAACCATTTCGGTTATAACTCCCTGCACGGCAGGCGGTAGAGAAGGTAGAGTTGGCACAAGCTCCTGTGCATCAGCCTTGGCCTGACCAAGATCGGTCAGTAGCAGCGAGTCTATTTGGGCCTGAGTTAATGATGAGGTTCCGGCCTTGATCTTTTCGGGATTGGCTCCAACCTTTTTTAGTTGGGCAACAGCGTCTTCACGGTTAAGATTGAAACCTACAC
>Ga0114977_10002510_pt1 | contig 11772 bp, 10 predicted proteins | sample S_130805_MF_Meta_FD_87026 | JGI IMG/M metagenome (GOLD analysis project Ga0114977, IMG submission 87026) | Freshwater microbial communities from Lake Simoncouche, Canada to study carbon cycling - S_130805_MF_MetaG | ecosystem: Environmental > Aquatic > Freshwater > Lake | place: Lake...
GTTCCCGTTTCGTCAAACGAAAACGAGGTTCTACAAATGATAACTAAAGGTTATCACGACATTAATATAAAAGAAAACAATTTTAACTCTATCTTTACATATTTAAAGATAGAATACAGCGAGTTGATGGAGGATTATTTGTTTAACAAGTATTTACGCCATTCTATTGAAGAAATAATTAAGAAATACAAATTAGATTTTATCAAGTTTGTTAAGAAAGAGACTAAAAAAAAGAAGCATCATGTTGTTACCAATGAAGATGATACTAATGAAGCAGTTGTTACTACTGAAACTGAAAATCCTGAAAATCCTGAAAATCCTGCTATTGAAAAACCTCCAATCGAAGTCGTTATAGGGAATGACATTCAACTTAAAAGTGCGGACAAAATTCGCGTTGAGCGTTTCAATGCTGATACTAGCTCATTTGATAAAACCGCGATTTATGAATTTATATTATTAGGTCATATTGAAGAAATCATTAAAAGCAAATTTGAACCAGATACAGAAAAAAATAAAAAATCATTATTTACATTTAATTATTATACATTGTTTAAGTTGATGGGTAATAATGTTCAAAAAATAAACCGCCACTTGATAAGAGTAGCTCAAGGCATTATTGATTTATACGAGGATGATATAGATATGCCATATATTATATCAAAAGCTGATGAGTTAATTGAAAAGAACAAGAGCATATTAAAATACAGTGATTTAAGTCTTTATGAACATCAAAAAGAAATTTACGCAATTGTCAAAGAAGAACAACCCAAATTAATTTTATACACAGCACCAACCGGAACAGGAAAAACATTGACTCCTTTAGCAATTTCAGAGCAATATCGTGTAATATTTGTTTGTGCTGCTAGACACGTAGGATTACAATTGGCAAAGGCAGCTATTTCAATTCAAAAGAAAATCGCATTTGCTTTCGGTTGTGCAAGTGCTGGAGATGTTCGTTTACATTATTATGCCGCAAAAGATTACACTATAAATAAACGAGGCGGTGGAATTGGTAAAGTCGATAACAGCAACGGTGAAAAGGTCGAAATTATAATTTGCGATATTAAATCATATATTCCGGCAATGTTTTATATGTTATCCTTTAACCACAAGAGAAATATTTACACTTATTGGGATGAGCCAACGATTACAATGGATTATGACAATCACGAATTTCACGAAATAATCCAGAACAATTGGAAGGAAAATATTATTCCCAATATGATTTTATCGTCAGCTACTTTGCCTAAATTACACGAATTAACAGAAACAATCGCCGATTTTAGAGTAAAGCATCCTAGCTACAATTCATTCAATCGTAAGTCATGATTGTAAGAAATCTATACCGATTGTGAATAAAGATGGGTTTGTTGTATTGCCTCATTATTTAAGTGAAAACTACGCCGAAGTTTTACGAATTGCTCAACACTGTGAAAACAACTTAACATTGACACGATATTTCGATTTAAAAGAAATTACAGATTTTATTTCATATGTAATTAGTAAAAATTACATAAATACGAGGATGGTTGTTCAAAGGCATTTTGAAACCATTGATGATATTGATATGAAAAGTATAAAGGTATATTATATTAGATTGTTACAAAATTTTACTAGTTCAATATGGCGCGATATTTACAAGCATTTTATGAGTAGTCGAGTTTCAAGAATTCCTATTAATGATGTGATTGACACTAAGGGAAACAGAATTATTAAAAAAAATAGCAGTATCGGACCAGGTGTTTCTAGAACTAGTAGTAGCGTTGTTGGAGGCGGAAGTACGATTTCACGCATGACTAGCCAGCAACAAGAAACATCTGGAGCCACAATTAACCTTAACCCTAGCAATAATGTAGGAATATATGTCACTACCAAAGACTCCTTTACGCTCACAGATGGACCTACTATATTTATATCGAATGACATAGAAAAAATCTCGCAATTTTGTATTCAACAAGCAAATATACCGCAAATTGTCATGACCGATATTATGAGTAAGATTGAATACAATAATTTTGTAAATAAAAAGATGAATGACCTTGAACACGAATATGAATATGAATCGAAGAAAATAGAGCAAGCTTTTGCTGGAAATGACAACACATCTAAAAAATCAATGAAAGATTATAAAAAATTCAATAGAGAAATACCAGAAGAATTGAATTGTAAAAATTCGCTTAATAGGATTTTAGGAGAAATTAATATACTAAGAAATATGATTAAGTCAGCTGTTTTGAATGACACTTTTATCCCGAATAAACAACACCATTTAACTAAATGGGCTGATGGATTAAACACAAGTTCATCATTTACGAGCAATATTGATGAAGAAACTATCAATAAAATCATGTTGTTACACGGCATTGATGATAAGTGGAAGATATTATTGATGATGGGAATTGGTGTGTTTATAAATCACGAAAATATTGTTTATACTGAAATAATGAAGCGACTTGCCGACGAGCAAAAGTTGTATATGATTATTGCCACGAGTGATTATATTTATGGCACCAATTATCAGTTTTGTCATTTGTATTTGAGTAAAGATATGAATTTAACACAGGAAAAAATTATCCAGGCACTTGGTCGTGTGGGTAGAAGTAATATACAGCAAAATTATACTCTTCGTTTTAGAGATGACGTATCAATTATGAAATTGTTTACAAATGAAACAGAAAAACCTGAGATTATTAATATGAATCGTTTATTTAATAGTAATAAAGTTATATGGAATGGCACAACATATAAACAGGTCGAGGAAGAATCTAGTGAAAATTAAATGTAAAATAAATGATAAAATATAAAATAAATATTTATATAATTAAGTTAAAAATTATTTTTTTTATTTTTAATCTTCAATGATGTAAAGTATTTAAAAATATTATATTTGAATTATAGAATGCTATTTAATAATTTTTTAGACCTTATATTTGTTAATGAAAAATGTTTTGATGCTAGTTCTTGTGATATTATTAATAAATACATCGTAGATAACAATGTATCAGATACGAAAATAATAAATGAAGCTACTGAATTATCTACATTTGTCGAGAAAATAGAAACTATATTATGTGACACGATTGGCAAATATTATCTAAATTTTGCTAATAAATGTGATAATTTTAATGTAGTAAAAGAACAAATGTTATTTAATCCATTTTGTATTTATACAAATAATTATATTGACTTGTTTGAGGTAAATTATGAGCAATCCGTTTATAAATACATGATATGTATTATATTTTTAGATGATAACTCTAGGATAACTTTTTTTAATAATCATATTTTACAGCCGAATAAAGGTGATTTAATATTATTTCCATGTGAATGGTTTTTTATGTATAAATTGGAAACAATTAATAAAGATATTAAAAATAATATTATTTTAAATAATATTATAAAAAAATTTTAATAGATAACACTATAAAATGGATTTTATTTATATAAATGAAAACTCGATTCCTTTAGATTTATGTAAAGAAATTATTGACATATTCGAGAATGAACCGAATAAATACAAGGGTGTTACACGAAATGGTCAAAATGACAAAATAAAAAAGACAATGGATTATAGTATTAATATTAATATTAATGAAACTTCGGCATGGTTCAATGTTAATAAATTTTTATATGAAGAATTATCAAAGAATTTAAAAATTTTTAATAATAATTTATGCGAAAAATACGGTAAAACATTTTTTAATCAGAATTTTTGTGACACTTGTTTTTTAATGCAAAAATACGATAAAAATGAAGGAGTCTTTATTTACCATGATGATTTTAGTATGGTAAATGATATGAAGATGCATCGAGTTATTACTTATTTATGGTATTTGAATGATGTTGATGAAGGAGGTGAAACAGAGTTTTGCGGAGATTTCAAAATAAAACCAACAGCAGGTAAACTGATATTTTTTCCTGCTTCTTGGTGTTATCCTCATAAAGGTATAATGCCGTTGTCAAATAATAAGTATATAATTACTGGTTGGTTGTATATACAATAAATTATAATAAATATAATAAAAATATTTATTTATATAAAAATATTTATTTATATAAAATATATTATGTCGGGTAAATACTTCTCTGAAAAAACTAGTGGAAATGTAACTGGTAAAACAGATGTTCACGATCTAGTTGCGAATCCTGGTAATACAACAGTCAACAATACTTTTGTAGGTTTTCCATCATACGTTAATACTAATAATACTTGGGAGCAACCAACAGAATTAGGATATAAAATACTTAATAATGGGGTTTATGTAGATATAGCTAATAGTATAAAAGCTAAGTATGTCGATTATAATTATAGTTCTACAACAAAATCAATCACCGTACCTGCATGGTGTAATAAATTAAAAATAATCGCAATTTCTGGTGGTGGTGGTGGTGGTGGTGGTGGAGCTAATGATAATGATGGTAATAGAGCTGGTGCTGGAGCCAGTGGTGCTGGTGGAATGTTATCAATAATGACTACTAAAGAGAATTATAATCCAGCAAACAAGGATTTTTATGTAGCATTTGGTGGTAATGCTGCTGGTGGAAGTGGTCTGGGTGGGGCATATGAGGAGGACGCAGGTCAAAGTGGATACAACGGACACGACGGTATTGGCGTTACTATATATGCCACCAACAATGATTATATAATAGTTCGTGGTGGTAAATACGGTAGCGGTGGCCAAAGTGGAAACAGTAGTGACAATATAACAGCAGGACCGTCAAATGGTACTAATAGTGATAATAATGTATTAAAATACGGTAATTTTTCTAATAATATTTTTACAATATCAAATCGTAACGGAAATGATGGTGGGCAAGGAAATAACTCTTCTATAGGAACTCCTGGGACCGTAAGTAATTTTCCTAATGCTGATACAGATCCGCCAAAATTAAATGAAAATGCTAGTTGGGTGAGTTATCAGAATAATAATGCCCAAATTGATAATGATAATCAAAAGGCAGGATATGGTCAAGGTGGTGTTGGAGGGTGGAATTCAAATAACACTAACGGATATCAAGGACAAAACGGAGGACCTCCTTTAGTAAGAGTATATTTTTTGAAATAAATTTAAAACAAGATTTAAATTAATTAAGTTAAAAATTATTTTTATTTTTATTTTTAAATCTTCAATGATGTAAATGGTTTAAAAATATTATATTAGTGTATTATATAATGTTTTTACATCTGTTGATTTTATCTTTTTTTGGAATAGTAAATAGTAATGTTTTACCTGCTACTGTTAGTGAATTAAATGTAAATAGTTATTTAGGTCACTGGGTTCAGGTTTATGGAGCTCCAACCAATGCTATTTTTCAAGGATATGGAACTTGTGCTACCGCTGATTACGGTCTATTAGATAACGGTCAAATAAGTGTATTAAATTCACAATTAAACAAAAATAAAGAATTTGAAACAATCAATGGTTATGGTTACTACACAAATGTATCTGAACCTGGTAAATTAACTGTTCATCTTGAGGGTGTTCCTGTTGATTCACCATATTGGGTAGTTAAACTAGGAGAGATAGTTGAGAATCAATACCAATATACCATCATTACTACTCCATCAGGAATATCATTATGGGTATTAACAAGATACCTAGATAGATTTGATGAATTGTATTCTGTTGAAGTGAATGATTTTCTTGCTATAAATAATTTTAATTATGTTTCAATAGAACAAGATGATTGTTAATATAAAAAATATTTTTATTTATTATTACGTTTTTAATTAAATTAATTTAAGATTATTTAAATTAATTTAACTTAAATAGATTCAAGTTGCTTTTCGAATATAAAACGCTACACATTGATATGAATTTCCGAATCTTTGTTTAAATGTTTCATCTGGATAATCTAATTCCAACGCAGGAGCATCTTCCGACTTTACATCGGGTATACATTGTCCCGCTTCTACTAATTCTTTCACTTCATTTGCACCCATTTGAAAATCAATTGTGGCATGATTTAATATATATTCCATAATTGTCTTTAGAGGAGCGTTAACATTTATAATATACGTTTTTGTTACTGTTGTGAAGACCTTTTTCACGTATAATTCAACTGTTTCTAAATTATTTTCTGTGTATCCAATGATTTGTGTCATATTATTTTAATGATTATACAAAATAAAGTTTTTAATTTTTTAAATTCAATTTTTTATTATTTTATGTATCTTTTTTTTTGAAAAATGTTACACCTAAAATATTATTGAAATAAAAAAAATTGAAATGCTTTTTAGATTTTTAATTTAATGTATAATTTAATCAAGTAATACATTCAAAATGTCAAACCAAATGAATAACAACAACGTAAACCAAAGAATGAACGGAAACGTAAATCAAAGACAAAATAGAAACGAAAATAGAAACAGAAATAACAACGCCACGCGAAGACCACCATTGTTCAGACCGAATGTCACAAACGAAAATGGCGAGCAAATCAGCCTCTTCATCCCCCGAGTTGATGCCAGAACCAGCTTTGAAAAGGTGAGTTTTATATTCCACCACTACCAGTTCGGTAAAGTCAAGAATGTAGACTTTATCTTGAAGAAGGACAAAAACGGGTTCGATTACAAGTCGGCATATATACACTTCGACCACTTTTACAATAGTGAAAACTGTTGTATGCTTGTTGACGAAATCAAAGAAGTTGGCTCAGAAAGCATATATTGCGACAAGTATGACACCAAAAAGAAGTGGGAGGTATTCTTAAACACCGGAAAGAAGCGCTCTGGAGATAAGCCAAAGGAGGGCCTGAACATGAGCCTACTTGAAGTACAAGTCAATGCTGTAGCTGAGGACAAGCCTAATAATGATTGGGCTTCTGGGATACCTTTTAACCTTTCACCCGAAGATTTAAAGGTTTTCAATGAAAACAAAGAAGGCTTTATGGCATACCTCGCAGACATGAAGAAAGTAACTGATGCCGCTTATTCGACAACTGTGCCTCAATGGATACTTGAACAAGCACTTAACCCCCCAGTAGTTGATGACCTAGAAGAAGGTGAAGTGAAAGATGCTTAAAAACGTGGCGTTGTTATTTATGAGGAAAGCGTTTAATTATTACGTATATATTGTGTTTCATATCATTATCATATCATTATTATCATTATCATTATTATTATTTATAAAAAGAAAAACTAAAAAATTCATAAACTAAAAAATAAGAACTAAAAAAGAAAATCAAAAAAAGAAAACTAAAAGGCGGGAAACCGCTTTTTTCTTTTTATTTAAAAACATTTTATTTTACTTCCTATATTTTTATAGTAACAATTTTGATACATTATAGGCTTATCTAGAGCTTTTGCCAATGTTTTATCACTAATTTTCAATTGTTTTATACACTCATATTTACACTCAAATTCTTTTATTAAATTATTAGTAGAATCATATTGCCCAACTCCATTTTTGTATAATAATGGGTCGCCTTTATTTTTTTCAACGAAATTATCTTTTAATTTTTCATCACAATCATTATATAATTTATAATAATAACCCTTTGTTAAAGAATTGTTTTTAACGTGATTATCTAATGCTGATGATGATTCATAACCATTAAAATGTGATGCGGTTTTTCTATCTAAGTATACATTAATTATTTCTGTTTTTTCTTTGTTAATTTGAGCTATATAACCTATATTCTGCTGTCTGCTTTGTCGGGTTGGTAAAATATTATGAATTACATTTGCATCTAATTCTCTATCTACAAACAGCCATCTGTAACCATTATAAACAGTATTTTCAACAATTGCCTTATTTATACTTGGTCTTTTAATGTTATTATCTTCTTTCATTGCTTCTGAAACAGTTTCATATACTTTAATTAGCTCGAATGTTTCTGGGTTAATTTTTTGTAATCTAGGTCCCAGTGTTATTAATGGTTCATTAAATCCTGTTACAATTTTAGTTTGAGTAGCATTAAATTTTTGTAACAATTCTTTGTTTGATTTTTCTAGATTATCTATTTTTCCAGACATTTGTTTCACAGTTTGTATTAGTTCTTGAATTAATAAATTGTCATTATTTGTATTCTTCATTTCAAGCATAAGCTTTAATTGTTCATTTTCTAATTCTATTTTATTTGTATCATTGTTGTTAAAATATTTAATGTTATTATTTATAATATCTATTAATCGTTTGTATGTAAGATTTTTTCCAATTAGAAATAATTCTAGTTCTGTTTCGTGACCTTTTAAATCCTTAACCCTGTCACATTTTATAATTTCGTTGTTATGTAGAAAACTCTCAAAGTCTTTACTTTTGTTAACGGCAAAGCAATCCAACAATAAACACTCCTCGTATTTACTTTTATGTTCGTTGTATCTATCTTTAATGCCTCTTCGACTCTCTCCTATTTTTATTATATATTGCCCATTTTCAAATGTTTTTACTTTAATTATGTAAATAATTGAACCTATTGTTGCGTATTCTTTTAATATTATCTTTTCCCTTTCTAGGACCTTTTGTTTCTCTAATTTTGCCTCGTATTCTTTTTCTTTTTGGTGCTCGATTGATTTAAATTCGTTGGATTGTTGTAACAATTGTTGTTTTAATTCATTACTTTCTTCTTGTAAAATTTCTTGTAAAATTTGTTCTAATTTAATAAAATAATCGTGTATTTCATCAGCCTTTTTTGTTCCTGCTTTTAAACAAAACTTTTTAAATGTTTCAATATTTAACATAATAATTTCTTTGTTATGTCCTCCTCTTGTATCCTTTTTTTCTCCCGCAAGTTCGGGAGTAAAACTATTATTTGTTTGCTCACCCATTGGGGTGAGCAAAGTTATAAAATCTTTATTAATAATAAAATGTTTATTAAGTAATTCTTTTGATTTATGTTTAGAACTAAAATCTAACCATTTCCAAACATTATCAAGGTTAATTATAAAATCATTTTTGTAATCATGCTTTAAATAACAATAAAAACTAGCTATAAACATCTGTTGCTCATAATTATTAAAACTATTTTGCACTTTAGTTATTAATTTTGACTGGTAATTACCATTTAATTTAGTAATAGGGTTGTTTTCAATAAGATTTACAATATCTACGCTCATTTTATATATTATTTAGAGTTTTATGTTTATATTGTTTTTTGCTTTAATAATTAAAAAACAATAATTTTAATTATTAACAGATATGAAATATAACGAGACGATAAATCGTAACAAATTCTTTAATTGGAATATGCCAACCCTCCCATACCGGACATAATTCTCAAAACGTTGTAATTGGTGGCATAGACACGGACCTTGGCAGTTTTGGTTCCCTCAACGGTGGCGTTGGAGAGCACAAGTTGCAGTGTGGCGTTATCTATTCTGGAGAAGTTACACGTGCCGCTTGGTTGATGTTCCTCAGGTCTCAAGGCAAAAGAGTACACGTTAATACCCTCATCAGGGCATCTGGTGTGCGCTTGGTACGGTTGGACCCAAGAGAAGTAAGAACCTTCACGCTCAGAGAATCTGTCTTGGCCGTTAAGTTGGAGCTTAGCGGTGACGACGGGGTTTTGTCCCCAGCAGTGCATGTCCAAAGAGGTCTCAGAGAGGACAAATGTGCCGGCATCAGAGACACCAGAGTTGTCATTGTGAGAACCGGCATCAACAGCCATACCCGGAGCAACAGCGTTGGTGGGGAGAGCAGGGCCACCGAAGTTGACCTCATTGTAAGGGTTGCCAGTACCGTGCCAGTATCCAGTCAAGCCGAAAATATCTAAAGCACCAGCATCTTGGAACATACCGTTGGCATCGATGTAAGCACGAGAATCGGCAGCAATAGCAGCAGGGCCACCGAAAGCGTGGATAGCATTGGGCAAAGCATCAATAGCATCAGTGTAGTTGAAGGGTTGGGCACCTAGAACCTTGAACAAGAGAGCATCGCAAGTCAAAGATGAGCAGTAATCAACGTTGGAATCAGGTTGGACGACCCAGATAAGCTCCTTAACGGGGTGGTTAAAGTTGAGCTTAATCTTGTTGGAAGAAGAACCGACAGACTCATCACCAGTGAATTGGAGCTGAGTAATCAAGTACTCCTGGGGGTTTTGGGCCATTCTGCGTCTCTCGTCAGTATCCAAGAAGACATAGTCAACATACAAAGAGGCGGCAACCAAAGATTGATTGTAAGCAATGGTGGCAGCAACGGGGCGACCAGGAGCATATTGAGTAGGATAAGCAGAAGTAGGAGCTTGAGGGTAAGGATTGGTGTTGCAGTTCAATGTGGTAACAGCCCACAAGCACTCGTCAATAGGGCGGATATCAAGGTTAATCTTGACCTCGTGGTATTGAAGGGCAATCAAAGGCAAAGCAAGACCGGGGTTTGTGCAGAACCAAAATTGGAGGGGAATGTAGAGGGTTGTCTCAGGGAGAGCGTTACGGGGAGCGCAAACTTGACGAGGAGCAACGGAGTCACAAGGGCCATCAATGTCAGAGAAAGAGGGGTCAGTGATGAAGGTAAGAGCAGTTGTGTTACCGATCATCTTGAAATAACCTCTTTGTTGCTCAGCAGACATAGTGAGCTGATTCCAGATGTGCATCCAGTCACCATATTGACGATCAATTCTTTGACCACCAATCTCGACCTCAACTTGAGCAATGAGTTGCTCACCGGGGTAATCCAACCAACGGGCATAAACACCTTGGTTTTGGGTAGCAGTGTAGGTTCCGAGACCCATCAACTGGTTAATCTCAGGGAGAGTAACCTGGAGGTAAGTACGGTAAGCCAAGTCACCATTTCTGCTGATTGTGCATTGAACACGACGACCAAAATCGGCTTGTCCGTTGAATGTTTGTTCGATAGATTCGATAGCAAAGTTAGTGTATCTACGATAAGTAACTTTCCAGAAAGTAATTTGAGGATTACCAGTAAGGTAAACGTCTTGAGCGCCATAAGCTACGAGTTGCATAAGTCCACCACCCATTTTATATAATAAGCTAAAGAAAAAAATTTTCAGGATTTTAATTTAATTGATTTAATTAAATTAAATTAAAATTTATACACTACAAATTATGTTTTTATATACTTATAAAATTAGTACATCATAATACATTTAAAAAAATTAATATTTATAACAAATTAAAATAACGATATTTTTCTGTTTTTGTTCTAAATAAATGACTAAATAAATGACTAAATAAAATGACTGAAATAAAATGACTGAAATAAAATGACTAAATAAATGATTAAAAAATGATTAAAAATGACAAAATACAAATATTTTAATTGCTACTATTTGATGTTAAAACAAATTTATTTATATCAAAGTTTGTCTTCATAAACGTTTCTAAATAGGCTTCATCAAAAATTTCCTTTTTGCCTTCATGATTTTTTTTAAAAATAAAAGAGTTATTTTGTTTTTTAATACTCCATCCATCATCTAAAGCGTTGAATACAAAAACCATTTTTTGAAATGTGTTATTATCCAGCTTAATTTTATTATTTTCTAAATACCTATCTATATTTATTTTTATATCCATAAATATTTTATTAAAATATGAGAAAACATAAATTGTTTTTTAACTTGTTATTAAATATAAAAAAAATAAATTGTATAATTACATAATATATTTTATTTATATTAGTAATTAAAAAATACTATAATATATTACTTATATGCCTAATTTCAAACCAAAAACAAATAAAAAGTTAAAGTATAACAAAAAATCTTCTGTAACTCTCGATGGAAAACACAAAGAATTTATCAATGAATTTTCTAAAAATGATACTTTTACTATTCCTGAATTAAAAAATGAAAAAAAAGAACTTATTAAATTACAAC
>Ga0114977_10002515_pt1 | contig 11755 bp, 11 predicted proteins | sample S_130805_MF_Meta_FD_87026 | JGI IMG/M metagenome (GOLD analysis project Ga0114977, IMG submission 87026) | Freshwater microbial communities from Lake Simoncouche, Canada to study carbon cycling - S_130805_MF_MetaG | ecosystem: Environmental > Aquatic > Freshwater > Lake | place: Lake...
CCAAAATTAAAAAAATTTAAAAGCGAGCTATTAATTGATATGACCACCGAGGGTCTGCGAATTCAAGTGGTAGACGATATGAAGCGACCCATGTTTGCCTTGTCGCGTGCTGAATTGCAACCTTATGTCAGAGATATATTGCGAGAAATTGGCCATATGTTGAACGGGGTGAGTAACAAAATTAGCCTGTCTGGACATACCGACTCGCTGGCTTTTGCCAGCGGTGAAAAGTCTTACAGCAACTGGGAGCTTTCTGCGGATCGAGCGAATGCGTCTAGGCGTGAATTGGTCGCCGGCGGCATGGACGAAACTAAATTAATCCAAGTGGTTGGATTGTCGTCCGCGGTCTTATTCGATAAAGCGAATCCTTTGAATCCAATCAATCGGCGGATCAGCATTATTGTGATGAATAAAAAAACAGAAGAAAACATCACTAAAGACAATACCTCGTTAGAGGTTTCATCTGAGTCGAGTGCAGATGAAGCAATCAATGTGCTGAAAAAATAGTCATTGAACGCACGCGTAATTTTGTTTAATAAATTTAATTTTGAACGAGTGTACTGATGACTCAGGCCAAGCTAAAAATAGAAAAAATGAGTAGTTTGTTGTCCACTGTGGCCGCCCAGAGCGAGCGACATTTGATTGAGGCTGAAGCTGATTTGAGGCAAACCACCTTTTTACTTAATACGGCCATTGAAAATCTAGGGGCGAGTTTTGAAACGATCCATCAAGTAGTTGCTAAGCAGCAACACGTGTTGGACTACCTGATCTCCTGTGATAGTGTCACTGAAGGAGTGGTATTAGATATTTCTTTGGCAAAACAGAAAATGTCTGAAGAAATAAATCAAATGATGACTGATTTGCAATTTCAAGATATGACCAGTCAACTGATTAATCGAGCTATTAATCATCTGGTGGAGCTGAAGTCTTTAATGGTTTTATTGGCGGCGAGTAGCAAACGAACAGAATTCAATTCTACAGATCAATCCATACAGGAATTGTTTAACGAAATGCACGCCGATATTTGTGCCAAGTTACCCGCCATTTCAGATAAGTCGGTGAATCAACTCAGTATGTCGCCCGGCGAAATTAGCTTGTTTTAATCCACAGCGTATTTAGTTTTAAGTCAAAAGGTAAAGTTAACGATGCAGAAGACAATATTAGCGGTGGACGATTCAAAATCATTGCGGCAAATGGTGGCGTTTAGCCTTAAGGCAGCCGGGTATCAAGTTATTCTGGCCGTAGATGGTCAAGATGGTCTGGATAAAGCTCATCAACACGTCGTAGATTTGGTATTAACCGACCAAAATATGCCGGTGATGGATGGTTTTACGATGATCCAAAAATTACGTCAAATGGATAGCTACAAAAATGTGCCTATTTTATTTCTAACCACTGAGTCCAGTGATGAAATGAAATTGCAAGGAAAAGCGGCGGGCGCTAATGGCTGGCTTGTGAAGCCATTTGACCCAGAACGCTTAGTAACTGTCGTGCAAAAGGTGATCGGTTAATGTTGAATACATTTGCCATCGATAGCCATGGTAATCTCTACGCACAACTAATGGCTTACGTCGGAGTGCCGCTATGACAATTGATATAAATCAGTTTGCCCAGATATTCTTTGAGGAAGCGGGAGAGCTTTTAGCGGAAGCTGAACAATTGTTACTGTCGATTGATGTGCTTAATCCAGATGCGGAACAGTTGAATGCCATATTTAGAGCGGCGCATTCAATTAAGGGTGGTTCTGCGACTTTTGGTTTGAATGAAATTTCTGCAGTCACCCACGAACTCGAAACTTTATTAGATCGTATTCGCAAGGGGGAGCTGCCCTTGCAAGAGATTCATGTTGATCTTTTTTTACTGACTAAAGATGTCATTGAATCTCTGTTAAATAATTATCAAAATGGAATCGCTAATGATTCGGCGCTAGTACAAGATATTATCTCGCAACTTCAGGCTATAGCGCCTACCGCTTCAGTTGAAAAAAACAAATCGACGTGCGCACCCTCGCCAAATCGCGAAGAGAATGTATATGAAATTGAATTACCCGCAAGTTATGTAGCAGAAATTAATGATCTACAAGGTGAACTAGCCATATTGGGAGAAGTCGCGCTAGTTGAGCAAAAAGAAGAACATTTCGTGTTGAGTTTGCTTACCGAAGAAAATGAACAAAGCATCGTCTCTATCTGTGCTTTTATTGTCGACACCAAAGATCTAAAAATTACCCGCCTCACTAATAGCGCCTTAAAACGACAGGCTGACACCCCGAACGAAAATTTAGGCTATGGATTTTTTGAGCCACTGACATTCTCTGGGGAAAATATCGAGTCTGATGAAAAGACCGTCGATTTATCACCCGTCGTTCTGGCACAGCGGCGTCAAAAGCCCACCGTTCAAGGCAAAATCGAAAAGATAATGAGTCAGAAGGAGTTGTCATCTATTCGAGTCGAGGTTGAAAAAATTGATCTGTTAATTAATTTGGTAGGCGAGTTAATTATTACTCAATCAATGATTGAGCAACAAGTGAGTTTGCTTGATCAAAAAACGCATATCAACCTGATTAATAGTATTAATCAGCTCACAAGAAATACCCGTGATTTACAAGAGTCTGCGCTGTCTATCCGCATGATGCCGATGAATTATGTGTTTTCGCGTTTTCCTCGAATGGTGCATGATCTTTCCGCTCGCTTGGGCAAGCAAACCACTTTGGTGATGACGGGCGCAACGACCGAATTAGATAAAAGTCTGATTGAACGAATTGTTGATCCACTGACGCATTTATTTCGCAACTGTATTGATCACGGTATAGAAATGCCAGCGATAAGAAAACAACTCGGTAAATCCGAAGCAGGCAACCTGACACTTTCCGCTACCAATCGAGGGAGCCATATTGTGATTGAAGTAAGCGACGATGGTGCGGGCTTAGATCGCCAACTAATTTTGAACAAAGCGCTCAGTCGTGGCTTAAATGTCTCTGAAAAAATGTCGGATAATGAAGTATGGCAATTGATCTTTGCCCCTGGTTTTTCTACTGCCGAAGTGGTTACTGAAGTATCGGGGCGAGGTTTTGGGATGGATGTGGTTAAACAAAACATCGGCGCGATGGGCGGCACGATAATGGTAAAATCTGCCCGTGGCTATGGCATGTCGGTAACGATCTCGCTGCCCTTAACCTTAGCCATCATGCGCGGGATGACAGTTGCCCTAGGCGACAATGTTTATGTCATACCCATGAGTTTAATCATCGAAACGTTGCGGCCACAGGTTGAAGAAATAAAGACCGTTACCGGACAAGGATTAATGGTTTCGGTCCGTGGCGAATATATTCCGATCATCGTGCTGCACGCTTTATTTAATCAAAAAACTGAGATCACCAATCCATGCAAAGGCGTGCTGGTGATTGTCGAAACAGATGATAAAAAAGCGGCGATCTTGGTCGATGCGCTGTTAGGTCAGCAGCAAGTCGTTATCAAGAGTTTAGAAACTCATTTCAAACGGATACCCGGACTTTCTGGCGCTACTATTATGGCAGATGGTTTAGTTGCTTTAATTTTAGACGTGCCAGCCATTTTGCAGTCTGGGCAACATCAATACTCTTCAGGAGCAAAGCAATGAGCCGCAATAAGGAATTAAGTAGTCATGAGCAATCTGGAAAATCTAGCCTTGCCTCTGCCGAATATATTATCTTTTCTTTGGATACTGAAACTTATGGATTGGATGTATTAAAAGTCCAAGAAATTCGCCAGTATGGTGCGGTTACAAAAATTGCGAACACGCCGGAGTTTATTAAAGGCGTTATTAATTTGCGCGGCTTGATCGTGCCGATTGTTGATATGCGCATTAAATTTAATTTGGGGCAGGCTAGATACGACGAATCAACAATTGTGATTGTGTTAAATATTAGCAATCGTATTATCGGGATGGTTGTCGATGGCGTTACTGACGTGTTGGAAATCGAGACCAGTGAATTGAAAGCACTCCCTGATATTGTGGCCAACATTGATACCCAATATATCACTGGGTTAGCCACGTATGAGGAACAAATGATTGTTTTAGTGGATATAGAACGATTAATGAATAGCCATGAAATGGCCTTGATCGATTCCGCACTACTTCATTAATAGATTGAAAATAGAGATTTTGTAGAGGTAGTAAATATGTTTAGTAAATTCTCAGTCGCTAAAAGCTTGTTTAGTATTGTTGTGTTATCAATATGGGTGTCGGCATCGTTAGCCGTTGAAAGCTATTTTGATCTTGCCAGTTTGAATGCAAGTATGAAAACTCTGTACGAAGATAGAGTGGTTGCCTTGGCTGAACTCGCTCAAATTGATCACCTGATGCAGTCAAACCAGAAAATATTAAATGATGCGTACATCGAAACGATCAATGCCGCTGATAAACATAACAGCGCCAGCCAACGAGCAGAAATCATTTCCAAAAAGCTAGAGAAAGTTGATCGCAACATTCTCATGGTCGGTCAAATGAGCAAAGCTTACTTAGAAACCTACCTCACTGAAGAGGAAAGGCAGACTGCGGACACGTTTTTGGAAGCGCGCACAGCCTTTATAACCAACGGATTACGACCAGCCATGTTGGCTTTAACTAAAAGGCATTCAGAAGAAGCACACGTTAAATTGTTAGAGGCTAATTCTTTATATGAAGTCGCTTCCGAACAATTGGGCAAATTAATTGATATTCAATCAGAGGTTGCCAAAGAAGAATATATCAAAGGAGATCAACGTGTTCAAATATCTAAGCAAGTAAATTTAACGCTCGTACTATTGGTAAGTACGCTGTTGGCAGTGCTTGGTTGGCTATTGGCACGTTATATTCTTCAATCATTGGGGGCGGAGCCTGACTTCATTAAAAAAGCGGCCAAACAAATTGCCGAGGGCAACCTGGATTTCACTATTGTCTTATCTAAAAACGATAGTGGCAGTGCGATGGCCGCAATGGTGGCGATGAAAGCGAATATTAAACGCTTGGTCAATGATGCCAATATGCTTTCTGTGGCAGCGGTTGCAGGTAATTTAGAAACAAGAGTTGATGCTAGCAAGCATACTGGCGATTATCGACGCGTGGTGGATGGCGTGAATGCCACGCTGAACTCGGTGAAGGAAAATAATGCGGCAGCTGAAATTGCCCAAGAAATTGAAATCACCAGAGTGTTGACTGAGTCAGTTGAAGAAGTGCAACAAGTGGTCATGGCAGCGAAATCGAATGATTTAACGCAGCGCATTAATCTCTCTGGAAAGCGGAGTGAAATAGCCAGTTTATGTTCTGGCGTAAATGAATTAATCGAGAATATGTCGATTATTTTGGCGCAAATCAAAGAGGCAGGGATCACCATCAAGATTGCCTCGCATGAAATTTCAAAAGGCAATGACGATTTGTCACAACGCACCGAAGAGCAAGCTTTCTCCCTTGAAGAAACGGCCTCTAGCATGGAACAATTGGCAGCAACCGTGAAGCAAAATGCTAATAATGCGAAGCAAGCAAAAGACTTAGCGTTGTCTGCCTCTAACGATGCAGTTAAAGGCGGCGAGGTGATTTCTAAAGTGGTGCTGACGATGGCAGCCATTAACGATAGCGCCCGTAAGATTGAAGATATTATTTCTGTGATTGATGGTATTGCATTCCAAACGAACATTTTGGCTTTGAATGCAGCAGTTGAAGCGGCAAGAGCGGGTGAACAAGGTCGGGGTTTCTCTGTGGTGGCAAGTGAAGTTCGTAATCTCGCACAACGCTCGGCGACAGCCGCTAAAGAAATCAAAGTGCTGATTGCGAATTCAGTGGCTGAAACGACTGAGGGTAGCAAACAAGTAGAAATGGCGGGTAAGACGATAGATGAAATTATGACCTCGTCAAAATTAGTGGCCAATATTGTTTCGGAAATTAGCACGGCTTCAGTCGAGCAGAGTGAAGGCATTGATCAAATTAACATAGCCATTATTCAGATGGATAACGTGACCCAACAAAATGCATCCTTGGTAGAAGAAGCCGCTGCCGCCGCTGAATCATTGCTAGAGCAAGCCAATCGATTGGCCATCTCCATCAGTCGTTTTAAATTAGACGGTCAATATATTGAGCATTCGATTAACGCTGCATCTCAACCGCAACTTCGGTCTAAAGTTTCATTGGGCACTAAAACTAACAACAATCAGGGAGATTGGGAAACGTTTTAAATTTATTGAGCGTTGTCACGCCCAAAAAACCGACACAGTTATTAACTTGCTAAGCGGCATTTAGGAATATTAAGTTTGAAAGTACGCACTCAGAGCAAAAAATCAGAACGAGAGTTCGAGTTTAGTCCGAACGACTTTGCTCGAATTCGTCAGCTTATCCATCAGCATGCCGGCATTTTTTTGTCGGAAATGAAAGCTGATATGGTGTATAGCCGTTTTGGGCGACATTTGCGTAGTAACGGACTGAAATCGTTCAAACAATATTTGGATCTCTTAGAACAGGCTAATGATCCAGTTCAATGGCAATTCTTTATCAACGCGCTGACCACAAATTTAACATCGTTTTTTCGTGAAAATCATCACTTTCCTATTTTGTCCGACTTTATGTTACGTGCGAAAGCACCCTTAAGAATTTGGTGTGCGGCCGCGTCAACAGGAGAAGAGCCTTACTCCATTGCGATGACGGCCTGCGAAACCTTTGGCAGTTTGACGCCACCGGTAGAAATTATTGCCAGCGACATTGACACTAATGTGCTGGTCACCTGTGAGAATGGGGTTTATTCAAATAAGCGTATCAGCAAATTATCCGAAGAACGTTGCAAAGAATTTTTCTTAAAGGGAAAAGGGGCGCAATTAGGTTCGGTCAAAGTGCGGCCTGAACTCAAAAAACTAGTGACCTTTCAGCCTATCAGTTTGTTAGCAACCAGTTGGCCGCATAAACAACCTTTTGATGTCATTTTTTGCAGAAACACCCTGATTTATTTTGATCGACCTAGCCAAGTTAAGGTGCTCAATAATTTCGCTCAGTTGCTGAAGCCTGAGGGCTTGTTATTTGCGGGGCATTCTGAGAATTTTACCTTTATCACGGATAGGTTTAAGTTGCGTGGCAAGACGGTCTATGAACTCAATCGATCGTCATCAAATGACACTCGCGTCGTTTCTGCAGAGGATAATCGGCAATGAGCCTTATTGCAGAAGCTATTTCGACGACGCTGTATTTTGATCGAACTTTTGAATGTAGTGCAGCCAAAATTGGCCCTGGTGAATATTATTTTACCAAGCAAGACATAGCGATTGTGACCGTATTGGGGTCGTGTGTTTCAGCTTGTATTCGAGATATTAGAACGGGCATGGGCGGTATGAATCATTTTATGTTGCCAAACAATGAACCGATGGATCAAGCGGGGCCAGCATCAAAATCGATGCGCTACGGGAGTTATGCGATGGAGATTTTGCTGAACCAGTTGTACAAAAATGGCGCCCGTCGAGAATATTTAGAAGCTAAAATTTTTGGGGGTGGACAAGTATTCCCCGAGATGAATTTTTTTAATATTGGTGATGAGAATACCAACTTTGTTCGCCAGTTTTTGAAAAATGAAAATATTCCGATTGTCGCCGAGGATGTGCAGGATATTTATCCGCGCAAGGTTTGGTTTTTCCCAAAAACCGGTAAGGTTATGGTGAAAAAGCTAAAAAATATTAAAAATGAAACTTTGATTACTCGTGAAGTGCGTTATGGCAATCAGATTAAATCAAACACCTTAAGCGGTGATGTTGATTTATTTTATATCCTGACTAAAGACTAAAAAATATGAACGCTAAAATTAAAGTACTGGTGATTGATGATTCTACCTTGATGCGCAGTCTGTTGACTAATATGATCAACAAAAACTATGACATGGAGGTCGTCGCTGGGGCAGCCGATATCTTTGAGGCAAGAGAGCTGATCAAACTTCACAATCCCGATGTGTTGACGCTAGATGTCGATCTACCCAATATAAATGGTTTAGAGTTTCTTGAACATTTAATGCGCTTAAGACCGATGCCGGTATTGATGGTTTCCATGTTTAATGAATCGAACTCGGATGTGACTTTGCGTGCGATGGAACTGGGGGCTGTTGATTTCATAACCAAGCCCAATCTTAATTCTCGAGCAGAAAGTATAGAGTTTTCAGCTTTAATCGCTTACAAGATTCGGATTGCGGTGCAAGCTAATATTTTAAATTCGATAACATTTGAGAAAACCACTGTGTCCACGCTGCCCCCCCGTAAGTCTCTCGCAACATCGATTGGTATAAACGATTCTCAAAGTGGCAAATTACTTGCCATGGGTGCCTCAACCGGTGGCACGGTGGCGATTACTTCCTTTTTAATGGAAATGCCCGTTACCTGTCCAGGGATTGTGATAACGCAACATATGCCAGCCGGCTTTACTAAATCATTTGCCGATCGACTCAATAAGCTGTGTCAGATTAGCGTGAGTGAAGCGGTCGATGGCGAACCGATTTTATCCGGCCATGCCTATATTGCACCGGGCAATAGGCATATGTTAGTCGTTAATCGGAATGGTCAATACGTTATCAAACTTGACAATAGTGAGGCGGTGAATCACCACAAACCGTCAGTTGATGTGTTGTTTAACTCGGTGTCCGAAACGGTGGGTCAAAATGCAATTGGCATCATCTTGACGGGTATGGGCAAAGATGGCGCGCATGGCATGTGGGAAATGAAACAAATGGGTGCATACAACTTCGCACAGGATGAACAAAGTTGCGTCGTTTATGGCATGCCGAAAGAAGCAGTCAAAGAAGGGGGGGTGGATGTCATTGCAGATATCAAAGACTTACCTAAAAAACTGTTGCAACATTTATCGCGCTAAACAAATCGCTAATTTTGCCGATAATAATTTTAAGTTAGCGTTGCAATGAAATTAATGGACCACTATGTGTGAAATAGGAATTAAAAATGACTACTAAACCTTATAAATTCTTGATCGTGGATGACTTTATGACCATGCGCAGAATTTTACGAAATTTGTTAAAAGAGCTCGGTCATTTAAATGTTGATGAAGCGGAAGATGGTTATGTCGCCCTGAAGAAGCTTCAAAACAGTACTTTTGACTTTATCGTTTGCGACTGGAATATGCCAAAAATGGATGGCTTGACGATGCTCAAAGCCGTTCGAGCTGATCCGGCTATCGCGCATATTCCGGTGTTGATGGTCACGGCTGAGGCCAAAAGAGAAAATATTATTGAAGCGGCGCAAGCTGGTGCCAGTGGGTATATTGTGAAGCCTTTTACGGCAGCGACACTCGATGAAAAATTATTAAAAATATTCGAGAAAATCGAAAGAAATGGTCAGCAAAAATGAATTCATTCAATTCAGGCGGCAAAGGGGAGTCTCAATCAGCATCGGGTGAGGAAATCTTGGCCCGCGTGGGCGAACTTACCCGTTTATTGAATAACACCTGGCACTCAGTTAAATTCGAAAATATTATCCATCAAGTTGCCCTCCAAATTCCGAATACCCGCGATCGAGTCAATTACGTCGTAAAAATGACGGAACAAGCAACGGAGCGGGTATTAAATTCAATTGATATAGCCATTCCTTTGCAAACTGAAATGAGTTGTCGGGCGCTGCAATTAGAAACGGAATGGCAAGCTTCAATGCTTGATTCAACGCTTCCAGCTAACCATCAGCAACTGATAGCCAACACCCAAAGTTTTATCGCGAGCGTTAATCAAAATAGCATCACTACTAAAGCGATGCTGATGGACATTATGCTGGCGCAAGAATTTCAAGATCTGACTGGGCAAGTGATGCAGCATATTGCTGCGACGACACAAGAAATAGAGCGCCAATTATTGCAGGTGTTAATCGATTATTCACCTGACGTAGTGGATAAGGAAACGACCACGAATTTAATTAATGGTCCGCAAATTAATCCAGAAAATACCAACGGCGTACTTGCCTCACAAGCCCAAGTGGACGATTTTTTAGATAGCCTAGGATTCTGATTGATTAACATCTTTGAGATATCAACCCTGTGTTTACTTTAAAAACCAAGTCTCTCAGTGATAGCGAACAAGCTGAATCCAAAAAAGATCTAGCTGTTTTATTGACGAGATTGGCCATCGTTGATACCAAGGGTGAAGTTCAAGCATACGAATTGGTGTTTCGGGCAGAAGAAGGGCAACAGCAAGGACTATCTGCCACCTTGGCCGTGATTGCGCACACCTTAAACGTTAGCGGTGTCGAATCGGTTTTAGGTAAGCAGCTTGGATTTGTTCCGGTGTCGGTTGACATGTTGCTGGATACGGCCATCGAATTATTGCCGGCTCAGCAGGTGGTATTAGTGATTCATGATGAGATAATTGCCATTACTGATGAACTGCTCCTGCGTTGTATCGCCTTAAAAAAAATGGGCTTTAAATTGGCGATGAAGGGCTTCGTTGATCGCCCCGAACTCCGCATTATGTTGACCTTGTTGGATTACATCAAAATTGATCTAAGCTTGATTCCGATCAATCAATTATCGATATTGGTTAGCCAAATCCAAAAACTTACCCAAGCAAGTTTAGTCGTTGAAAAAGTGGCAACTAAAGAAGCGTTTTTAAGCTGCAAATCGATGGGGTTTTCTTTGTTTCAGGGCATCTTTTTTACCACGTCGGTTGTCGCAAAAGGACGTAAACCGCCTCGCCAAAAAACTGCAATAATGAAAATCATTTCGTTGATTCAGGCGGATGCTGATTTTGGAAAAATTGAAACGCTATTCAAACAAAATCCTGATCTGATTCTTGGCTTGCTGCAACTGGCTAATTCAGCCGGTATCGGAAAAGAGGGCGGCCATCTAAAAATCAGCTCCTTGCGACAAGCGATGTTGGCGGTAGGTCAGCTTAAGTTAGAGGGTTGGTTAAAACTGTTGCTCAATTCAACTGTAGAGTCAGGCTTTAATAGTGGCTTATTACAACTGGTGGTGACCCGCGCCAGAATGATGGAATTGCTGGCCCATTATATTGAATCTTCCCATCCCACTATCAGTGAACAAGCTTTTCTGGTGGGTGTGTTATCGCTGGCGGATGCCTTGCTAAATGTCCCCCTAGAACAAATTTTTGTTCAATTCAGTCTGACTGAAAACCTAAGTAATGCAGTGCTCCATTATCAGGGGCAATTAGGGCAGTTGCTGAAAATGGTTAAATTAGTTGAAGTGGGTGATTTTGAAGAAGCCAATCCGCTCATTCACGGACTGTATCTAAGCAGTAATGATTTTTCGGCTATCCAATTCAAAGCGATGCAATGGGCTAACGACCTATAAAATTAAGCTGACAATTCTCTTGGGCAATTAGTCGATGAGTTTCTTTATCATGTTTCGGATCTCGATTAAATCGGCTTTAAAATCTTGATAAGCTAATTCATCATACTTACCAAGGTTGAGAATTTGATTTAATTTATCTGCAGACGCGCGCAGCTTATGTGCACCTAAAATACCAGCGGCACCTTTAATGTTGTGAACGATTCTGCGGGATTCTAGATAATGCTCATGCTCAAGATATTCCTTAATATCCTGCAAGGCACTGTGAGTATCGTCATAGAAAGTTTGCAGCAATTGCTTAATCAGCTCATCTTTTCCATTCGCGCTACCTAAGCTATCCGCCATAGCGATTAGATCCTTTAAATCAAGCTTACTCGTAGTGGTGATTAAGTGTGTTTTGGGTGGGGGTGGTGGGCTTGGCACGATTGGGGTGGTCGCTACCGTTGCGCCGACGGCAGGAATAACAGGCGCTTCAGCA
>Ga0114977_10002521_pt1 | contig 11732 bp, 9 predicted proteins | sample S_130805_MF_Meta_FD_87026 | JGI IMG/M metagenome (GOLD analysis project Ga0114977, IMG submission 87026) | Freshwater microbial communities from Lake Simoncouche, Canada to study carbon cycling - S_130805_MF_MetaG | ecosystem: Environmental > Aquatic > Freshwater > Lake | place: Lake...
CAACTGCCTCAGCACCTGAGTTAACAAGAAGTGATTTCTTCTTTTGTGTACCCGGTGTCATGGCATTGAGTTTTTCGCAGACTTCGATGTAGTTCATGTAAGGCGCAACGGTAAAACAGGTATGTGTAAAGGCCTGTACTTGTTCAATGACGCGATCAACTACGCGACTAGCTGAGTTACCAACGTTGACAACACCAATTCCTGAGCCCAGATCAATAATCTGGTTTCCATCAATGTCGAGCAAGATTGCATCACTTGCGCGTTCGATAATGACTGGAATGGCCATGCCCAATCCGCCAGATGTCGCTTCACTTCGGCGCTTGAGCGCCTCAATAGATTTTGGTCCCGGAATAGCTGTGACCAGACGACGCTCTTGGGTCAGATTAGTCAGTGTGTTCATGGTGAAAGTCTAAGGCCTTATTTCTCATGCAAGCCACTAGAAGTTAGGCTTGGGCTATGAGTTCACTGAGAGATTCGGCACCGCTTCTAGATGCCTACCTCTCTTACTTCGAGAGCAAGCGTCAACCCTTCACGATCCCAGGCCACAAACAGAGAGCATCGCGCTTAGATGCCGGACTCGGGTTAGTCGTTGATAGCGATACACCTTTATATGGTGGTCTCGATGAGATTAAATTAACTAACCAAGTATTAAAAGAGGCCGAGGCCCTCGCCGCCAGATTATGGGGGGCAGACTATGCCCGCTTTTCAACGGGTGGCTCTACACATGCAAATCAAGCGATTATTTTGGCCCTTGGAAAACCAGGTGACAAGGTTGCCTTATCGCGCACTGCGCACCGCTCGGTTTTAAGCGCTCTTGTCCTGGCAGGTTTAGAGCCGATCTGGTTATCACCGCACATTGATGCGGCAACTGGAGTTCCAATTGGAATCTCTGTTGCTGAGTTTGAAAAAGTTATCGATCAAAAACCGATCGCCCTATTATTAACCGAGCCCGGGTATTTAGGCACGTTATCTGATCTGCCAGCCTTAATAAATGCGGCACATGCACATGCAATCCCAGTAATAGTAGATGCGGCATGGGGTGGACACTTCGGTTTTTCAACTGCCGTACCTGCACACTGTTTGGCGTTAGGTGCCGATGCTTTAATTACAAGCACCCACAAAGCTCTGCCCGGGTACAGCGCCTCTGCAATATTGATCGCGCAAGGAAAATATTTAAACTTAGAGCGCATCGAGCAAAGCTTTGAAACTACCCATACGACTTCACCGGCAGGTGCCCCATTAGCCTCTATCGATGGCTGTCGCGCACTATTACAAACTCGAGGTCAAGAGTTAATCTCAGAGCTAGTTTTAAATATTGAGGCATTTAAGAAGGAGGTTCAGTCACACTTTGATACTCCAATTTTTTTAAACACGGTCGATTTTCCAGCTGATCGATTTGATCCAACTAAGATTGTTCTGCGCGCTAATCAACTAGGTGTATCGGGTGTTGAGATTGAAAACGCTCTGCAGGCACAGTTCATCCGGGTAGAAATGGCCGATAGCGACACTATTGTCTTCTTAGCGACCTTGGTAGATTCGAATGAGGATTTCGATCAATTAGCCACAGCGCTCATTCCAATCCTAAAATCACAGCAGAAATCCCCGCGAACTACCGCTACTTCTCTGAGCTGGTCAGTAATTCCATCAGTTGCAATCTCCATGCGCGATGCCTACTTTGCAGAGACCGAGATGGTGAGCGCCGAAAAGGCTGTGGGGCGAATCTCGGCCGACTTAATCGCGCCTTATCCCCCAGGAGTTGCCGTAGTGGCACCGGGGGAAGTATTAACAAAACTTGTAGTGGAAGGCCTAGCTTCAACAAAGGCGGCAGGCGTGCGAATCGCCTATGCCACTGACTCGAGCCTGTACTCCTACAGGGTCGTTAAGAGTTAACTCAAGATTTACGAGGTGTTAGGCCTTACTTCTAGACGGACCTACATCTAAACGACTAGGTTTAGATGGTCTTCATTGGACCTTTGAGCAACATTGGCCTAAGTAGATGCCATAAGCGTGTTGGTCTTCGACTCAGGACGGACCGGCGTAAGTACAAAATTCCAGATTATTTTCATACAACACCTGTATTGGAAGTAATAGGATGTATGAGGAAAACACATACCACTTACAAATTAGGAGGAACCAAGTGAAATTTTCAAAGATCACTAGTGGATCCCTGGCTGCAGCACTTCTTGTAGCACTCGCGATTCCTGTATTAAGTAATTCATCAGCATCTGCAGCAACTGACTACTCCAAGGTTACATCTGCTTCACAAGCCGGTGGCCTTGCTGGGCTAGCAGCTGCATGTAAGAAAGAAGGACAGCTCAACATCATTGCAACTCCACGCGATTGGGCAGACTACGGAGTTATGATGGACGGGTTTACTAAAGCTTACGGAGTAAAGATTGACTCAGCCAATCCTGAGGCTGGTTCGCAAGATGAAATTAATGCTGCAGTTGCAAATAAGGGAACCTCACGTTCACCGGACGTTTTTGATTTAAGTACTGCAACAGCAGTGAAATACCTGGGTAAAGATACTTATGCTCCTTATAAGGTAAAGCTATGGAATTACATTGATGGTGCCGCGTTGATTTCTCCAAACGGTGAAATTACTCCAAACTACGTAGGAACATTGACGATTGGATACAACTCAACGCTACTTGGAACTATCACCAAGCTCGATGATCTCTTTGATCCAAAGTTCAAGGGTAAGGTCGCAATCAATGGAGACCCTATGACATCTGGCACTGGTCTAAACAGTATCTTCTTTATTAATAAGGCACTCGGCGGAACTTTTGACGATATTACAAAGGCTGTTGCCTGGTTTAAGAAACTTAAAGATGTAGGTAACTTCATCAATGTAAACCCAACTGCGGCAACTATTGCTCAGGGTTCAACACCTGTTGTTGTCGACAATGGATATAACGCAATTGCAGTGCAAAGAAAGCTAGCTCCTGCTGGAGTCGTTTGGAAGTTGTACACCCCGGTATCACTTGGTGGTGGGTATAACTCGGCAATCTCTGCTTGGGCGCCACATCCAGCATGTGCCCGCTTGTGGCTTGAGTATGCATTGGGTGAGACCGGTGCAGGAATTTGGGCAGGTGGCGGAGCAACTCCACGCGTATGGGCATGGATGGTCAAGACCAAGCGTGCACCTGCATCTGGAATCGCAGTGATTGGTAAGAATCGCATCAGTGCTGATGAGGCAACACCTGCTCAATCATTAGCAGCTCGTGCTTATCTGAAAACTGCTTGGCCTGACGCAGTTGGAGTGAAGTAAAAAAGAAAACGACATCAATTACTTGACTCAAATTCAAAACCAGAGGACCGGTTCTGCCAATGGCAGGGCCGGTTCTCGGTATTGGAAGAGTAAGTCCTCGTACCTAGGTGTCTTGCCTTTCCTGCTTTTTAGCTCCCTCTTTCTGCTCTATCCAACATGGAACGTCATAACCGGTGCTTTCCAAGATCAAGAAGGTAAGTACAGTCTCGTGGAGCTGAAAAAAATACTGATATCACCTATTGCTCGTGGTGCATTTGCAAACTCGTTAGAAATATCGGCTAGAACAGCAATAGTGGGCGCGATTTTAGGAGCATTATTTGCTTGGGCCTTGGTCAGCGGTAAACCCGGCAGTTTTTTCTATCGCTTCTCCGTTGCGCTCAGCTCTGTTCTTGCTCAATTTGGTGGAGTCATGCTTACTTTCGCCTTCTTAGCCACCTTTGGCTTTAATGGTTTAGTTTCAACTTTTGCAATAAAAATCGCTCCAGATTCTTTCCTTGCCCAATCTGACTGGCTTTATGGAATGACAGGGCTCTCACTTTTATATACTTTTTTTCAAATTCCTTTGATGGTACTAGTATTTTTACCAACTCTTGAAAACCTAAAACCCCAATGGCGTGAAGCCTCAGATGCGCTTGGGGGTAGGGTTTATGAGTACTGGTTTCGGGTTGGAATTCCTATCTTGACACCTTCGTTTGCCGGAGCAACTTTGTTACTTTTTGTGAACTCATTTTCGGCCTATGCAACAGCGGATACTCTGATCAATATGGCGGATTTCTTAACTCCACTTGAGATTTCGAGTGCACTATCTAGCGAAGTTGGCGGGGCTAATCCCGCGGAAGCAAAGGCTCTCTCGTTGTTTATGATCATTGTGGTCACTTTAGCAATGACTTTTTATGCCCTGCTTCGCCGGCGCGTAAGTAAGTGGGAACAGCGACGATGAAACAAACATGGAAATTAAAAATCTGGCGCGGAATAATTATTGCCACCGTGGGCCTCTACCTTCTTGTGCCACTTATTGCCATGCTAGATTTTTCAACAAAACCGTTTGTGCTTGGAATGAACTCTAGAACTTTAGAATCGTGGAAAGTCATTCCTGCACAGCCAGATTTAGCACTCGCAATTGGAAGATCTTTAATTACTGCCTTGATCGTAATGTTGCTGATTCTTTTTCTAATCGTCCCAACAGCAATTTGGGTTCATCTAAAGCTGCCCTCACTTCGCCGCCCGTTTGAACTTTTGTGTTTACTTCCGCTAGCAATCCCGGCAATTGTTTTAGTAGTTGGGGTCTCCCCACTATATCGCTGGATTTCTATTAACTTAACTGAATCTCCTATCACTTTATCAGGCGTTTATTCGATGTTGATTTTACCGTACACCTATCGCTCATTATCAGCGGCCCTTGATGCAGTGGATATTCATACTTTGGCTGAAGCGGCTACAACATTAGGTGCCACAGTTTCACGGGTAATTTTTGGAATTATCATGCCAACGATTAGGACTGGAATCATTAACGGTTCATTCATTGCAATTGCACTCGTTTTGGGTGAGTACACGATCTCAAATATTCTTAACTACAAGACTTTCCAAGTTGTAATTGCTCAAATTGGTCGTAGCAATGGAAATGTGGCAGTTGCAGTTTCTTTAGCATCTTTATTATTCGTACTATTTTTACTTCTGCTAATTCCCAACAAGAAACGTCAAGGCGCTATCCTTGACGTTGATATCGCCTAATAGATAAGGAGCCATACGTTGAACCCATCAGCATATGTACAGTTAGTTGATCTCGCTAAGTACTTTGGTAAGGTCAAAGCCCTCGACGGCTTAAGCCTTGATATTGCCGAAGGCGAACTTGTGGCACTCCTTGGTCCCTCTGGTTGTGGAAAGACAACTGCGTTGCGTGCTCTAGCTGGGCTGCAAGAGCTAGACCGTGGCCAGATGATCGTTGATGGCAAGGATGTAACCTTCCAAAGAGCAAACAATCGGGGAATGGGAATGGTTTTTCAGGCCTACTCGCTCTTTCCACATATGACTGCACGCGAAAATGTTGAGTACGGACTAAAGTTGCGCGCTCACAAAACCGCCGGAGAAAAGCGCAAGGCGCGCTCGGCCGAACTTTTAGAGCTCGTTGGTTTATCTACCCACGCCAATCACTATCCACACCAACTATCCGGTGGCCAGCAGCAGCGCATTGCCCTTGCCCGCGCCCTTGCAATCTCGCCCAAGGTTTTACTTCTTGATGAACCACTTTCTGCCTTAGATGCCAAAGTGCGCACACAGCTGCGCGAAGAGATTCGCCGTATTCAAGTAGAGCTCGGCACTACAACTCTATTTGTAACCCATGATCAAGAAGAGGCACTGGGAATCGCCGATCGAGTTGGTGTTATGCGCAATGGTCAATTAGAACAAATAGCAGCCCCTGCCCAACTCTATGACCGCCCAAAAACCGCCTTTGTCGCCGAATTTGTTGGGCTGACTAATCCCATCGCTGGGAAAGTAAATGGTGGATCGATTGAAGTTCTTGGTGGCGTTGTAAAGACACTTCCAGGTTCGATTACATCAGGTTCTGGTATTGCATTAGTGCGACCAGAGAGTATCGATGTCGTTGCTAGCAAATCAGGTAATGCAACTATCATCTCAGCCAGCTTCTTGGGTGCAACATGTCGATTAAATATCTCTATGCGTGATGGAAGTCATGTGACTTCTCAGCTGCCAAGTCCTGATGCAGTTGGTCTTGATGCTGGTATGAGTGTGAAAGTTTCGCTTCTGGACATACCAGTATTCGTGAAGGCTGCAGGATAAACTCTTTAAAACTCAGTGCAATCCTGCATGGCTGGCAAAGGCAAAGCGCCAAGTATCAACCCTCTAAAATTGAACAATAAAAAAATCGGGCGTGAGAAGTAAATCTCACGCCCGATTCTTAATTACTTTTTTTACTTTGCAACAGCCTTCTTGAGCTTAGTTCCAGCGCTTACCTTGACGCCAGTGCGTGCAGGGATCTGCAGAACCGCGCCGGTTTGTGGGTTACGGCCTGAGCGTGCTGCACGTGCAACTGCCTCGATTGAGATAAAGCCAGGTAGTACAAGCTTCTCCTTGCTCTGGAGCATTTTAATTGCAAGCTCCTCAAGGGCCTCTAGTACTGCTGATACAGCGCTCTCACTCTGCTTTGAATTTGCAGCCAACTTTGCGGTTATTTCTTTCTTATTCATTGTGAACTCTCCAGTACTTAGTTGAAGTTAACATAATGAATCCTGCCAGCAAAAGAGCCTAAATCACGCTCAACCACGCTGATTTGGGTGGTTTTTCGATCTATTTATCCAATTATCGCCGCTTTGAGCTCCAAAAAAGCGCCGTTCGAGATTTTCTTGGCATCTATCTCGAGTGAGTATTAGGGTTCGGGAGTGATTAAAAATGTAGATGCAGATTTCTTAGCACTTCCACTTTCAGCCGTCACAGATGCCGCGATCGGCGCAGCGCAAGCTTCTGGTGCATCCCATGTTGATGTTCGCATTGAACGCACGCGCACTGGCCTGCTTTCATTGCGTGATGCAAAACCTGAGACACAGAGTGATGAAACTCTGGCTGGTCTTGGTGTTCGAGTAATCGTTGATGGTGCATGGGGCTTTGCATCATCTCCTGAGATCTCAGTTGCAACGGCCAAGAAGTTAGCTCTTACTGCAGTTGCGATGGCTAAGACCTCTAAACCACTTTCGACTGAGCTTGTATCCCTTGTGAGCGAGCCGGTTTATGCACATCAAACATGGGTATCCGAATATGAAATCGATCCATTTTCAATCTCAGATTCTGATAAAAAAGATCGTCTAGCGCATTTGAGTAATGAGTTGTTAAAGCACGAGAGCGTTAACCACACATCTGCTCACACTATGTATGTTAAAGAGCAGAAGCACTACGCCGATTCTTACGGCACGAGCACTACACAGCAGCGTGTGCGTATTCAGACTCAGATTGAAGCGATCTCCATCGGTACTAATGGCTTTGAATCTATGCGCACTTTGGCTCAGCCTGCCGGCTTTGGTTGGGAGTGGATGGGGAACACGCACTGGAACTGGGATGCTGAGATTGCAGAGCTTCCTACATTATTGGCCGAAAAAACTCTCTCGCCCTCAGTTGAACCTGGTCGATATGACGTACTGGTACATCCATCTAACCTCTGGTTAACAATCCACGAGTCAATTGGACATGCAACAGAGTTAGATCGCGCAATTGGTTATGAAGCAAACTATGCCGGCACATCATTTGCCACACCCGATAAGTTGAATACTTTGAAATATGGCTCAACGCTTATGAACGTTACGGGTGATCGCAATACGGCCCACGGTCTGAGCACTGTTGCCTTCGATGATGAAGGTGTTGCTGCACAGAAGTGGGACATAATTAAAGATGGCCTCTTAGTTGGCTACCAGTTAGATCGTCGCATCGCCGCCCGTGTTAACCGAGATCGCAGTAATGGTTGTGCTTACTCTGACTCCCCCGCGCATGTTCCAATCCAACGCATGCCCAATGTCTCATTGGCCGCAAATCCAACTGGCCCAACCTACGATGAGATGGTTTCATCGATGGAGGATGGCATCATCATTAAGGGTGATAAGTCGTGGTCTATCGATATGCAGCGCTATAACTTTCAATTTACCGGCCAGCAGTTCCATCGAGTGAAAAATGGAAAAATCGTTGGCCAACTAAAAGACGTTGCCTACCAAGCGACAACCACAGATTTTTGGGGATCAATGAAAGTTGTTGGTGGTCCATCTACCTATGTATTAGGTGGCGCTTTTAACTGTGGAAAGGCCCAACCCGGACAAGTTGCAGCCGTAAGCCATGGCTGCCCGGCGGCGATATTCGACAAAGTAAATATTCTCAATACCGTTGCGGAGGCTGGCAAATGATCTCTGCTCAAGATCTTATTGAAAAGATTACATCTAGCGCCACATGTGATGACTGCATCGTTGTTGTAAAGGATAAGACCCAAGCTAACTTGCGTTGGGCGGGAAGCACATTAACAACTAACGGTGTTATTCAAGAGCGCAATGTAACTGTCATCGCTTTTGTTGCTACCGCCGCCGGTATGGCATCGGGTGGAGTAACTCGCACCGATGTAACTCTGGCCGATATTCCGACACTTCTTAGCGAGGCAGTTGCTGCGGCAAAGGCTGCCGGGGCGGCCCAAGATTTCGCCCCCCTCGCTACCAATCTCTCTATCGGTGATTGGAGCGCTCCCCACGTTCCTACTGGCCCAGAGGTATTTTCTACATTTGCACCAGCCCTTGGCGATATGTTTTCGCGATCAGTTGCCGATGCAGTCGAACTCTTTGGTTATGCAGAGCACACAAGTGAGACAACATGGATTGGATCAAAGGGTGGACTGCGTCTTCGCAAAGATGCCCCCGTTGGCCGCGTAGAGATGACTGGCAAGTCTCACGAGCGTACGCGCTCAACATGGAACGGTGTTGAGACCCGCGACTTTAAAGATGTATCCGTTGCATCCATCGATGCCCAGATACGCCAGCGCTTAACCTGGCAGGGTAGAAAGGTAGATCTACCTGCAGGTCGCTATGACACGGTTCTACCATCAGGTTCAGTTGCCGATTTATTTATCTACATGATGTGGGTATCTGCTGCGCGCGATGCTCATGAAGGCCAATCCGTCTTTTCTAAAAAAGGCGGCGGAACTCGCGTAGGAGAAAAACTTTCAAACGTGGGTTTCCAGTTCTTTACCGATCCCGATTACAAGCAGTTGCCAGCGGCCAACTTTGTTGCAACGGCTGTTAGCTCTCCCTTCTCATCTGTCTTTGATAATGGCCAAGCAATCAAGTGCGTAGATTGGTTTAAAGATGGCACCTTGCAATCCTTAATCCAAACACGTGCAACTGCTGCCTTAACAAAACTCGACTTCACCCCTATGGGAGAAAATGCAGTCATTAGTGTTGATGGCGGAGCTGGCACGCTTGAGGATCTAGTGAAGAAAGTTGATAACGGACTACTCCTTACAACTTTCTGGTACATCCGTATGGTTGACCCAAACTCACTACTGCTAACTGGTTTAACTCGCGATGGTGTCTATCACGTTAAAGGCGGCGAAGTTGTTGGTGCTACCAATAATTTCCGATGGAATGATTCACCGGTTTCAGCCCTTAATCGCATTGCGCACGCCGGTGCAACGGAGTGGACTCAACCCCGTGAATGGGCAGGTGATATGTCTAATATGGCAACACCACCGCTAGTTATTAAAGATTTCAATATGTCGACGGTGAGCCCTGGAAGCTAAGCTTTATTAATTCTTGGGTTTAACCACATAGCTATGGGCCAGTTCTAAATTTTTTCGCGATGTGTCTTGAGTACGTGCAGCTAAGAAGTATTCAACTTTTGCTTGGCTACCTGAGACCGTTACGCGAACATGACCAGAGTTTGGAGCTTTGGTTCCAGATTTATATGCCGCCTCATTAAAGTAAGAGAACGTGTCATCGGCAGGATTTGGCATCGATTGATAAATCAAACCATCACGCTCTTGGTGGACGAAAATGTGGTCATGTCCTTGAAAAAAGATTGATACTTTATTTTTGACCATTAAATCATGAATCGGTAACTCCCAATTTGGACGCTCCTTTGCAAAAGTAGAGATTCCCTTTGGATCTGCCCCGCCCCATTCATAATTGGTCGAAACCTCTATTGCTCCACGTCCTGTTCCCAAAACATGATGGGCAAATATAAATTTATACTTTGCTGTACTTGTCTCTAGTGTCTTCTTGAGCCAGGCATACTGTTCATCGCCAATGCCGATACTCCATAAATTACTTACTTTGCCCGAGCCATTACCCGCCGGTGCCATAGGCGAGTTTGTTGGCTTTGGCCTAGCTGGGGCCATTGAGTTAGTGGGAGCCGGCGATGCCAGACCAGATGCAGCTGGAGTTGGAGCAGTTACTGGTATGTCTTCAGGTACAACTGCGCCGGCAACATTATCGACAGGAAACTTAGAGTGCCAATAGGGATCTAGAGAGATAAATAAGGCATCTCCCCAAGTCCAGGAGTAATAATCTCGTGGCAGACCAACACCAGGAACTTCATGTGTGTCTCCAGAGTAAAAATTATCTGGTGCGGGAAGTGCGAAGTACTTCAATCGAGCATTTCCGGCTAAAACAGCGGGATTAGTTGTTCCACCATCTAATAGATACTCAGCTGCCTGTTCGTGATTTCCATTGACGAGAAATATCGGAACCGAGCTGCCAGCAATCGATAGCCAATCACGGTGAGTGCGATAAATTTTTTCAACATTTGCCTGATCAGCCTGGCCCTTACTAATGATCGGATCAATACTAAAATCATCACCGAGTAAAATATGAAAATCAGGCTGCTGTGAAGCGATATTAGCCATAGTGACGTAATACAAATCGGAGTTGAACATTTTTCCGGGACGCTCTGGGTGCGTATCGCCTTGAACTGAGAAAGAAAATGAACTACCGGCTTTGCGTGCAGTCATAAATGAATACTGCTTGGCAGAAGTGAAAGTATTTTGCCCGCTTGATTTATAGTTAAGGCGGTAATACACCTTAGAATTTACTTTTAATCCACTTAAATTAAAAACTGCTGGTGTGCCTGCAGCGATATTGAGAGCGGCGCTCTTATTTGTATATCTAGTCTTTGTATATCCATATTCGACAGTTGCAAGTAGGTCTATCGAACTTAGAACGCTCAAAGCAATAGAGGTATTTGTTGGACGACCCAGAATTTGATTAATTATCGTGGTGTTTGCGCCCATTGCCTTGCCCAAAGAAGTTGAAGCAAGTGCAGTTAGAGTGGCTAGGCCAAAAAGAGATCTACGAGAGATTGGATTCTTCACCCACGCTTTGAAAAGGATCTTTGATTGTTGGCTCATAACTTTAAGGTACTTTAAAAAAGGTGAATTCGTTTATTATGAGTATGTTAAATCTGTGTGAATAAGAAGGATGGTTGCAAAACCCCATCAGAAACTTCGTCTTTAACGTGGAAAAGCTGCCGAGACTCCTCCATCAACAGCAATGACTGCTCCAGTTGTTCGTGAAGATTCATCCGAGAGAAGAAATGCAACTGAATGGGCAACATCGACGGTCTGTACCCGGACTTTAAGAAGATTTCGAGATGCATAAAAATCCTCAAGCTCTTCAGGCGCTACGCCATGCGCGGCGGCGCGTTGAGCACGTATACCGCCCTCCCACAGCTTGCTGTTATCAAAGACTGCATCAGGATTTATTGCATTTGCGCGAATACCAGCTGATCCACCTTCAAGGGCTGCAATACGCATCAACTGGAGCATTCCAGCTTTAGTTACTGAGTATCCACCGAAGCCAGCACCTGGCGCAAAGGCGTTTTTGCTTGCGATGTAGACAATTGATCCGCCTAATCCTTGCTTTCGCAAAATCTGCATCGCTCCCTTAGTCATTAAAAAAGCACTGGTGAGATTTATGTCTAAGCC
>Ga0114977_10002522_pt1 | contig 11732 bp, 9 predicted proteins | sample S_130805_MF_Meta_FD_87026 | JGI IMG/M metagenome (GOLD analysis project Ga0114977, IMG submission 87026) | Freshwater microbial communities from Lake Simoncouche, Canada to study carbon cycling - S_130805_MF_MetaG | ecosystem: Environmental > Aquatic > Freshwater > Lake | place: Lake...
AACCAAGGCAGCCTCGGAGACTTTGCCAGAGGCTTCGATACGGCTAAGGAGTTCGGTGGATATGGACATTGGCCTGACCGCCAATACTTGACGAAAGACCGCCCCAGACAAGCGTGGATGAGGGTGGCGAGGGATTGACTCAGCCCGTGGTCTGCCAAGCGTATATCACCGCCATGTCCGACGAAAGCCGTAAGAAGACCACTCCCGCCGACGACCGCAATTTAGTCGTCGTCGATGAGGATTTTGCTCAAGCCGACTCCGAAGATCGCCTTTGGCTCTTTTGGGAACGCAATCGCAACCGTATCATTGGCTCAACCATCGCCATCTTCATCGGCCTGGTCTGCTGGTTTGCCGTCGATGCATGGCTGGAAAGTCAACGCGAAGCCCTTCGCGAAGAATACGCATCCTTAAAAGATGATGCCGGTCGAGCCGCCTTTGCTTCAACCCATCCAGGCGAGACGCTTTCTGTTATCGCATTATTAGAAATCGCCGACGGCTTGCATGAAGCCGGTAAACCTTCGTTGGCTGCTTATGATGTCGCTGCGGCTGCAGCGGAATCTGCCCCGAACGATAAAACTGTTCAATCGCTCGGCTGGCGTGCACGCCTCTATGCAGGCCTGCAAGCTCAAGAAGCTAGCGCGCCGGATGCTGTCGCCCGGTTAACCCGCGTCGCCGAATCAACAACTGCGCCGGACGCACTTCGCGGACCTGCGCTTCTGGCTCTTGCGCGCGGCGCACTCGCGAAGTCCGATTATGCAGCCGCACGTAACTGGCTCGACAAGATGGACCGTCAACTCGGCCCCAATCACCCTTGGCGCGAAGACCAACGTGCATTAATTTCCTCCGAACCCTCGCTTCGACCTTCAGCAGCGAGGGGTCAATGAAGACGGCATGGCGGACAATGTTACTCAACCTGACCTAGCACTTGAGGCGAACCGCCTGACAAAGCGCTATGGTGCGCTCACGGCTATCGAGGATATTTCATTCAAAGTAGCGCCAGGAGAGATTGTTGGCTTTCTCGGTCCGAATGGGGCCGGCAAGTCGACCACCCTTCGCATCCTTGCGGGACGCCTGCTCGCAACTTCCGGTCGCGCCACCATCTGGGGAGAGTCCGTCGCCCTTGAACCCGCCAAAGCTAAACAACATTTGGCATACATGCCGGAGAACAATCCTCTACCCGAAGATCTCCGCATCCGTGAATACTTAGAACTGCGCTCGAGGCTCAAAGGAGTAGAGGAAGACCAGGTGGAGTTGCGAGTGGATCAATCCATGCACGATTGCGACCTGCAAGGACGCGCCAGCATGCTGATCGCACACCTATCAAAAGGATTTCGCCAGCGCGTAGGCATTGCTGACGCCTTGCTGGCTCAGCCGAAAATTATTTTACTCGATGAACCAACCATCGGACTCGATCCGCACCAAATCCTAGGTATTCGAGATTTACTCCGCTCGCTCCGTGGCAAAATGGCTGTGCTTATCTCGAGCCATATCTTGGCAGAAGTTGAACAAGTCTGCGATCGGGTGATTATTTTAAATCGAGGGCGCATTGTCGCTCAAGGCCGCACCGATGAATTGCGGCGCGACCTCTTGCCCTCACTCGGGCATCGCGTCGTCGCTGCCTGTACACTCGCTGAACTTGAACGCTTAACCCGCGCGATGGATGCTCAATCAACCTGCCGTGAAGTCCGCATAATTGGGGACGGCTGGTGCGAATTCCGCGTTGTTCTTTCCCCGGAATCGCCGGCACGCGATCAACTGCTAAGCTCGTTAGCCTCCGCTGGACTTCGCGTGCGCGAAGTTGCCGAAGAACAAGCCGGGCTTGAAGATATCTTCCTTGCGGCCACGCGCCGCGATAACCGCGAGGTCCGTACTTAACCATGCGCTCTTTTCGTGTATTACTTCTTCATGAGCTGCGTAGCACCTGGCTCTCTTGGACAACGTGGGCAACCTGGGCACTCTTCTTAAGCCTGCTGGGCACCATTCATTGGTACGCAATTCTTGCCTGTAGTCGGACGCCCATGCCATGGACGCCCACCGAAGCTGTCTTCCGCTGGTTCCCCCTTCCCCTCTTGTGCATCTTGCCACTCTTAACGATGCGCAGTTTAGCAGAAGAACGGCGCGCTGGCACATTGGGTGCTTTATTGACGACGCCAGCGAGCGCACTTGCGGTTGTCGCAGCAAAATTTACGAGCGTGTGGCTGACGTGGGTTATTTTTTGGATTTCATTCGCAATCTTTCCGGCTATCGCGGCACATGGACTTGGGGCATCAACCGATCCGAGAATATTGGATGGCGTCACGCTCGGCGGCGGCATCGCCTTTATCGCCCTCAGCGGACTACTCCATGTATCTATTGGCATACTCTGTGGCTCGCGCACGCGCAGCCCTGGGCTCGCGGCTTTAATGACTTTTGTCTGCTTACTGGGTTTAACCGTTTCCGGAGGCTTACTCGACGCACTGCCTACCGATGGTTGGGAATGGCTAGGCTGGCTGAAAGAACCTGCAGACCACCTGCGTACGGTTGGTCACCTTGAAGACTTTGCCTCGGGCATTGTCGACAGTCAGCCGATTGTGCTCTACTTAACAGGCTGTGCTCTTTGCTTGGGATTAACCGTGCTCGCCATCGAAACCGCTGATTAAAAAAACCATGCGCACGCACGATGATTTTTCCGAAACACGCAAAGGCCGGCTAACGAATCGCTGGTTACAAATCGTTTTGGCAGTTGCTTTAGCATTTGGGCTCAACGCGCTCTCAGGCATTCCTGCACTGCGCTTGCGGCAAGATTTAACGAAAGACTCGCGGCACTCCTTGGCTGAAGAATCCGTTAAGTTGTTATCGGAGATTGCGCGACGTGCACCGGATCGCCTGGAAAACAGCGCATGGGTCACGGCGGTCGAACTCGAAGCGGGTGAAAACGAGGATCAACGAACGACCGAGCGGCAATCGAGGCGACTTTTAGATGCGGTTGAATTGGAAGTCTCCAAGTCTTCGCACGGATGGCTGCGCGTCGTGCGAGCCGGTGGCGGCCGGAATACCCCTGTCTTGGCCGAGCTCGCCGCACGGCACGGCCCAATCCCTCCAGAGGCCGCTATCATCTTATCGTGCGGCACTCGCCAGCGCATCCTTACATTTCCTGAAATTACTGCCTTAGCTGAAGCAGGACGAATTGAAGAAGCCCTGCTGAGCGCACTGATACAAGTTACCGACGACCGCCCAATTATTTGTTATGTGACACGTGGCCACGGTGAGCTTGCGCCCGATGATGCCTCGGCTGCACGCGGCCTGAGTCAACTGAGTCGACAATTACGTCTCGCGAATGTTGATGTACGCCCTCTCACCCTAACCGGCGGAGTGCCCCGCGATGCTTCAGTCGTTCTGATTGCTGGACCTGTCTCTACATTTTCGCCTGCGGAAGCAGAACTCATTCGCGCTTACCTTTACGACCGCAATGGACATGTACTGCTGCTGCTTGATCCAGGCCGCGAACATGGCTTAAACGGCGTCTTAGAAAGCTGGGCCATTTTTTCTCCGGACGCACAGGTGCATGAACCGGACATGTCGCGTCGTCTACCCGACGGCGACATTGCGCTGCGAAACCTCGATACAAAATTACACACGATTGCTGCGGTTCTAGCTACGCTCGACCTGCCGCTGGTGGCGAACCGCCTGCGCCCAGTCACTTTCGATTTAGGCAGCGCACCTGATAGCACCTTAGCTGTTTGGCAAATGGTCTACAGCTCAGTGGAGTCTTGGAGCGAAACCGATCCTCGCCAACAGCCACCACGCTTTGATCCAGCCAGAGATATGGCAGGGCCCATTTGCATGGCAATTGCCGCTGAGCGACGTACGGGTTTAACGGCGAACGCAGGGACGGAGGCCGGTCGGTTGGTTGTCATAGGTTCATCAGAAATCGCTGCCAATGGGCGCGTTGCCCGCGGCGGTAACCGAGCCTTCTTGCTGCAGTCTATGCTTTGGTTGGGCGGACGAGAGCGGACCGTCTCGATCCCACCTCGCCCACAGTATAATTTCACGCTAACAGCGGCAACCTCACAACTGGTCTCTCTTGGTTGGCAGTTTGCAATTGTACCGTTGCTGATTGCTGCCGTCGGGCTTGCCGTCTCGGCCTGGCGTCGTAGAAGTTAAAGTGGCATGCGATTCACGCGAACAACGCTTTTTTTAGTTTTAGCCAATCTCGCCTGTGGATTGATCATCTGGTGGGCAATGCCCAGCAACCAAGATACAACTTTTCGTGGCCTAACATTTCCCACCCAGCCCAACTTAATAGAAATTGAAGGGCCAGCAGGTCGTATTCGACTCGAGCGTTCAAATGCCGGGTGGTCAGTGACGCAGCCCTATACTTGGCCTGCAAATCCTTGGGAGGTCCAACGCCTACTCGGCGAACTTGCCTTAGTCCGCGAAGCCAACGCGCGGTTCATTGATGCATCGCTTCCAGCCGCAGTCAGTGAGCGATGGAAAATTCAAGTGGGTGCAGATAATGGTCAGTCGGTCGTCGCCAACGTAACACTGCATGGTAGCAATATTGGTACGCGTACCCTGAGGCTAGACGGTGGAGAACGTGGCATTGGAACGGCTGGCGAGCCACTGCTCAAGGCACTCAGCAGCACCCCAGAAGCTTATCGGATGGATGCGGTATTTGACATTCCCGCCTTCGAAGTACGAGCGATTGGTATTCGTCAAACGGATCCGAATGGAAAAGAGCAGCGCTGGGGACTTATTCTCGAAAGCCGTGAAAAAATTGGCCGGGTGGAATCTGCAGCCGCATGGCATTTTGAAGCTCCGCTTTATTTTGCCGCCGACGCCGAACTCACACCCCGAGCGGTAGCAATGTTAAGCGACTTACACGTCGCACGGTTCTTACCGCGACGCACAACAGCAGCTGAAAAGCCCGCCATGCGCATCTCAGTTGAGGGCGTTAATCGCCGTCAGGTTCTAATGATTTGGCCAGCCAAAGACGGTCTTTGTGAGGCGTGCCTAGAAGACAACCCGAGCCAACCGTTTCTTTTAGAACAACAAGTTCTGTCTGCTTGGGCGGACCCAGTAAGTCAGTTGCGCTCACGACAGCCTTGTGACTTTGATCCCGCAGGCGTCAAAGGGATTACCCTGACGAATAAGCGCGATGGCCGCTCGCTCACCTTACACCGCATTGATGCCGCTGGTGCAACGGGACGCTGGGAAATGCCGGTGCTGGCTGGCTCGACGGCAACCCGTCGCTTAGAAGTAAGTGTTGGTCGGGCTCAACAATTCCTTCGCCTACTCACTGCGCTGCGAGTGTCTGACAATAAGCCTGTGGTGATTGCCGCCAATGCAGAATGGAGCAAAGTCGAACTGGATTTTGCCGCAGGCAAGTTAACCTACGAAATCAGCCCTGATCCAGCAGGCGGACGTATCTTCATACGCCCGCTCAATGGCGAACCGCAAATGTGCGCAATCGAGCAAAGCGTGGATCGCTGGATTTCCGTGACTCCTCAAGATTGGCGAACGGAAACGTTGGCTCGGTTACCAGCAGGCACACAAGTCGCCCGCATCACGCTGGTGAATACTTCTGGGAAAAATATTGCGGAGGCGCGACTGGGCACTGACGCGCGCTGGGCAACCGAAGGTGAAATTAATAGCACCCAAGCAGCACAACTTGCAGAGAGTCTTTCCTTGGTTCAGGCACATAGTTTCTCTTCAAGTACTTCACCGTTTTCGAAGGAAAAGCCTGTATGGGCGTTCTCGATTCGTGTCACCGATCGCTCGGCAGCGGGCGCAGCAGGGGCAAGCGAGGCGACAAGAAATTACCGTGTCAGCCGGCTACAAGGACCGAATACACTTATCGTCTTAGATGAAGCGGATGGCACGGAATTCGTTCCTGAGCCTGCACTCGTCGAGGCACTTACTCCTTGGTCTAGCCTCTAAGCGCATGGGTAAGCTGTTGCTGAAACTAGCCCGTCGCTGGACAAAGATTATCGTCCGTACGTTTCTTTGCTTGCTGCTCGTTGGACAGCTAGCGGTTCTCTGGATTATTTCGCATCGTACGCCGACGCGTCTACCTCCCGCAGTCCTCAGCGCCGTCTCGGAAATTTTTTCAGGACAGCTTTCTTTTACTTGCCGTGAAGCAACCATCGATAACCGCGGGCGTATCCGTTTGGGAGGAGCACGGATCGTCCACGACGAACACCCGGGGGATGTACTTTATGCGGACTTAGATTTTATACCGCTTTGGGGTAAATTGTTAACAGGAGACTTAGAATTGCAGACGATGGAAGCTCGCGGCCGGGGCACGCTGGGTGAGCAGAATGACATTACCGCATGTGATGATTTTGTCGTTCGGCTTGAGCGCACGCAAAACACAATAAAGGTACAGTCTGCCGCGCGTGTGGGATTGATGGTGTTGCGAGCCGACGCCTCCCTCCCAACCTCGCTACTTTCACCCACTCAGGAAGACCCAATGGAAGGGGCTTCAGGATTGCCGTGGGACCGTGTACTTGCAGCTGATTGCCTGAAGGCACTACGCGCCCTCGAAGGCTCTATCACTCTCAACATGCATGGCCCAAATCATGCAACCGAGCTCTTGGGTGTCTTTATAGAAAATCCAACATCGGTCAGCTCGCTACCGCTGACCGTAAAACGCGGAACCATTCAAGGCAGGTTCGACAAAACGCTACACGCCCAACTTCACCTCCAAAAGCTAAACGTAGGAAATGCCACCGCCGGCGAAGCCTGGTTCTTTCTGGATAACCAAAAAATTGTTCGAGCTTACTTTACAAACATCCAAGCGGACGGACTCGTGTCCATGGATGCACAGATTACGGGTACGTGGCACGATGCCTTAAAGCATACGTTTGCGCTGCATCTCTCAACCGAAACCTCGTGGGTTCAGGCAAATATCACAGCTGACAGTGAAGGCGTGGCCCTTAGCGATAGTTTCGCACATATTGCCGCAAGTGACTTAACGCGATTGAACGTCGTCGCTACAGGTGCACGCAACGCTGGAGTGGATTTAAGCGGCCCGATTGATCTGATCGGCGCTGAATTTTCGTGGAAAAAAACTGCAGGTGTGCACGGTCGTGGATCATTTGCATTTTCTAAGTTAGGGTGGAAAGGCATTAGCCCTTCTCGGGTCCGTCCTGACAATAGCTTCACGGTCTTTACCGGAGATTTTAATTTTTCGACGAACGAAAATAAATTCAGCCTCCAACGATTAAACTTAGGAGGTATTTGCGGCGAACTCGAAGCGGGTCTGCAAGTCGGTGATGCCTATACTATTCGACTCAACTCGACGGAAGGCTGCCCGGTGAATCCCCCCTTTCTGAATAACCTGCTGGGTGATTGGTGGAAAGACCTTTGGTCGCGCTTTGATTTATCTACTGCCGGAATGCGCCCGCACGCAGACGTACTGGTAAAAGGTAAATGGGGTGCGGCTGACGTCGAAAAAGTCTGCGTCCGGGCACAACTTGAAAACTTTGGCTTCATGGGCGGGCGATTCTCGTCTCTCGACCTTTGGGTATTCAAAACGCCTCAAAACACCACAGTGAGAATTGATTCGGTGCGGGGTGAGCTCGAGGGCCGAGGCGCAGGCAGCGCGCACGGTGCGGTTGAATGGGATGCACTGAAGCCAGAGTGGAATGGACAACCCCGCATCACTGTCGAAGGGGATATTCAGCCTGCTTTTCTTTTACGCCTCTACGACGTCAGCCTAGCGAACCAACTGCGTGAATGGAAATTTCCGAAACACCAAGTTCGTCTAACACTCGAGCCGGATCATTCACTCCAAATGCACCTGAGTGCAGCAGAACCAGCAACGGTTGCGGGCGTACGCATTGAGGGCCTCGAGCTCGACCTGGCGAAAAATCCATCTGGCACTGAAATGGCTATCCACGCCACTGGCGGAGTTTTCGGTGGTCGCACGACGGTTGACTTGAAAGGGGACATGTCCCACCAAAACACCCTTTCCGTCAGCGTGATCGACTGGAGCCGCACAGGTCTTATGAATTTAGCCGCCAGTATTCAGGGCCGAGCGGCTGAACAACAAACGTCGAAGGATAAGTCGAATCTCATGGCTTCTTATAAAGGTACGCTCGACCTTGATGCTCCTTGGACGACTGAGGGGGAGGGGTATGCCGTTCTTACCGACCCGAATTTAAAGACCGTCCATCTCTTAGGGGGGCTGTCAGAGGGGCTCGATGCCTTGGGCCTTGGATTCTCAAGTTACCCCCTCGAAAAGGCCGAGCTTAGCCTGCGCTGCAAAGCCGGGATCGGGGAGGTTAAGCGGTTGGACCTGACTGGGCCTAGCGCATCACTTAAATTTAAGGGTAACATAAGCCTGCGAGATGGCGCCTTGGCCCTCGCGGGGCAGATGAAAGTATCCCCATCGCCCTTCGGTCCACTTGGCTTACTTAACCCTAACCGACTGATAGCCAGCATGATAAACATCTATATGGGGGGTAATCTGCGTAAACCACAGGTTAGCCTAAAAAAGCCAACTAAATAATTATTTAAGTCGTTTATAATTAACAACTTAAGTTGTTAATTGGGCCTGGGGTAACTAAGAGGTTGATTACCTGCTTGGGATACCTCTATTTAGTCCGTTCACAAACTTAACTGAGGACACAAACTTGGACCTCCAAAAAATCAAACAGGTAGTGGATTTAATGAAGAAATCGGACTTGTCCGAGTTCGAGATCCAAGACCAAGAATTTAAGCTTCGCATCAAGCGGGACGTGCCTGGCAAGGCCCCGCAGACCGTGACAACGACTGCCGCCGCCCCGGCCGCACAAGTTGCTGCACCTGTCAGCCAAGCCTCCCCTGCCCCAGCCCCTGCGCCAGTCGCGGCGGACCCCTCCCTTAAGACCGTCACCTCTCCAATGGTGGGCACATTCTATAGCTCAGCCTCACCCGACGCCCCTGCCTTTGTTGGCGTTGGTAGCCAAATTAAGAGCGAGACCACCGTTTGCATCATCGAGGCCATGAAGGTGATGAACGAAATTCAGTCCGAGGTAACCGGAACCGTTGTCGAATGCCTCGTGGCAAGTGGAACCTCTGTCGAGTTCGGCCAAGCCCTCTTCCGGGTTAAGGCTAACTAATTCGATCAGGTCTTCGCATGAATAAAATCCTTATCGCCAACCGAGGCGAAATTGCGCTTCGGGTCATCCGAGCTTGTCGCGAGCTTGGTATCAAAACTGTCGCCGTCTATTCGCAAGCCGACGAACAGTCGTTGCACGTCCAACTAGCCGACGAAGCCGTCTGCATCGGGCCTGGTCCAAGTAAAGACTCCTACCTCCGCGAAGATCGCATCATCTCCGCCGCAGAAATCACTAACGTCGACGCCATCCATCCAGGCTACGGATTCCTTTCAGAGAAAGCAGGCTTTGCTGAGAAATGTGCCGCCGCGAATATCAAATTTATCGGCCCGCGCCCTGAGCACATTCGCTTGATGGGTGATAAGGCCGTCGCCAAGCAAACCGCCGCCAAAGCCAAGGTCCCGACCGTACCAGGTACCGATGGCCCTGTGGACGGACAACGCGAAGCGATCAAAGAAGCGCAACGCATTGGCTTCCCGGTGATTGTCAAAGCCGTCGCAGGTGGCGGCGGCAAAGGTATGCGCATCGTGCATAACGCCGCGGCCTTTGCGAAAGAGTATGACAGCGCTCGCATGGAAGCTGAGAAAGCTTTCGGCAATGGCTCTGTCTATATCGAAAAATATATCGAGCAGCCTCGGCACATCGAATTCCAAATTCTCGCTGATGAGCACGGTAAAGTTGTTCACCTCGGCGAACGCGACTGCTCCGTGCAACGTCGCCACCAGAAATTAATTGAAGAGTCCCCTTCCCCGTTCCTGACACCAAAGCTGCGCGAGCAGATGGGCAAAACCGCCGTCCGTCTCGCCTCGGAAATTGGTTACCAGAATGCTGGCACCATCGAATTCCTCGTCGATAAAGCCGGCAACTATTACTTCATGGAAATGAACACGCGCATCCAAGTGGAGCACGGCGTCACCGAAGAAGTTACCGACATGGACTTAGTCCGTCGCCAAATCCTCATCGCTTGCGGTGAGAAGATTGAGGTCGACCAAAAGGATATCAAAATCACTGGGCACGCCATCGAGTGCCGTATCAACGCTGAAGACCCTTCGCGCAATTTCGCACCAAGTCCTGGCACCATCGGTCTCTACTATGCTCCCGGCGGTCACGGCGTGCGCATCGACTCACATTGCTACTCGGGCTACACCATCCCCCCTCTCTACGACTCCATGATCGCTAAGATCATCTCGGTCGGCGCGACACGTCAAAAGGCCCTCGACCGCATGCACCGCGCACTCAGCGAGTACATTATCCGTGGCGTACACACCACCATCCCTGTTTGCCGCGCGATTATGAAAGATCCAGTCTTCCGCCAAGGCGGTGCAACCACGAAGTACCTTGAGGACTTCTTTGAGCGCACGCCGAAGGAGCTTTGGCAGGCTGCGCCTTTGAGCTAAGGTCAAATGGGCACTGCCCAGCGCCTGTCGGATACTGCGGTTCGCAAATTGCGTACCGGCAAGGATTGGCTGCGCTTTGTTGTCCAACAGTTTGATAAAACAGGTGCAGCTCATGGACAGGGCTTCCTCAATGCCGAACAAGAAGCTGAGACACTACTCGCACACGCCCTCGGGTTGCCCTGGGAGGCGCTCAAGCAGGCGCTGAAGCAATCGATGCCAGAACCCGCAGCTGCAAAAATGCGGCACCTCGTCGAACGCCGTCTTTTTGATAAAGAACCGACCGCATACTTAACCGGCGAAGCTTGGCTCGGCGGTTTGCACTTCCGCGTAGATCGACGCGTGATTATTCCGCGCTCGTATTTTGTAGAGGTTATCCCTGAACAACTTCCTCTGTGGTTACCAGACTCGCCAAAGGTTCTCCGCATCGCAGATGCTTGCACGGGCTCAGGTTGTCTTGCCGTTCTTTTGGCTAAACAATTCCCCGCCGCAACGATTGACGCCACGGATTTATCCGCTGATGCGCTTGAAGTCGCTCGCCTGAATGTAGCTGACCACGGACTCTCCGAGCGCATCCATCTGCATCACACAGATACCTTAAAAGGCCTTAAAGGACCTTATGACCTGATTCTCTGCAATCCGCCATACGAGCCAGAGGCACTTTTGAAAGCCCTGCCCGCAGAGTTTCATAAAGAGCCGAGCCTCGCTTTGGTATCCGGTAAAGACGGTCTCGATGTGATCCGGAAATTGCTGACGCAGGCAAGTAAGCTTCTGGCGCCTCATGGCATCCTCGTAGTGGAAATTGGCGGACTGCACGACGCCATCATCAAGACATGGCCAAAGCTTGAGGTGACATGGCTGCCGACTGCAGATGGCTCCGATTGCGTTTTCTTAGTGAGTGGTGCGGCCTTACGGCGCGGCCTTACCAAGCGCGTGGCGCTGGCGAAGCCTCGAGTGCGCCCTGGATCTCCTTCGACAAAAGTGGGAAAAGATCGAGTCCGCTAAGGCGTTCAACCTCGTCGACACTCACAAGGTAACGGGAGAGATCAAGGTCTCGCCAAATCTCGCGGTGAGGAATTAAAAAGGCTTCGGCGCGAATGCGTCCTTCCGGCGTACGCGTCATCAGCACCATCCAAAACGCATCCGGCACACGCACGCGCGTATCAGCTGGACCAATATAACGGGCATCCACTGTGCTTGAAAAAATGGGCCCGTTCACAACCCAGACTTCTCCGTAGCGCTCCGTGTAACGTTG
>Ga0114977_10002524_pt1 | contig 11731 bp, 13 predicted proteins | sample S_130805_MF_Meta_FD_87026 | JGI IMG/M metagenome (GOLD analysis project Ga0114977, IMG submission 87026) | Freshwater microbial communities from Lake Simoncouche, Canada to study carbon cycling - S_130805_MF_MetaG | ecosystem: Environmental > Aquatic > Freshwater > Lake | place: Lake...
ATGGAGCATATACAAGACAAACACTTGATACCATTCTTGACGAAACTAGAATGCAAGTACTTTCACTTCTCGTCTACACCGCACACGACAGAGAATGACAAAGAGTGGGGACACATAAATATCAAATCAGAACAAAGATGGATTAATTTATTTGAGAAGTGTGGATTTACTGCGCATCAAAGAATTGGTCAACCTACATCTTGGTCTTTACTCTTTACAAAATGAAGAAGCATACTAAAATCTATCTAGACTATTTTCAATATGACACCAACGACTTTATACCTTGCGAAGTGTGTGCAACAAAAGCCGTCGACATTCATCACATCGAGTCTCGTGGCATGGGTGGGTCAAATCAATCAGACATCATCACAAATCTTCAAGCGCTATGTAGAGAGTGTCATACTAAATTTGGTGACCAAAAACGATACAAAGAAATGCTAAAAGACAAGCATCGCAAAGCACTTGAGATGCGTCAGAAATAATGAGATAACAAAGAAAAAGATGCCAACAGAAAAACAACTTGCCAACTTACAACCTTTTAAGAAAGGTGAAGTGTCAAACCCAACAGGTAGACCAAAGAAACTGGTCACTCAACTCAAAGGCTTGGGCTACTCAAAAGACGATATCAATCAAACCTTGATGAACATGGTTGCAATGTCGAGAGAAGAACTCACTGCAATCGACAAGTCAAACGAGTACACGATACTTGAGCGCATCGTTGCAGGTGCTTTGCTCAAATCACACGACAAGAACTCTCTGTATTCTCTAGAGACATTATTGACGAGAGTGCATGGCAAACCAAAAGAAGAAGTAGAGACTACAATCAGAACAGAAGAACCAATCAAAATCACACTAAAACTAAACTAATGACAACTTACATCGGAAACGCATGGGAGAATGAGTACGGAATCAATCTCTCAATCAACATCAAGAAACTCAATGACGCTATCGAAAGCGGTGAACTTATCGTCAATCAATATGGCGATGTTCGTATCAACTGCAATCGTATGAAAGCACCTCACGAGAAATCAAAAGCGACTCACTCTATATCAGTGCCTAAAGCAAAATGAGAAAGACATGGCGAGGTGAAGATGTTCTACCGCCTCAAGACGATGAGTTGAAACTTGTCATAAGCACGACAAACATTACAACGATTGCACGATACATCGATGACTTGTGGATTGACGAGTACACAAACAGACTCATCGAAGTTCAATACTGGATGCCGATACCAATACCACCAAACGAATGAGAATACTTGCACTAGCAGACGGAATGAATGGCGTGATATACCACAGAGTATACACGCCTCTTATGCGCTTACAACTTGATGGCTATGCTACAATCGACATCGCTCAAGATAGCGAGACGATGCTTAAAGAAGTACGCTTTGAAGACTATGACTTGATAGTGTTCAATCGTTGGTTAGGTCCTTATCATTACGATATCTTGAAAAAGATAGCAAAAGCAAAGACGCCTTATGTTATTGATGTCGATGACTATTGGGTGTTGCCTAAATACAACCCCGCTTATTGGGCGTATCGTCAAGGCATCAAGAGCGCAATCAAAGACGCTATCTACTACGCAGACGCTGTGACTTGCACAACGCCACAACTTGCAAAGAAAGTCAAAGAGTTCAACAAGAATGTAGTAGTTCTACCTAATTGTCTAGACTACGAACACGAGCAATGGAAACACACACGCACAGACAACGAGAAGTTCAAGATAGGTTGGGTAGGTGGAATCACTCACCATGAAGACTTGAAACTAATCGTAGACGCAATCACTCGTATAGGTGAAGAAGGCATCGCTGACTTCTATCTTTGTGGCTACACTGACAATGACATTTGGAATCAAATTGTCAATATGTTTAAAGGTGATTGGTTTCATGTCGTTCGAGGTACAAATGCTAGCGCATATGGTGAAGTATACAAACACTTTGACTTAGTAGTTGCACCACTTACGGCGACATCGTTCAATTCTTGCAAGAGCGAGTTGAAGATACTAGAAGCAAGTGCATACGAAGTGCCTGTCGTAGTGAGCGCAGTAGAACCTTACACAAATCACATCGACAATGGCGGTGTAATCTTTGCAAAACCTGACGAATGGTACGAGTCAATCAAACAAGCACTTCAAAATACTACTCATCTAGGCGAATCGAATGCGCTATATTGTCGAAAGTTTCACGACTTAAAACTATGGAACATCTCAAGACTTAAACTCTACGAAAGTTTGTGCAAATAGAATATACTCGACCAAAACTCACATCGTATCAAACGAATATCTTGAACTCAAAAGCAAGATATACTATCACGAGTGCGTCTACTAAAACAGGTAAGACAGCATCGCATATCATTTGGTTGTTTGAACAAGCACTCGCTCTCAAAGAGAATCAGAGCGTGTGGTGGGTTGCACCTGTATATCAACAAGCAGAGATTGCTTTTCGTAGAATGAAGACACAAGTCACAGATAGGTCTTTTTTTCAATCGAACGAGAGCAAGTTGACGCTCACTTTACCAACAGGTGCAAGAATCGAGTTCAAGAGCGCAGAGAAGCCTGACAACTTGTATGGTGACGATGTCTATGCCGCTGTCTTTGACGAAGCATCACGAGCAAGAGAAGAGTCGTGGTACGCTCTTCGCTCTACGCTTACAGCAACACAAGGTAAATGCAAGTTGATAGGTAATGTCAAAGGCAAAAAGAATTGGTTCTATAAACTAGGTGAACGAGCAAAACTAGGTGAGCAAGACTATGAGTACTTCAAGATAACTGCTTACGATGCAGTCAACGAAGGCATACTTCAACTAGAAGAGATAGAGCAAGCAAAGAGAGACTTGCCTCTTCATGTGTTCAATGAGTTGTATCTAGCAGAACCACAAGACGACAAGTCAAATCCTTTTGGCGTCACTAACATTCAAGCGTGCTATCAAGAAGTAGTTCAATCGCAAGTCGTAGCGTATGGCATTGACCTTGCAAAATACTCAGATTATACGGTGATAATAGGACTAAACGCAAACAACGAAGTCGCTTATTGCGAACGCTTTCAAGCAGATTGGGGGCAAACGCAATCAAAGATTATACGCTTGATACAAAACACGCCATCGTTTATAGATTCTACAGGTGTAGGCGACCCGATAGTCGAGCAGATTCAAAGAGTTTGCACACGAGCGCAAGGTTTTAAATTCACAACACAATCAAAACAACAACTCATCGAAGGTCTAGTCTTAGAAGTACAAAGACAAGAGATACGCTTTCCTGAGAACCCGATTGGGTATGAAATGGAGTCATTTGAGTTTGAGTATACTCGTACGGGTGTACGATACACAGCACCTAGCGGACTGCATGATGACTGCGTCATGTCACTCGCTCTTGCTTTAGATTGCAAGAAACGAAATAGAGCAGGAACATTTTATTTTGCATAGTGTAAAAAATGCACATTGCTCAAACCAAATTAAAACGCTATGAATTGGAAAAACATAACCATCCACCAACTTCAAGAACTGCATTCAATCGAACACTTTGAAGGCATCGAGAAAAAACTACACACGCTCGCTATCATAACAAACGAAGATATCGATGTGCTAGAAGAAGAGACTCTTGAAGACTTACTCAAGCGATTTGACAAACTTGATTTCTTGAATGACTTACCATCATCGAAAGTCATCTTCAAATTTAAGCACTTACGCAAACGCTATCGACTCATTGCAAACGCTCAAGAGATGAACGCTCACCACTTTATAGAGTTGCAACAAATCAACGCAGAGAACATCATTGAGAACTTGCACAAGATTCTAGCGATGCTATCGTATAGAGTCGATATCTTCAATCGAAGAGTCAAGATACCAAAAGGCAAGATAGCACAAGACTTTGAACAACGATGCGAAGACTTCAAGTCGTTGAGATGTGACATCGCTTACTCTTATGCAGTTTTTTCTTTGGCAGTCTATCCTCTATTGTTGAACGCTACCCTGTCTTATTTGACGGAGGAGATGTCGAAACTAGAGACGACATAAGTCCTTTCTCATGGCTCAATCTCATAGACGCTATGTCTCGTGGCAATCGCACACAATGGCAGTTCTATCTAGATATGTCGCTCATCGAGTTCTTTAACACTATCGCTTTCTACAAAGCAAAGACAAGCGAACGCAACAAACGACTTGAGAACGCAAGCGCAAAAGGATTCAACTCTTATGTGACAGCGTGTTTAAACGAGATGTTGTAACAAATTGTAGCGCTTATTTGTTACGAGCGTTGACTATATTTTGTCAGTAAATAGAGTTTAGTGTCGATTTATAGTTTTCTCTTAATCGTCAACGATGACAAATAGTATCCACAAATTGTCAGTAAATGAGCCACAATTCGACAATGTGTCGAGTAAGTGCATGAATTTTTCCAATTCTTATGTCGTCTTTTTGCATCATTCGTGTATGTTTTGACATATAACGAGTGATAAAGCGCACATTTTATATGCGTTTTGATACATTTAAGTCACATTTATTCAAATAAGCGTGACAGACTATTGTCATAGATTTGTCATAAAAACAAATAAATAGAAAATAAATTTGTATAGTGTGTTGTATATCTCAGAGAAAGTAGTACTTTTGCTATATGAATATGACACACGAACAAAAAAACACAAAAATTCAACCTTATCTTGGCATGTCAATTTTTATCAAAAGAGAGAATTGCACTTATATAATTAACAAGATGTCCGATAAAAGAATTTACATGAGTGCAGTAGACGCTTATAACAATCACAAAAAAATGTGGTCAAACATTGATAGTTTTCATGTATGTATAGAAGTAGGAACATATAAAATTGTAGCATAATCAATAATACAAACAGATATGAAAATCAAAAATCAACAAATGTATCACGCCACAAAAAATGGTCAACGCACTATATGTGGTTTATCAAATCAATGGAACGATGCTCTGACTCTAGACCAATTTCATCTCAAATTACAAGACGCATCATGGATAAAGTATTGTTGCGCAAAATGTCAAATTGAGAAATGATAGAACAAGAGAGACTCACAAGGTCTCTCTCTTCATTTTGAGACGAGAGTCATGCTTCGCTATTTTATTGTGTGGCTCTCTCTATCACACAACAACCGAACGCATATCAACCTGCGTACAACGACACGAACTTTGTCATCACTGAGTCTAGTGGTGCAATCTACACAAAAGACAATTTCAAGTTCATAGGCGATGTCAAAGTCAATAGCGCTTCTATCGCTAAACTCAAATCACCTATCTACTATGGCTCTACAAACAAAGGCGTCTTTAACATAGGTCGCATTCTAGAAAACTATGTATCGTATGACTTTAACCTCAATGACACTTCTGCTAGTGGTTGCACAAACTCTATCAAAGACTACTCTGTCGAGTTTGGCTATGAGTTCTCAACTTCTGCGACAGGCACAATCACTGAGTACTTGAATTTGACGAGCGCAACAGGTAGCGTGTGGAACGCATCGCTTAATTCTATCGACTTAGTTTCGTATAGCGGTCAATACACAATGAATGGTAGTGGCAAGTTCTTAACGCCTCTACGCTCAAAGACAATATCACGCACACAAAAAGACTTTCTCTACGCTATTCGCAACACAGCGACAAGCGCAGTAGTAACTTATAGCGATAGCACTACGCAAACGATTGCACTGCCATCTAGCAAAGTCGTTCGCATACCTTGTGGTTCTCAGTTGACGATACCTTCAGGCGCTACATACTACGACATCGTTCTCAAAGTTGGTGCTACTACACTCAGCGAGACATATCGCATCACTCTATTTGACGAGTGTTCAAAGTACGAGACGACAGACATCTTCTTTCTCAATTCACTAGGTGGCTTTGACTCGTTTCGCTTTGACAAAGTGCGAAGAGACAACTATGCTATTGAGAGAAAGCAATACAAGTCAAACCCGTATACTCTAGGCGCTACTTACGCTTATGAAACATCATCTTTTAAGTTGAAAACTTACGACACACTTTCAACTCATAGAGTCAAATTATTCTCAAATTGGATAACAGAGCAACAGAGCGAGTGGCTTCGTGACTTAATCGAATCACCTGTCGTCTTTATGTACGATGGCATGACTCTAGTCGCTGTCAATGTAGATACGAACACATATGAAGTCAAGCGTCATGTTCAAGACAAAGTGTTCAACATAGAGTTTGATGTCGTGTACTCCTTTGAAAATAAGCGTCAAAGACAATGATAGAAGTAATTGTAAATGGTCAGTCTTTAGAACTGACTAAAGCGCCTGATGTACTTATCACTCGCTCAATCGCTGACATACGAGAACCTGCGTCTCGTTCTAGCGAATGGACAAAGACGATAGATGTACCGGGAACAAAAGCAAACAACCAACTCTTCTCTCATCTATTTGAAGTAGAACAAACGGTCTTTGGCTCGTCATTTGACCCTAACGCAAAAGCAACTTGTATCGTTTTTTGTGATGGCATCGAGCAACTACGAGGCATCTTGCGTCTTATCTCAATCACAATCGATGACTCAACTCACATCACTTATCAAGTCTCTATTCATGGTCAAGTCGCGGACTTGTTTACAGCACTAGCAGACAAGAAACTAAATGCTCTACGCTTTAGCGAGTACAATCACACTCTCTCTAGTGGCGCAGTCGTTGATTCATGGGCAACATCAATCACAAAGAATGGCTCATCTCAAGCGTTTGCATATGGCTCAGGCTATGTCTACGCAATGTTCGATAGAGGTTACTCAAACATACGCAACATCACTCAATACGAAGTCGCATGGATGACACCTTGTCTCTACGCAAAGACAATCGTAGATGAGATGTTCGACATCAATGGCTACACTTACACGAATGACTCGTTCTTCAATAGCGATAGATTCAAGCGCTTAGTGATACCACCGCCAAATGGACTAACGGTTGACGCAGATGTTCTTGAACAAAGGCGATACAGAGCGAGTAGAACGACTACACAGATTCTCTCGATAGGAACGCCTTTAGTATTTAACAACGACTCGACTAGTGGCAACTTTGATAACGGCAACAACTATAACACTTCTACAGGTGCTTATGTCGTGCCTGTCGCAGGTGATTATGTCTTTGACTTGACGCTTGATTTGCAATGCTCAATAGGTACTTATTCACCTGTGTACTTGCCTAATGAGTTCACAATCGCAATAGGTATGTATGTCAACAATGCACTTGTCAAGACTACTACTTTTCAACAAACATTTGGACCGCCTACGACTCAAGACATTCACTACAAATTATCTCAAGCGCAGATAAACGATAGCATTACTTTTAAACTTACACAAGTCTACGATTCAGCAAACAACGCGACTCTCGTCAATAGCCAATTTAATCTTGCAATTCTAGCAAACTCAAGCAATGAGAATGATTGTCACGCTTTCACTTATGGCTATGGAGAAACGGTAGACTTCTCAGTCTTCTTGAATAGCGAAGTAAAGCAAAGCGAGATGTTGATGTCATTCGTCAAGATGTTCAACTTGTACATAGAAGCAGACAAAGACAACCCAAAGAAGTTACGAATCGTGCCTCGTGATGAGTTCTACAATGGCGCTCAAGTCGATTGGACTCAAAAACTAGACTACTCTCAACCTGTTGAACTAGTACCTATGGGTGAACTAGACGGCAACCCTTACAAGTTCTCATACAAAGACGCAAACGATGACGAGAATAAGTTCTATCAAGAGAAGTATCAGTCATCATATGGCTCTCGCACATACGAAATAGACAACCAATTTGTAAAAACAGAGAAGAAAATTGACATAGTATTCTCACCTACTCAAGTAAAGTCTTATGAGAACGCACAAAAGAACTTTGTTTTGTCTAGCATCGAGTCTCAAAAAGATGGTGATTTGCGCATTTTTTACTACGCAGGTCTACAAACAGGCGTATCATGGCGACTCTATGCGTTCTTTAATTTAGCAAACACAGGTTATGTCAATCAAACATCACTGCCTTTAACGCTTCACTATGACTCTTTGTCAAATCCTCAATACGACATACTCTTTGGTATGCCTAAAGAGATAGGTGTTGGCGCAGGTTACAAGTACACAAACTCAAATCTAGTCAACAACTACTACTATCGCTTTCTCACAGAGATAACTTCTAAGAACTCGAAAATCATTCGAGCATACTTTCGTATCACTCCTAAAGATTACTTCACTCTGCGCTTCTCAGATGCGTTCTTCTTTGAGAACGAGTATTGGAGATTGAACAAAATAGAAGACTACAATCCTGAAGTCGATGGTGTCTATATGTGCGAGTTCTTGCTTGCGCAATTCATAGCACCTACGACTATCACTCAAAAGAAGATAGGTGCAGGAACTGCTGAAGGTAATCAAGTCGAGATAAATGGCGACATCTATCCGTCAGGCTCAAACCCTATTAAGCCGGGCATCAAAGGCGTCAATGTCGGTGGTTCTCAAACTACAGGTAGTGGTGTCTTTGTAGGACAGAACATTGTACAATCAAGCGAAGCGTCAAACAACTCTGCTCTAGGGTGTGTAGATACAATTTTTCCCAATGGCACAGACGGAAGTGTTGCTCTTGTATGCAATGACTTTGAAGTGCCAAAAGCAAACACTGCATATGTTGGCAACTATGAGATGTATCCCAACTATTTGAGTGGTGGTGCAGTTACAACGGTATCAGCAAACTATTCGGCAACAAAAGATGATAGATTGTTTTTGGTTGATACCACAAGCGGAAGCAAGACAATTACCTTACCTGATCCAGCCGGTTTAAGTGGTAAACAATTTGCAATTAAAAAAATAACTTCCGCAAATTCTGTGATAGTTGCTACGACAGGAACGGCAAAGATAGACGGAGGAGATACACATACAATGATTTTACAATGGGCATCACACATCTTTGAAACAGATGGCGTAGACTACTTCATAATAGCACAAAAATAATGGCAATCAAATCAACAGTAGAACTAGAAGTCAAATCAAATGTCAAAGGCTTCAAAGGCGAACTTCGTCAACTTACACTCGAAGCGCAAAACGCAGTCAAAGAGTTTGGTGCATTCTCGCCTCAAGCAGTAGAAGCAGAGAAGAAAGTCGCACTTCTTAGAGACAGAATCGAAGACTTCAACGATAGGGTAAAAGCGGTAAATCCTGACAAGTTTGCACAAGTTCAAACGGTAGTTCAAGGTGTCGCTCGTGGTTTTCAGGCCGCCCAAGGTGCGATGGCACTCTTTGGCTCTGAGTCAGAAGACTTGCAAAAGACGATGGTCAAACTGCAAGGTGCGATGGCTCTTGCTGACGGACTAGAAGGACTTGGAAAAATACAACAACAATTTACAGCAATTTTCAGTAGCGTAGTAGACGGCGCAAAGAAAGCATTTGCCGCAATCAAAGCGGGCATTGGCTCAACAGGCATAGGTTTACTTGTCATTGCTCTAGGTTCTATCGTTGCATATTGGGATGAAATCAAATACGCTATCATGGGCGTATCTGAAGAAACCAAAAAAGCAAAAGCAGAGCAAGACAAATACAATAAAAGTATCAAAGAATTAAATCGTGAAAGAGAGATACTTCTTTATGGCGAGTTAGCAGGTAAGAAATCAGAGTTACTAGATATCGAAAGTGAAACAAATCGCTTATACGAACAACAAGCAAAGATACAAGAACGCTTAAAAGTAATTGCTCAAAGTAGAGCGTTGGCAGGTGTAGGACATGGCAAAGAAGAAGAGGCTAGATTAAGAACAGCATATAACAACGCTCAATTAAGACTTGAGCAACTTACGAATGATGAAATCAGAACTCGTAACGCAATTACAAAAATAGAAGAACAAGACCAAGCAAAGAAAAAAGCGTTAGCCGATAAACTTCAAGAAGATAGAAAAACTGCAGAAGAGAAAAGACTCAGAGAAGTTAAGAGTGAGAAAGAGCGAGAGAACGCAATGATTCTAGAGTTGTATGGTATTCGTACTAAGAAACTATATCAAGCGCAAGAACTAGATAAAAAGGCTTTACAAGAAAGAATTACTTCTCAGGCTACTCTCGAAGAACTTTCTTATCAAAAGCAATACTCAAATCAAGAGAAATTAACTCTATTTGCAAAAGTCAATCATAGCGAACTTATTGCTTCTACTATTGCATACTTTAATACCATTACAGAACTCGCTGACGCATTCGCAGGTAAAGATGAAGAATCACAGCGTAGAGCGTTTGAAATAGGCAAAGCAATGAGATATGCTTCTACCGTATTAAGTACTATTGAGGGTGTTCAAGGCGCTTATACAACAGCACAAAAGTCACCAATTACCGCCGCTTTTCCTGCATATCCTTATGTTCAAGCAACTGCGGCCGCTTTGTTTGGTGTTGCTCAACTTGCTAAAATTCAAAAGACAAAGTTCAACGCAACTAGCGCACCTAGTCAATCAAGTGGCGCAGGAGTGCCACAAATGGGCGCACCTCGTACGACATCATCAACTCTACAAAATGGTGGTAACAACTTGACAAATCAGAATCGAGTATATGTCACAGAAGGCGATATCACACGAACGCAGAATCGAGTGAATGACTTGCAAAAAGTATCAGTAGTCAAATAACGCTATTTTCATAAGATGAACTTACCTATCTATCGACTAGACATCAACGAATTTGACGATGAAACAGGCATCGACTTTGTATCGCTTGTAGAATCACCTGCAGTTGAGCGTGACTTTCAAGCGTTTAATCAACAATTTGTACAACCAAATAGCAATGAAACTCAAGACGAGTTCATGTCTAGATGTATTAAGTTTGTTATAGATGAAGGTAAAGACAGCGAACAAGCAGTCGCAATCTGTGCTTCAATGTGGGATGCTTCAAAGTTTGCAAAAATCTCGTACGATTGGGATGGTGTAGGCTCAACAGCAAAAGGCAAACAGATGATAATTGACTCAATCACTAAAGGTGATGAAGTATACATCATATCTGCTCGTGATTCAAAAGACAATATCAAGATTGACATCGCTCAAGACCATATATTTGCAACAGGTTCAAACGAAGCAAAAATTGCTAAAGTAAAAGAACTAGGTATCTCTAAGCACTTTGACAACAATCCTGATGTAGTGAAAGCACTAGCGTCTATTGGTGAAAAGTTTCGCATGAACTTCGCAATTCAAGACGAAGAGAAGCGCATCGTCAGTGGTGTTGCTATGATTGCAGATATGCCTATCTATCGTAGAGACGCAGTTCGTGGCGAGTACTATGTAGTATTTGACAAAGAGTCTATCTTTAAGATTGCTAAGAAATGGGCGAGAAGCAATAAGTATGACGCAGTCAATCAACATCACGAAACACCTATCAATGATGGTGTATCATTATTCGAGTCTTATCTAGTAGATAGAGAGCGTGGTGTAATGTCACCAAAAGGATATGAAGATGTAGCAAACGGCTCATGGTTTGTCTCTTATCTCATCGACAACGAAGATGTATGGCAACGAGTAAAGTCAGGCGAGTTCAAAGGTTTCTCTGTCGAAGGTGTCTTTGACTTTGTCTCTGAATTAAGCGAAGATTTGAAAGTCATTGAAGAACTCAAGAGAGTCTTATCTCAATGGGATGGAAAGTAAAATTGCAACACTAACAAAAAATATATATTCAATTATGATGAACGCAAAAGACACTTTGAAACAAGTCCGAGTATTATTGGGATTTGATGAAGAAACAAAAGTAGAGTTCGCAACTGCGACTTTAACTGACGGAACAATTATTTCA
>Ga0114977_10002528_pt1 | contig 11717 bp, 13 predicted proteins | sample S_130805_MF_Meta_FD_87026 | JGI IMG/M metagenome (GOLD analysis project Ga0114977, IMG submission 87026) | Freshwater microbial communities from Lake Simoncouche, Canada to study carbon cycling - S_130805_MF_MetaG | ecosystem: Environmental > Aquatic > Freshwater > Lake | place: Lake...
ATCGCCTGGCAAGAGCTACAACACGGCCACAGAGTTGCATTATCTGTGCAGGTAGAAGTTGATCCACGAATAAGTGCGGTTGCATTTATTCCATCGAATTCGGTATCTACATCTAAGGCGCGCAAAATGCTCCCTGAGTCAATTACACATGCCGATGCCGTTAAGAACTCAGCACACACGGCATTGCTCGTACATGCATTGCAACACCGCCCAGATCTCCTGCACACTGCAACAGAGGACTTCCTGCATCAGTCATATCGCGCCGATGCAATGCCCGCCTCATTCACTCTTCTTATGAAGCTGCGAAAGGCAGGAGTAGCTGCCTTTATCTCTGGGGCGGGTCCAACGATTTTGGTTCTGCACACTGGGGGATCGGCCGATGTCGATGAGCTCACTCGCGCCGCTGGCGATCGATTCACCGCCATGGCACTTGGAATCTCTCGCACTGGTGCCAGCCTCATTTGAGGCTAAATTTTGTCCTAATGCAGGTGGACTGCTAGCATTGTGGCATCTGCTAGGGCCTTTTATATCGGCCAGCAACACAACAGATAAATCCAGAAAAAAATCCACGGTTTCACGGGTTACAAATATAAGCCCGTAAACCAATAGCGAAAAGAATCAGATGACAACAACAGAAGAGCCAGTACGTTCACAAAGTCCAGAGCTTGGCGCAATGACCCTGCCAAAATTAAAGACTGTGGCAACGCAGCTAGGTGTCGATGGCGCAGCAAAGATGAAGAAGGATGCACTAGTCGAAGCGATCGCCGATTTACAGGCTAAGAATCGCGAAGCAGCAAAGGCTGAGCGTGAGGCTCGCCGTGAGGCTCGAAATAGCCGTAAGAAGGAGAGCAAGCCGGCAGCTCACAGCAATCAAGATTTAGATGAAGATGGCGATGAGGATTCAGCGCCCCAGAGTGGTAATGATCAGCGCAACAATGATCGCGGTGGCCGCAATGATCGTGATCGTGATCGTGGGCGTGGGCGAGATCGCAATCGCGATCGCAATAACCGCGACCGTGCACCACGCGAAGAGCGCGAACCAGTTCTCAGTGATGACGATGTCTTAGTACCAGTAAGTGGTCTACTCGATATTCTCGATAGTTATGGCTTCATTCGCACCTCTGGCTACTTGCCAGGTCCAAATGATGTCTACGTAACATTGGCGCAGGTACGCAAGAATGGTCTGCGCAAGGGAGATGTCGTTACAGGTCAGGTCCGTCAAGCACGTGAAGGTGAAACAAAGCAGAAGTTCAATGCACTAATTACTCTTGAAACCGTCAATGGAATGAGTCCAGATGAGGCACGCAATCGTGTTGAATTTGGCAAGCTAACTCCGCTATATCCACAGGAGCGTCTGCGCCTTGAGACCGAGCCCAATGTATTAACAACACGTGTTATCGATTTGATTGCACCGATTGGCAAGGGCCAACGCGGACTCATTGTTTCACCACCAAAGGCTGGTAAGACGATGGTTCTACAGTCAATTGCTAATGCGATCACAACAAATAACCCAGAGTGTCACTTAATGGTTGTTCTAGTCGATGAGCGCCCAGAAGAAGTTACCGATATGCAGCGCTCTGTTAAGGGTGAAGTCATCGCATCAACTTTTGATCGCCCCGCCGATGATCACACAACGATTGCCGAGCTTGCTATTGAGCGTGCAAAGCGCCTTGTTGAACTCGGTCATGACGTAGTCGTACTACTTGACTCAATTACTCGTTTAGGTCGCGCCTACAATATTTCTGCACCAGCATCTGGCCGTATTCTCTCTGGTGGCGTTGATTCAGCTGCGTTATATCCACCTAAGAAGTTCTTTGGTGCCGCACGTAATATTGAAGATGGCGGATCACTAACAATTCTTGCAACAGCACTCGTTGATACCGGCTCTCGTATGGATGAAGTTATCTTCGAAGAGTTCAAGGGCACTGGAAACATGGAGTTAATTCTGGATCGTCGCCTTGCAGATAAGCGCATCTTCCCAGCCGTTAACGTTGTTGCCTCTGGTACTCGTAAGGAAGAAATCCTTATGGGCTCTGAAGAGCTCAATATTGTCTGGAAGCTACGCCGTGTGCTGCATGCACTCGAACCACAAGCAGCCCTCGAACTTCTCCTTGAGAAGATGAAGGGCACTAAGTCCAATGTTGAGTTCTTGATGCAGATCCAGAAGACAACCTCTGGCCCTGATGACAGCAAGTAATTAGGCGTAAATTTCATAAAAATTGAGCTTTAGCCTACTCTTATCTACGTTAACCAATCCGTTTGGTTCACTCGCTAGCCGAGATCCAAACATAAATGAGGGAAGAAAAATGAAGCCAGAGATCCACCCAGAGTACAAAGAGACCCAGGTAACCTGTGGTTGCGGTGAGAAGTTTCTTACTCGCTCAACAGTTGCCAGCGGTTCAATCTACGTTGAAGTCTGTTCTGTTTGCCACCCGTTCTATACCGGCAAGCAGCGCATCCTAGATACTGGTGGACGTGTGGCTAAGTTCGAAGAGCGCTTTGGAAAAAAGAGCGCCGAAGCCAAGTAGCTTTTTAAAGAGACCGCATCGCAACCCTTAGGTTGCGGTCGCGGTTTTTTTATTTCTCAAACTTCAGTACTCATCTAGATTGCAAGGAAGGAGAGTCCACATGAGTAACGATCGCTTTGCATCGGCCCACGAGATGGTCCGCGAATACGCCGAACTCGAAGCTGCGATGGCCGATCCATCTATTCACAATGATCAGGCCAATGCACGCAAACTTGGTCGTCGCTATGCCCAGTTAGGTCCAGTGGTCGCTGGATTTAAAGCGTGGAAATCTGCCGAAGATGATTTATTGGCCGCTAAAGAGTTAGCGCTAGTGGATACAGATTTCGCATCTGAGATTCCAGCCCTTGAAGCAACAGCGCTGAGTGCAGGGGAGAAGTTAGAAGAGTTATTGCTTCCGCGTGACCCTAATGATGATCGCGATGTAATCCTAGAAGTTAAGGCCGGTGCTGGCGGTGATGAGTCTGCAATCTTTGCCGGAGATTTACTGCGTATGTATATGCGCTATGCCGAGCGGCATAATTGGAAAGTTGAAATCATCGATGCCACCGAAAGCGAAATGGGTGGCTATAAAGATATCTCTGTAGGAGTTAAGTCCAAGGGCGTTCCAGCTCCAGGTGAGTCTCCTTATGCACGTCTTAAATTTGAAGGTGGCGTTCATCGCGTACAGCGAGTTCCAGAGACTGAGAGCCAAGGACGCATTCATACATCGGCTGCCGGCGTTCTAATCCTTCCTGAAGCAGAAGAGGTAGATGTTGACCTCAATATGAATGATGTGCGCGTAGATGTGTATCGCTCATCAGGTCCTGGAGGGCAATCTGTTAACACCACTGACTCCGCAGTGCGTTTAACGCATGTTCCCACCGGAATTGTTGTCTCGTGTCAGAACGAGAAGAGCCAGTTACAAAATAAAGAGTCAGCACTGCGTATCTTGCGCGCTCGCCTTTTGGCTGCAGCCCAAGAGGCCCAAGAGGCCGCCGCCTCGGCCGAGCGCAAGAGTCAGGTTCGAACGGTTGATAGATCTGAGCGAATTCGCACATATAACTATCCTGAAAACCGCATTAGTGATCACCGCGTAAATTACAAATCAAATAATTTAGATGCAGTATTAAATGGCGATCTCGATGACATGATTCAAGCGCTAATCGATGCCGACAAAGCTGCACGTTTAGCTAATACGAAGTAAAACTCCATGGATATCAAGGCTTTGCTCAGTGATGCAAAATCACAGTTAGCTGAATCACAGATATCCCAGGTCGATGCCGAACATTTGTTGGCCCACGTCTTAGGTATCTCTCGGATGGATCTTCACAATCCGGTTCTTCTTGAAACTACTCTCACCGCAGTCAGTGATACTGATGTGATTGAGGAGCAGTTCATCTCTTTATTAGACCGGCGTATAAATCACGAGCCATTGCAGTATCTAACGGGTGTTGCACCCTTTAGATACTTAGCCATTGAAGTTGGCCCAGGTGTTTTAGTTCCACGGCCGGAATCAGAGTTATTAGTTGATGCCGTGTTAGCCCATATTAAGAATCTGCCTGCTCCAGTAAGCGTGATCGACTTAGGTGCTGGATCAGGGGCTCTGGCACTAGCTATTGCAACTGAGGCAAAAGATACTCGTGTGATTGCAGTTGAAAAATCCCCAGAGGCGATTTACTGGCTTAAGAAAAACGTCTCAGTTATTTCGCAGAATGTGCGTGTAGTTGAAGGCGATGTCGCCGATGTTTTGCCCGGGATTAAATGCGATGTTGTTATAGCCAATCCTCCGTACATCCCAGATGCGCAGGCCTTGCCGCGCGATGTTGCCGGATTTGAGCCCCATGCCGCCTTGTTTGGTGGACCTACAGGGATGGAGCTTCCCAGAATTTTTATTACCGCCGCGGCCCGACTACTAAAATCGGCTGGAGTATTAGTTATTGAACATACAGAGGAGCAGGGCGCAGCTATAGCTAGTGAACTAACCCTAGATTTTGAGAGTATTACACTTCATGATGACCTAGTTGGTCGTCCACGGTGGACTAGTGCGGTGAGGAGGTAGACATGAGCACAGTGGTTGATTTGAAAAAAGGCGAACTGACACGTCATATTAGTAAAGCATGCAAAGCGATCTCGGCTGGATACATCATCGCCATTCCACTTGAACATAGTTATGTCTATGTTTGTGATGCCTTTAAAGCCGATTCAGTTCGTGCCATGCATGTATTGCGTGGAGACCCACTATTTACAGCGGCGCAAGTCTTAGTTGCTAGTGAAAAAACCGCCCAGGGTGTTGTGCGCGAAATTACTCCAGAGATCGCCGCACTTATGAAGAAGTTTTGGCCCGGAATGTTATCGATGAACCTTCGCCCTCAAACAGGATTGAGTTGGGACTTAGGTGATGCAAATCATTTAGATCAAATCAGCATTCGAGTTCCTAAAAGTAAGTTTGCTAAAGCTCTATTAGCTAAGAGTGGACCATTAGCCGTTGCAAGTGCAGGTAGGGCAGATCGATCCTCAGTTCTTTCATTTGGAAGTGCGCAGAGAGTAATCAGATCGGCAGTTAAATCCATCAGTGAAATAAAGGTTGCAGAGTCTGACCTCGCCTTTAAATTTAATAATGGAGCCTTACGAAATGGCCCACTCTCGACCGTGGTTGAAGCCGATGAAACTGGCGTACGCGTACTGAGAATCGGGGCAATCTCATTGGAAGAGATACTAAATATCGTGCCAGGAGCCACTGCACTATAAGATTGGCATATGTCTACTTTCTACGGTCCTGATTTTGAAGCGCTCACACAACAAGATCCCGAGATCGCCGTGGTTTTATTATCTGAACTCAAGCGTCAACAAAGTAATTTGCAGCTCATCGCATCGGAAAACTTCACTTCGCGCGCGGTATTAGCGGCAATGGGATCGACGCTCTCAAATAAATATGCAGAGGGCTATCCAGGCAAGCGCTACTACGGCGGCTGCGAAGAAGTTGATAAAGCTGAATACCTTGCAATCGAGCGGGCTAAGAGTTTATTTGGCGCAGACCATGCAAATGTTCAGCCCCACTCAGGTGCCAGCGCTAACGTCGCCGTCTATCAAGCCTTTACTAAGCCGGGCGATACGATTCTTGCAATGTCGCTGCCACATGGTGGTCACTTAACCCATGGTTCGGCCGTTAACTTTTCAGGTAAGTGGTTTAACGTTGAGTCATATGGTGTGCGAGCCGATAACGAGCTCATTGACTACGACGAGCTGCGCGATAAAGCGATAGCTACAAAGCCAAAGATGATCTGCTCGGGAGCAACTGCATATCCATCGTTGATTGATTTTGAAAAGGTTCGTGCGATTTGTGATGAAGTTGGCGCAATTATGTGGGTTGATGCCGCCCACTTCATCGGCTTGGTAGCTGGTAAAGCGATTCCATCGCCTGTGCCATACGCCGACGTTGTCTCATTTACAACGCATAAAGTGTTGCGAGGTCCTCGTGGAGGAATGATTTTGGCTAAGGCCCAACATGGAGCTGCAATTGATAAGGCGGTCTTCCCAGGAATGCAGGGCGGGCCAATCATGTCGGCCGTTGCAGGAAAGGCAGTTGCATTAGCCGAATGTGCAACACCTGGCTATCAAAAGTATGCCAAGGATGTAATTGTTAACGCAAAGGCATTGGCAGCAGCTCTTGAGGGCGAAGGTATGCGTGCAGTATCTGGCGGAACTCAGACCCATTTAGCACTGATGGATATTCGCAGTACTGGAGTTACTGGCAAGGTAGCCGATGAGCGTTGCGGAGCAGCAGGAATCGTCATGAATAAAAACTCAATTCCATATGACCCCGAAAAACCTGGCATTACAAGCGGAATTCGCGTTGGAACACCAGCTACAACTACTCAAGGCATGGGAGTTACGCAGATGCAGCAGATTGCCGGTTTAATCGCCCGTGCGATTGCAACTGATGATGCTGTGGTTCATGCTTTAATTAAAACCGAGGTCCACGCTCTCACCGCTAGTTTCCCTATTTACCAGGCATAACTAACTTCATGCGCGAGTATTTAGTAACCCTACTTATCTCGGCAGCGCTGTGTTACTTGATTACTCCATTTGTGCGCACACAAGCCATTCGTTTTGGCGCAGTTGCGCAGATTCGTGGGCGAGATATTCATACGACACCAACTGCCCGCTGGGGTGGAGTAGCGATGTGGATAGCAATGGCAGTGACTTTTATGATCGTCAATCATCTACCCCTTGTCGGTAAATCATTTGGCCATGAGTCTCAAGGGATTTTCTTGGCAGCAACTGTCATTGTCTTACTTGGGATGGCCGATGATCGTTTTCAACTCGATGCACTTACAAAACTTGCCGGTCAAGTCTTTGTCGCAAGTATTTTATTGCTTTACGGAATTCAAATTTTATGGCTACCCATCAACGGGGTAATTACATTGCCACCGAGTATTGGTCAGTTAGTAACGGTTTTAATCGTGGTTATAACAATCAACGCCGTTAATTTTATTGATGGTATGGATGGTTTAGCAGCTGGAATCGTTGCTATTGCCGGTATAGCTTTCTTTGCTTTTGCTTATTTGCTTGCTATTGACTTTGGATTTAGTCGCGCCGGCGCACCGTCGTTAATTACCGCAGTTCTAGTTGGAATCTGCATCGGCTTCCTTCCCCATAACGCACACCCGGCACGGATTTTTATGGGAGATAGTGGGTCGATGTTATTAGGACTTTTACTAGCATCGGCTGCCATCACATTAACGGGTCAAGTAGATCCCAATGCAATCTCGGCAGAATCTGCCGGTCCAACCCTGCTACCACTGTTACTACCATTTGCAGTTCTTGCGATTCCACTGGCTGATTTGATACTTGCAGTTGCTCGTCGAGTAAAAGCTGGCAAATCTCCCTTTGCACCCGATAATGAACATCTGCATCACCGCTTATTAAGTGCTGGAAATTCGCAGTTAAAGACCGCCTTTATTCTTTATCTATGGACAGCGACTATTGCCTTCCCAGTAACTGTTTTAGCTTTTGCACCATGGTGGGTAGCTCTCGTAACGGCGCTGAGTTTAATTTCAATTACCTTGTTGATTAGCAGAAAGAGTATGGTGAGCATGTGAGTCAATCGAGCGAGTTTGAAATGTGGCGTGGTGCTGTAATCCCAGCAAGTGTTGTCGGCATTCTTGCAACAGTTGGAATGACTCTGGCTAGAGGCACATCCTCGATTTTAGGCGGAGTGTTGGCCGAGTTTATAGTTCTTATTTTTTTTGGAATTCATTTAGCGATCTCAAAATATTCTCGAAAATTAGATCCAATGATGACCATGGTTTTAGTACTGATCTCATATTTTGCAAAGCTAGTAATCTTGGGAGTTTTTTTACTTGTAGTAGTCAATGCAGTGCCCGAGAAGAATCTAGATCGAACGACCTTTGGGGTTGTTGCCGTTGCAATCACCTTTGCGTGGCTAGCTGGTGAAGTAAGGGCTTTCTTAAAACTTAGACTTCACCTACCATTGCCCGGTGATGCCAGTCACGACCAATCGAGTACAAAGGGCGACCAATAATGGCGATGAATGATGATGCAGCTTTTTGGTCGATACTTGCGTACTTAATCTCTGGGTTAGTTTTCTGGGGCGGAGCAGGTGCCCTTGGAGATCACTTTCTGGGTACACATTTCCTGCTCATAATCGGCTTAGTTCTTGGGATGGGATCGAGTTTTTGGTTGATCTGGCTCCGTTTCCTGAAGAGTTAAAGCCCCTTACCTAGTAACCCCCCTTTTTCCGCCAAGGCCTACTTCAATTTTACATGTAGGTAGAGAAGCCTCTAAGTTTGGGCAGTGCGCCCCCTCCCCATGGGCAAGATCTATTCACCATCGCTGTAGAAGGAGTTTTTAGTGCGCGCTTTATGGAGCCAAGCCAACCCAGGCTTCGTCCCCCCAAGTAGCGCCGACTTCGATTTCGAGCCGATCTTTGGAAATAGCATCCTCTTTACCAAGCCAGTTCTCTTAGTTTTTCTCTCAGTTATTATCGCTGGATCATTTTTTACCCTTTCAGCTCGCAAGGCGGCGATCGTGCCTTCAAAGCTGCAATTTGCAGGTGAATCAATCTATACATTTATCCGTAACGAACTCGGGCGCGATGTTATCGGCCCAGAGTTCATGCGATTTGTGCCATTCCTTTTCTCGCTATTTATATTTATTCTGACAAACAATGTATTTGGAATCGTGCCGCTTTTGCAGTTCCCGACGATGTCACATATTGGATTTCCAATAGGAGTAACGATTTTTTCTTACGTTACCTATCACTACGTCGCAATTAAAAAGCATGGATTAGGCAAGTATGTAAAAGACATCTGCTTCATGCCAGGAATTCCAAAGCCTGTATATCTGATTTTAACTCCGGTTGAGCTACTCACCTACCTTGTAACCCGTCCATTGACACTCTCGATGCGTCTGTTTGCCAATATGTTTGCCGGCCACCTTCTGCTTCTAGTCTTCACTCTTGGTGGCGAATACCTGCTCACCAGTGGCTTGATTCTAAAATTCTTAAGCTTGTTCTCATTTAGCTTTGCAATTGGCCTGAGCTTCTTTGAACTAGGTATCCAAGCCCTACAGGCATACATTTTTACATTACTTACAGCGCTATATATCGCCGGTGCACTCGCCGACGAGCACTAACACCACACTAACTTTGACCAGACGACCGTTTGGCCAATATGAAAGGAAAGAGAAATGACAGGTACTCTCGCAATCGTAGGCTTCGGTCTATCGACAATTGGTCCCGGAACTGCTACCGGCTTGATCTTCGCGGCATATATCAGCGGCGTTGCTCGTCAGCCAGAGGCTCGCAGCATCCTCCAGCCAATCGCATTCCTTGGCTTCGCACTTGCTGAAGCTTTGGCGCTATTCGGCCTTGTTCTTGCATTCGTACTGAAGTAAGAATTAGCTAGAAAACTAGGAGTAATAGATGTTTAGCAAAATTGGATTTCTTGCATCTGCTGAGGCAGGTGCAAGTCCCGTCATTCCTAAGCCAGCTGAAATCATCGTTGGTTTCATTGCCTTCGGCCTTCTTTTTCTGATTATTCGTGCGCGCGCAGTTCCGCGTTTCGAAAAGGCATATAAGGATCGCACTGAAGCAATCGAGGGTGGATTAGAGCGCGCAGAAACTGCGCAACGTGAAGCCGCCGAAGCGCTGCAGATGTATAAAGCACAGCTTGCAGATGCTCGTGGTGAAGCAGCAACTCTTCGTGAGGCAGCTCGCGCTGAGGGCTCAGTCATTCTCGAGCAGATGCGAGCTACTGCTCAAGAAGAGGCAACACGTATTACTGCATCTGCTCGCGCATCAATTGAAGCCGAGCGTCAAGTCGCCTTTAACTCACTTCTAAATGAAGTAGGTGCACTGGCTACTGAGCTGGCATCAAGAATCGTTGGGGAATCTCTCGATGATGCTGCTCGAGCCTCACGTGTTGTTGAGCGCTTTTTAGCAGATGTGGAGAAGTCACAGTAACCATGACGATTTCACTAAAAGGTTCGAGCCGACTCTCACTAGTTGCAACACGAGCACATCTTGAGAAATTGATCTCAAGCGGTGATGCTTCGGCTGCAGCTAAAACCTCCTCCGACCTTTTGGCGATTGTTACAGTACTTGACTCTTCAATAGCCCTGCGTAGAGCGTTAACTGATTATGCACGTGATGCCGCTTCAAAAGTTGAACTGAGCAAGACGGTTTTCTCCGGAGTTCAAAGCGGGAACGCCTTTGCTCTCCTCTCAACGATGGTTGGTCTGCGTTGGTCATCACCTAGGGATCTAGGCGATGTTATTGAACTCTTGGGAGTAGAAGCTGCCAGCGTTAGCGTTGAAAAAGCATCTCAACTCGATCAACTTGAGTCAGAGCTATTCACTTTTTCTCAAATCGTTGCAAAAAACCCAGAGCTTCGTGCAGCATTTGCACTTCGCTCAAATTCAGAGGTCAAAAAGAGTGATTTAGTGTCGGCCCTCCTGTCAGGAAAGGCGCTACAAGCTTCAATCGATTTAATCTCATTCTTAGTAGATCATCCACGAGAACGTAATCTTGAGAGCGGACTCAGCGAGTTCGCCGACGTTATCTCTGCGCGCAAAGCACGTTTGATAGCCCACGTTATATCGGCTACTCCGTTGACTTCAGAGCAGACCACTCGTTTAACTAGCGCCTTAACCAAGATGATGGGCCATGAAATTCGAGTCAATGTCAGTATTGAAAAGGAAGTTGTCGGAGGACTCTCTATTCGAATTGCAGATGAGCTCATCGACGGCACTTTGATTGCTCGTTTAGCGCAGGCAGATCGCCTGCTTGCTGGTAAGAGCGCTTAAGTTTTTAACTAGAAACAAGAAAAGGGAGAATAAAATGGCCGAACTTACAATCCGACCCGAAGAGATCCGTGATGCCTTGGCGACATTCGTTAAGTCATACGATCCAGGTAGCGCATCTCGTGATGAGGTCGGAACCGTTAGCCAGGCAGGTGATGGAATCGCACGCGTTGAAGGTCTCCCATCGACAATGGCGAATGAGCTTTTGAACTTTGAAAATGGAACATTGGGACTTGCACTTAACCTAGACGTGCGCGAAATCGGTGTAGTTATTCTCGGAGATACAACTGGTATCGAAGAGGGATCATCGGTTCGACGCACTGGAGAGATTCTCTCTGTACCGGTCGGAGATGCATTCCTTGGTCGCGTTGTTGATCCACTGGGCCGTCCAATCGACGGTAAGGGCGAGATTAAAGCTGAAGCACGTCGTGCCCTTGAATTACAGGCACCCTCAGTAGTTCAGCGCCAGCCAGTTAAAGAGCCATTAGCAACTGGAATTAAAGCTATCGATGCCATGACTGCTATCGGTCGCGGACAGCGCCAGTTAATTATCGGTGATCGCCAGACTGGTAAGACTGCAGTTGCAGTAGACACAATTATTAACCAGAAGGAAAACTGGAAAACTGGAGATCCAAAGAAGCAAGTTAAATGTATCTACGTTGCTATTGGTCAAAAGGGTTCAACTATTGCATCCGTTAAAGCTGCACTAGAAGAGGCTGGCGCAATGGAGTACACAACTATTGTTGCATCTCCTGCCTCAGATCCAGCAGGCTTTAAGTACTTAGCTCCATACACTGGCTCTTCAATTGGTCAGCACTGGATGTATAAGGGCGAGCATGTTCTTATCGTTTTTGATGATTTATCAAAGCAGGCCGAGGCCTACCG
>Ga0114977_10002534_pt1 | contig 11703 bp, 13 predicted proteins | sample S_130805_MF_Meta_FD_87026 | JGI IMG/M metagenome (GOLD analysis project Ga0114977, IMG submission 87026) | Freshwater microbial communities from Lake Simoncouche, Canada to study carbon cycling - S_130805_MF_MetaG | ecosystem: Environmental > Aquatic > Freshwater > Lake | place: Lake...
ATAATGGAAGAAGATTTATATAAAGTATTAGGAGTATCATCAGATGCTTCACAAGATGAAATTAAGAAAGCATATAAAAAATTAGCAATGAAATATCATCCTGACCGTAATAAGGGTGACAGTAATGCTGAAGAAAAATTTAAAAGTATTTCAACAGCATATGATACATTATCAGACCCTACCAAACGGTCAAATTACGATAACCGTGGGCAAGGGTTTCAAGGATTCCAAGGGTTTAATAATGGTGGAGGTTTTGGATTCCATGATATGTTTGGGGATATGTTTAGACGTAATCAACACCCAGAGATTCAAATAGATTTATCATATCAATTAACTATACCATTAGAAGAAGCATATAATGGGGCACAAAGAACCATCAAATATAATAAAACAGTTAAATGTGGTACATGTAATGGTAAGGGTTCTAATGATACATCCTCCATAGTTACTTGTTCGGTATGTAGAGGTTCTGGTATTGTTATGACCCAGAATGGTCCATTTTCAGTACAGCATAATTGCCATGCATGCAATGGTAAAGGTAAACAAAATACTAATCCGTGTGGGGATTGTGGTGGAGATGGATATGTTTCCGGACGGGTAGAAATTGATATTAATATCCCACGAGGCATTTTATCTGGCAATCGTCTACAGTTAAACCATAAAGGAAATTACCATAATGGTAAAATTGGAAATTTATATATAATCATTAACATTGAAGACCATCATATCTTTAATAGACATGGGCATGATTTGATTCGTCATATAACGGTACCATTTACTACACTATGTAATGGCGGTACAGTAAATATAGAAACATTAGATGGTGAAATAACCATGAAGATTTCTGAAGGTACTGATATTGGTTCGGTAATGAGAATTAAAGGAAAAGGTATGCCACATCATGGTTCTACATTAGTAGGTGATTTAAAATGTATCATCAATTGTGATATCCCAAAGAACTTAAATGATGAACAAAAAAAGTTATTAGAAGAATTTAGTAAAAGTTTTTCTGAATAATTGTTGTATAGTTCAATTAACTGTTGTATCATATGCCTAACCTATAGTTAGGCATATTCTTTTATTGGAGGAAGTATGGACACTATAGAGAAATTAAAAAATGATAATAAGAATTTAGATAATGATAATAAAAAATTAAAAGCATATGTTGTAAAATTACAAGCTATGGTTAAAGATTATGATAGAAAATTAAAGAAAGAAAAATATGAGAATCACAAATTAATAAATCAAGTGAATAGAGAAAAAATTAATAATCACGAATTATCTCAAAAATTAGCAAAAATATTTAAATAGGATTTTACATGAACAATTACCTATCTTCGGATACACAACACTTATTAATTGAATATATGATATCTTCACCAGATATTTTTATTATCGTCAATGATATTGTGAAACATGTGTACTTCGACCCTGATTACAGAAATAGTGTTAAGTTCATTAAAAAATATTATGAAACCTATCATAGTTTACCAACACCAGCTATGATAAAAGGTGAGGTTAATAAAGAATTCGAATTAGTAGAGGATATTACTAAAGATGCTATTGAATATGTTACTGATACATTTCAAAATTTTTGTAAATATGAAGGTATGAAGTTAGCTATTATGAAAGCATCTACATTATTACAAGATGAAACTAGTAATAGTTCTGATATTATGGAAATAATTAAAGATGCTTATGAAATAGGTATTGCTAAACGATTAGGTGTATCATTTTTTGATGAAGCTGAAGAAATGCTACAAAGAATTATTGAAGATGAACCAGTCTCTACAGGATGGCCATCATTAGATTATGCTATTGGTGGTGGATTAATGAAAAAATCATTAACCATTTTTTCTGCATCATCAGGTGTTGGTAAATCATTATCTTTATATAATCTAGCTAATAATTTATCTATCATGGGTAAAAGTTCTTTAATTATCAGTTTAGAGTTAGATGAAGATAGAATTTATAAACGGTTAGCCGCTAATGTTACCCATATCAATCCTAGACATATAAAGGCACAAGCAGATGAAGCTATTTGTAAAATTAAAATGGCACGACAATCTCGTGGGGATATTGTTTTAGTAAAATTACCCAATGGGGCATGCTGTAATGAAATTGAAGCGTTCTTGAAAGAATCTGAATTAAAATTGGGTAGAATATTTGATTGTATTATGGTGGATTATATGGATATCATGTCCCCTAATAATAAAAGTATCCCAGAATCCGACATTTCAGCAAGAGATAAGGCTATTGCTGGTGAATTACGGGAAATTGGTGTTAGACATGATATCCCTATTGTTACGGCTGCTCAACAGACCAAAGATGCGGAAGAAGCTAAAACATTGAATCATTCTCATTTATCTGGTGGTAAATATAAATCCAATATTTGTGATTTAATGATTTATGCTATCGCTACTGATGAAATGAAAGCCCAAGGTATGTTTAATTTTTTATTAAAGAAAACCCGTGATTCTGATGGGGTTGGTAAAGTTGTACCTATGATTTGGGATAATAATGCTATGTTAATTAAAGAACCCAAATCTGGTGAGTTAGATGATGTTCAAAGAAAATTACCAAATGATAAACAAATTCAAGAGGCTAAAGTAAAGGGTAATAAACTTATGGGGTTGATTGATGTTGCGAAATAATAGTAGGATAACATTCTTTAATAATACTTGGTGAACATAATAATTCATTATTCTTCACCATATTATTACCATAAGCCAAATCATTAATATGAATAATCTTATTATATATCCTATCTACTGGGTCAGCACTATTAGATAATAAAATATAGGATAAAATCTCATTAACATTAGCAGAATCAACAATAGTGTTTAAACTATATAAACTATCAATAATGGTAGTTTTTATAGTTATTGAATAGATATGGAAATTGTTTCCATAGATATATACCGTCCCAACATTTCTCCATGCTGATGTAGTATCTAATCCTAATCTATAATTAAAATCATTTTCAGAAATACCACTCATTATTTTTATAGGTGGTAAGGTAGGGTTATCATCATGAAAATGCGAATGAATGGCAACCGTTAATACATTACCAACCGATACTTTAGAATAACTATTAGAAACAATGGTTTTATTACGGTCTGCGGTATGATTAGTTACAATACATTGAACCTTACCCGTAATCTCTGTTGGAAATTTTATTTTTATAGTAGATTTATCAGAATATATAATGGAATAGCCATCAGCAGTATTCTCTAATGATTTTACTAATTTATTATTCTTATCATAGGTATATACTACAATAGATACAAAATCATTTAAATTATGTTTAATAGTCCATGTATGCTGTAATACTTTCTGGTCATAATTAAATAATTGTTTCTTTTGTGTCCATTCATCATGATATGCAGTATCTACTTTACCAATAATATTCTTAACAACAAACATTTCTCCACGACAATTTTCAGTAATAATACAACGATTGAAAATATCTAATTGTTTAGGATTCTTCTTAATATCTATAATTCTATTACATTTATTGCATTGATATTTCATATATATTCTCTACAATACTTTAACTGGTCTAACAGCCCATTTATGGGTTTTAACCGTAAGTTGTTTATGCCCATCAAGGGTAATAACATTTGCATAATCTGCACTTTCAGTACCAGTCCAATATACATCAGCATCCATAATATAATCTTCATAATGTACAAATTCTGACTGGTGTTCAAGAATAAAATTCATTACCCTAACCGGTGCCATTTGCCACATATCTCCTAAACTATCACAATATTCTTTTGCATCATCCCATGATAATCTACTGCGCTCCATAGATTTTTTAGAAAGAATGATACCATCACCATAAAAATTACCAACATATAATCCACCATCTTGTTCTATAATATGGGTTGCCTTTATTAATTTTTCTGGATGTGTATGATAATTATAGATGTTTAACATGGTTATCCTAATAGTTTGATTGGTCTACAGTATAAAAGCATTTCTTTGGTATAATTAGTAATATACCCATTATAAAAATTCTGTACCCATACTGATTCTTCATTACAATCACTAGATGTATAATAATATTCATCCATAAAATTATACTTATCGGTAGGAACAGTTAAATATTTATTAATATACATAAAATTTAATTCATCTTTAGTAGGAATCTTCCATAATGCCCCTAATGATAAACAATATGCAACAGAATCATCATAATTCATTAATGTTTCATAATATGGTGCAATAATCATTTGTTTATTATCATAATCACCGATATATAATCCACCATCAGTCTCAGTATTAAGTTCTATCATAATAATCCTAAAAAATATTATTTATTCAAAAAAGCCCTGCGTAGCAGGGCTTTTTCTTTATTGTATTGGCGGAGGAGTTCCACCCGCAGGAGGCGCACCACCGGGAGCCGGTCCAGCACCCATTCCACCTTCTGCACCAGTGGCACTCATATCACCACCCATCCCACTCATATCTCCACCCATGCCGCCCATTCCCATGTCAGCTCCCATACCCATACCGCCACCCATCATACCACCTTCACCTGGTTGACCATATAAGGTTTGTAGAGTTTTATCAGCATTGATAGATAATCCACGTTCTTCTTTTAACAGTTGTTCATTCAATAACATATCTGCTTCGGATAATTGCAAATATCTTTGTAAAACAAATCGTTTAGATAATGATGGTAAACCATCTGCAGTACCTACCATACTCAATAAAGTATTATCAATCTCAGCTTGTTGATATTGTTTATAACTAGATGGTTTAGGTAATCTAATTTTATACAAGGATGGGTCAATATTAATATTACAATGGAATAAGAATTTTTTAAATTCTTTATCTAATGTATCTTCAACATATATTTGTAAACGTTCAACATATTTCGCAAATTGTATTTCTTCAACAAATGCACTACCCATTTTACCATCATTAAATATGGTATTTTTATCTCCAGGCTTCATATATGATAAGGGTACACGTAACCCTCGTAATACTTTATCAGCAAAATAATCTAAATCACTCTGCTCACCTAATTGAGAATTTTTTGTAAAAATTCCACATGATAATCCAAATGTATGATAATTATGATATTTTTCATCTTGGTCAATGGTTAATGTACCAACATCCATCGTAGTATCTAATACGGTATATTCTTTAACTACTAATCCTTTAACATAGTCACTAGCATTATCAATATTATCATATTGAGTAGGACCTTTAAAATAATTTTCATCAATATCATAATGTTTATAAAGGTCAATAATATTAATATATTTTTTCAATTTATTATCATATAATTGAATATTATCCTCAACAATATGAATATCATTAGCCATGATAACATCATCACTAGTTAATTCACATGCTGGAACAAAACCTTTATCATATACAGGAAATTTATGGTCAGGTGTACAAATAATCTTTTCATCATTACTAAGTAATAATTCTACAACACCAGCATCTTTTTGTGTAATACCGGCCCATGATACAATACCTGCAGTAATAGAACCATTATTAGGATTACAACTAATTACCCAATTTTCAATACCATTTTCAAAATCATCAATCATTTCTGATAATGTTTTTGAATGTCCAGATAATAAATCAATCTTAGTATCTAATGATAAACAACCACTTTGCAGAACATCTACTTTAGAACCAGCACCATCAGAATTCTTAATATAAATTCCTGCACCAATATTAAAGTTATGATTATTATCAATAGTATCAACAGTAATACATCCAGTATCCACTAATTCATCTAACCATTCAATACTCTCTAATAATATTTCATATTGTCCTTGAGTACATAAACTAGCACCTAATGCTAATCGTTGAGCCTCAACTTCAGTAAAATCATTTAATAATAATTTATGGTCAGGTGTACATTCTAAATAATCACCATTATTGAAATTTAATTTAATAATAGTAGTTTCATGTCTAGTAATACCAGCCCATGATACGTTACCAATACTGTATATACCAGTATCTTGATTCACAGTATATACTTGATGTGTTAACCCTCTATTATGCCTTTTAATAATCTCAATTAATGGTAATGGACCAATACCCACTATATTAATCGGTGTATCTAATGCAATACAACGTTGAGCAAGATATATATCTTCTAATTGTGATTGTGGATTATAAACACTATCTACACTAGCTTGACCATTGTTATTCATAGATGGAATTTTTTTCTGTCTCATTTCATTTTTAACAGTTTCCAAATATGCTTTAACCCTATTAGGTGGCATCTTACCAACATCAATATAGAATACCCTACGTTCAGGTGCCCGTTGAATTCTATAAATGATAATAGCATCTTCTAATAATTCTTTTTGTTTATGTGTTTTATAAACAGTTCTTAAAACCGAATCACCAAATGGAGCACTATCAGACATATCATCATTGATAGAAAATACAACCATTTCAGATGCTGGCACAATTTCAGTTTTAATCTCATTAACTGCTTTATAATTATTACTTGCAAATCCTGATGAATTAGTAGGCTCTTTAGTATTAATTCTTACTTGATAGGCAACCACATTAGTAACATCATGGTCATTTTCCACCGCACTCATAACATCAGCAGCCGGTATCCATTCCCATCGTTTATAAGGTGATTTCTTTCTAAAGAAACAGTCTCCATATTTTGCAAGATTTCTTGATAATTTAAATAATCTATTATCATTAAAACCATGCAAATCACACCATCTACGCATAGCAGCATTTAATGTTGTAACTAAAGTATCATCAACTTCCTGTGATTCTTCTTTAATCATTTCTAAATCTAACGGTAAATTAGTTTTAGTATTCTTACCTGTCATTTCTTCAGCAGTAATATCTAATGCTCTAGCAACCTCTACATCATTATCCATAGCATTATATTCATTATATCGTGCCAATCGTGATGCACCACCTTGAATAACCCTATGATATGATGTATTACTAATAGCACCATAACTATTATCTAATGATTGATTGTCGGTGACCGTTACTACCGGTTGGGACGGTGAAGCAATTTTATAAAAATCTGTAATTTTTGCCATAATGTTATAAGTAGGTAAAATGTTATTGTAACATATTATTTAATATATTGCATAACTTGGTTTCTTTAATTCATGTTCTAACTTATTAGAAATGAAATCACTAATTGCACGTTTCTCAGGGATAGATAAATGTAATAAATCATTGTATTGTATACTACCCCTCATATAATATGTCAATTCTACTATCTCTTCTAACATTTGGCTAGTTTCCACAGATAATCTATTAACATATTCATTTATAGCACGTTTATCTTTGCTACTCAAGATTCCAAAAAAAAAGTGAGAGGGTTCAATGGTAACTCTAATTGTACCGGTTTCTTACAATCTTTACATACCACATTAGTAGAATTTTCAAATCCCCAATCATTACTAAGATTTAATGCTTTTGATATTTTAGTAAACCACGGTGCAGGAATCTCTTTAGTCCATTCTAAAATACTGTCATAATCAGTAATACCATCAACAGATTTAATAACATTAACAGTAGCCACTAACAATTTTTCTTGCATCTCTGTACTAGTCATTGAATCATAATCTCTAGCACTCTGCATCAATTCTAAATAATCTTTAAATTTAATAGGGTGTAACATAACAATCTGACCATTATCCATAGGAACAGTATAGGATTCTGTAATAATGGTAGGGTCAATATATTTTGTTGTTTTAATTAAACCAGATAAATCAACATCATATTTGTGTGTAATAGATTTATCACCCTTACATTGGTGATTATGGGAAATGGTTATATTGGAACCATATGTAACCTGTCTAAGAACTACCAATAATAAATCAACATCTTTACTAAATAATTCTTCTGGTTTTAAAATATCGGGGATACATCTTTTAAATACATTTGATACTGCATTACCATTAATAATATCTGAAATATTTCTCATGGAAATTTCTTCGAACGCACTCATTGCCTTAACTTCTACTTCACCATTAGTAACATGGGAAGCTAACACTCCTTCACTATATAATAATCCTTGACTAGGTAGTCTACATACAACACCTGGTAACTTTAAATTCTGTAATAATACATTTGTCATTTGTTATAACCCGTTAAATATGATTTTAGACGGTGCTATTTATATTAAAAAACCCCATATATGATAAAAATATATGGGGTTATTGTTATTTTTTACATTTAATTTCACGAATAATATCATCAAGATAGGTTTTTGTAATATCAGGAGATAATTCACCAATATCTACATAAAATACTTTTCGTCCAGAAGATTCAATATTATCACCAATGGTATTAACAGGTATTTTAGATTTCACATTTTTTACAAAATCATTTCCATTAGAAGCGATATCAATATAATGTACATCAGTTGTCATTTTAATCACCATCAAAAAAGCCCCACCAAGGTGGGGCTTTATAAAATATTTGTAAACTATTCAGATACTTCTTCAGATGCTTCACTTTCAGATGCTTCACTTTCAGATGCTTCTTCAGAAGATGCTGCACCCTCAGATGCTAAATGCGCATCTACCAAACGTGTAATGTCCTCCAAGAAATGTTTACTTGCAGCACCGTTAATAACCAAATCTGCTTCAGCTTTACGCGCACGGTCAATAGACTCATCATAAAATGCCACGGTACGTTGAATGTTTGCAGGTAAATCTGTTACAACTAATTCACGGTCTTTTACGGTTAATGTTTGTGTTGCCATTTTTTAGAAACCTCCTATGATGTAAAAATACGATTATACATAATAACAATAATTTGTCAACCATTATTTACAAATTATTTTTATCACCCTGTTTTTCTGGACCATCATGTTTTAACAAATCATCTAAATCACTAACAGTTATATCAGGCTTATCAATATTAATATTCTTACCAGATGATAATTTAGCATGGAAATTACTAGGAATCCCCTTCTTGCTACTAACCACACCTAATTTGGTATATGCATAAAAATCAACAGTTGGGAATTTTTTTGCAATTCTTACTGCCATATCCATATATGCTTCACTAAAAAAATCGCCAACATCATGCCATCTAACGGCAACCGTTGCACCCTGCTTATTAGCCATACTTAATTTACTATGAATCTCTTTAACTATTTTATGTTCAAATCCATGCGAGTCATTTACCAAATAATTAACTTTATTCGATAATGGTAAGAATACTTCCGGATATTGAATATTACCATCATTCAAAACATAACAATATGTTCTACATTTCCCGGTAGTAGCACATGTATTAACAATCACTAATTCATCTGTATTCTCATTAACTATCAATCCCATCATCGCAGGTAAACCAACATCAAATAAGGTTATACCAAGATTCTTAGATATTTTTGTATTATGCTTTAATAATTGTTTAGGTCTAGCTTTTATGGAATGCTCCAATACATTAAAATCAAGCTCATCACCAAATTCATTCTTAATAAGTATTTTATCATCAGATACATCTTCTACCGGCACTTCAACAGATTCATATAATTTAGAATATACAAATTGTTCCAAAGACATGATTTTAAAACCATGTAAAGTGTTATGTTCCGGCTCGGGTTTAAATAATTCTGATAATAACATAATATTCCTGTCAATTATTGTTTAGAATTATATATTTATACCAAATACTGATAATTGTGCCTTGACATGGATGCAACATAATTACAATCATTAATCATCCACGGAATGTTTCTTTGTACATCATTATTAATTCTACTAATAATATCTTCACATTGTTTAATTTCTTCAACCTGTACCTTCATTATCGCAGCAGTATATAAAGCATCCTGTAAGGCATAATTAGCAGCCATTATGTTATTTGTTGAAATATTCATATTAATATCCTCAAAAAACATTATTTATAAAAAAGCCACCCATAGGGTGGCTTTTTTATCTTATATCCTATGGAATGCTGACTTCCACCATTTAGGTATTTTATGTTTCATATTCTTAAATAAATGGTCAAAAGATTCATCTAATATATAGGCTACTCCATGGTCATTATGATGTCTTACAATGCGTCCAGTGCCTTGTAAAATATCTTTTAATGCATTGAGTAGGTACCAAGTATTAGAAGCCTCCATACGCCGTTTAACCCATTTATCACCTAATGACAAATAAGGGACTTTTGCAAATATTACAAATCGACTTAAATCATCCACCATATCCAATCCTTCAGTAACACTTGGTGATAATAATAAGGATGGTTTTTTATTTTTAATAAATGCATCGATAATATCATTACGCTTATCACCAGAATTTGGATTATGATGGAATATATCATGTCCACAATCTTCTAAATTATCAGCCAACCATGTAGAAATACTATAATTACCTGTATGGATAATACCATTCTCATCATGATGTTCTTTCAAAATGGCTTTAATAGTCTCTAACATACCCTCTTTACCTTCAATATTTTTATCCCAACCATAATTCATCTTCATGATAGGTTTGTATATTACTGGTCTATTTTCAGGGTCAAAATCAGAATCTAATGATATGAAACATGCTTCCTCTACTGGTATACCTAAATTCTTACACATTTCTTCATAATCAAAAATAGTTGCTGATAAGAATAAAAACTTATCTGCCATAGGCTGCACAAACTCTCTAAATGTTGATGCTCCATACACATACTTTATTTTTAAATTCTTATCATCACCAGTAATGATAAATTCCTTATTAATATCATCAATATCAATTTCTAAAAAATCACTAATGATATGTAAATGGTCTAAGAGAAAGTTAATCTGTTTAAGGATAGGAACATCTGCTTTGGTAACCTTTCTTTTATTTGAGATAATATCATCATTTTCAATAGTCAAATTTTCTAATACCTCAATCATTACTGGATTATATTCATTCTTAATCCAATCATACATCTCTTTTAAATCATCAGAATACTTATAAGGTATTTTATACTTATCACATGAATATTTAGAAATAGCAATATTATTATGGTCAGTAAGAATAGCTTCTAATGTATGACATTCATCTAATACCATTAAATTTCTTGGTGAAAATTTTTCAGTATATTTAAATGTTGATAAGGCTAATGAATAATTCAAAACAGTAAAATCCGCATTCTTAGCCTGTTCAGATTGTATAATACTTGGGCAGGATGAACACTTAGGTGACACTAATGACCCTAAATCACATGTCGTACCTTTACCACCACATCTATAATTGGATTTACCATATAAAGATACTAATCCATGGTCTTTTGAAAATTCTTTAGTATACTGCTCTTGAAGAATTTTTTGATGTGTCAAAATATAAGCAGCTTTCTGATGGTTAAACTGTGAAAAATACTTAGCAATAGTTAATGCTAAATTAGATTTACCAGTACCAGTAGGTAATTCACAAAAGAAATATTTTTTATGCATATTATCTTCAATGAATTGGAATGTTTCTATCTGTTTAGGTCTAGGAGTCTTATTCTTAAAATCCCACGATTCTACAATACTTTTTTCACTCATATTAATTCTCTATTATTAAATTCAACAAGGGACCATTGCATGGTCCCAACATTTTTACATTATTTTTTATAATTCAAACAGTTAATAGAAATCGTACATTTTGAACATACGTCTATTTTTTTAGGCATCGGGGACTGTAAACTCCCAACCGATAATAAAACCCATGTTTTATTATCAACCATTATATCATATAA
>Ga0114977_10002536_pt1 | contig 11699 bp, 9 predicted proteins | sample S_130805_MF_Meta_FD_87026 | JGI IMG/M metagenome (GOLD analysis project Ga0114977, IMG submission 87026) | Freshwater microbial communities from Lake Simoncouche, Canada to study carbon cycling - S_130805_MF_MetaG | ecosystem: Environmental > Aquatic > Freshwater > Lake | place: Lake...
GCACGTTGCAAATGAATACAATCATGCGTTCCATTTCTTAAATTCTTTCTATGCTCCCAAAACCGTTTTCTTGAATCAACGGTACTACCAATATAATAATGATTGTCTAAAATATTTCTAATTTTGTAAATTACGTTTTTCATAATGCCTCCTGTTAAGTGTATTGTTATAATACTACAGAAGGAACACTGTATCAATAAGCAAAAGAAAACCCACTTTCGTGGGCTTTCAATTAAAACATAAGTTATTGATTTACAACAACTTACACACCTGCGGTTCCGTAAACACCTCTTGGATCAGTCCACCCCAGCACGTATCTCTCTGTCGCCTTATATCTCATTGAGTCAGTTTCAAAATCACCTTCCATAGATTTTTCAAGACCACGACGCATAAGAAGTTTTAAACCTTCTGGTGCATCAGTTTGAATCCACCATGCAGTAGATGAAGTGATACGAGATAAGTTAGCTTGACCGTCAGCAAGTAAACCCATTGATTTAACTGGGTTGATGTCGTTGTCGGCTGTGCCTGCGCGTAGTGCTGATTTCAACAATACTTCAGCTTGGAAGATATTTGAAGGACCAGAAACGATTTGTTTTGGTGTTAAGCGAATACGTTTACCGTTGTTGTCAACAGCGTTACGAATCTGAATTAACATTTGTTCCAACGATGTTTGTGACAAGTTAGCAGCAGTTGATAACTGGTTGCTGAATGTGCCAGAAACGATTGGATGCGCTGTGGAAATCAAAGATACACCGTCACCACCTGTATATGAACCGTTGAATGCGCGGTTTAATACGTTAGCTGCTAATGTTTCTTTTGTTTCAATCAAAGATTGCGCTAAATGTTTTGCGTAAGTTTGACCAATACGGATGTGATCGCCATCTTCTACTAATACTTTGGTTAAGCTAAATGCCAAACCATATACTTTGTAGAGGTAACGTTGTAAGAACAACACACCACCAGATTGGTAAGATACAGCCATACCGTCTGGTAATTCTGGTGCCGCACCAAATCCATAAAGAACAGGTTCTTCGTGGTAGTTACGGGGAATACCTTTTTGTTCTTTAAAAACTTGTTTCCACTCGTCAGCACGTTGATCGTAAACACCGTCAAATACTTCGTTAAGGATTGGTTCGACTACCGATCTAAAATCGGTACTTCTCATTGGAGTTGCCATGATTCAATATCCTCCTTTAAACGGCATTAACTGGAGCTTTGTATTGTGATTCGTTCAAGCGAACGGTCATGTTTACATAAGCATCAGTAGCTGAATCAGTGATAAGGTATGCATAACCGGTAATCTGGAATTGACCAGATGTCGCGACTTCTGCTGTTAAGTATGTTGAGCTGATACCAGTTGATGTTGATCCACCTGGTGAAGCCACGCGCCAGTCGCATTCGCCACCAACAGCAGTTTGAACTGAATCAGTTCCCGCTGTTCCTGGGTTTGCAAATTGAACATCATAAATTGTTTCTGGATCGTCATAAACCCAAGCAACAATGCTTGTACCAGTAGTACCACCAGTCCAGAATGGAGCAATAGTAGGTTTACCGGTTGAGTCTAAGTATTCAACACCGGCAAAAATACCAAGTAATGAAATACCATCAGTAGTACCAGAACGTGTACCGTCTGAAGTACCAAGTTGAACTGTACCTGCTGTGACTAATTTAACTGGATCACCAGAATAAATTGAAGTCGCATAGGTGCTTGTGATTGTATAGGCTTTTGGACGCATCTGACCACTGTTGTGGAAAGAAGGTCTGAAACCATAGGGTGCGCTAGTTGAAGACATTATTAGCTCCTAAATGGAATAAGTTTTAAATGGTTCGTTAAGAGATGTCAAATTGTGCATCTCTATGTTCGCCAATTTCCAGATTGCCATCTCCCACAGTCAATCTTGACTTTGATGACTTAGCTTGCTGCTCAAGAAAATCTGCTGTATCAGTCAGTTTTTCTTCTTCACGCATGGGTGCATTGTGGTGAGCTTCGGTCATGTACTTTTCATAAAGTGATAACGGAAGTTTAAAAGCCAACATCTCGTTTACCCCAATGAAACCTTGCCAGTCGCCTGTTTTAAGCGTTGCGTATTCCCAGCCAGGAACGTCTTCTGGCTTCACGGGTTCATACCCTAATCGGATACGCATTTGGATGGAATCTCTGGGATTCGTTGTTGTTAGCCAGCAGCAATGCCAGCCTGGAAGTTTTGGCAAGTCCGGTAAACTGGACTGGAAAAAACTTTGTCGAAACATCTCAACCCGCTCGTCTTCTGTCACTTCCCGATTTTGTGTAACTGCGCGATCTGTCATCGCACGATTATTTCTATTGGTTCCAGCGGATTTGTTTAATCTTTCGTCTGTCATGATATTCGCTCCTTTCAGCGATTGGAAATAATTATAAATTGATATTCAATAAACGCAATACTATTTGTTGTTTCTGTCATATTCGGCATATCTTTTTAGATACTTATTTCTTAACACCGCGTCGTCCCAAACCCCAGCTTCCATTAAAGCTGATTTACGTTCTGGACTCACATACATTTCTTTGCGGGTTGATGTTGGCGCATGCTCACGACCAGATCCAACGGATGGGCCGCCACGCGCAGTACGTTCACTTTGTTTCTTTCCAAACTTTTCTGGTAGTCTGCGTGCCGCACGTTTTCTAAGTTCGTCCCAGTATTCACTTGTTTGTGGATTAAAACCGTCTTTTGCTAACGTCTGATCAATAGCAATAACAATTGAAGAATCTTCATCGCGACCTTGTGCATCATACCAAGGATTATCAGCAATAAATTCTTTGGCGTAGTGCATTGTCAAATCATCCATTTGATTTGGTTGCGTTACTGGACGTTGTTGGGCTGCCTGCTGTTTTTGGAATTGCAATTGCTGAACTTTAGCAATCGCTTGGTCACGGTAACGCATTGCCTGCGCTACATCTTCGCCATTTCCACGCTCAACCGCTTTGGCAATAACACGCTCTGCCATGTTTGCTTCTTGCGCTGCTTGATTGATATACGCATCATACGCGCCTAAATCAGTTTGGTGTGCGCGTACTTCTTGTACAGAAACTCTGCGCTCCAAATCATCATTGCGTTTACGAAGGAAATCCAGCTCTAACTTGTCACGACTAATCGCCTGTGTTTTTCTTTCTTTACGTTCTAACTTTTCTTTTCTACGACGCTCACGAATTGCTTCACGCTCACTGTCAACGTCATCGTCGTCATCGCGTGCAATTTGCTCGTCATAAGCCTCATCGCTTAATTCATTTATATCTTCAACAATTTCAATTTCATCATCATTGTCGTCATCTTCTCTAATTGCGTCTACCATAAATCACCTCCTACTAGATGAATGCTTTGATCTTTAATGGATCACCAGTAACTTGACCAATAATGTCCAAGTCGTTAAAAATTACAAACATTGCGGATTCGTCAGTATCGGGAACTTTAACTTCCCAACGATCCCCACCATACTTAGCAACACGAACAAATTCACCAGTTTGGCACCATGCACCTTCCGGCCATGCTGTCATGTCATTGCGGTTTTTAAACGCAAGTGGTCCTAGCGAAATCACTTTGCCGACCTGTGTGTTCCACTTCTCAGTGTCTTGTGTTCCAATGTCGAGAATAATCCCGCCACTTGTTTTCTTTTTTGGAGTGCGAATCTGAATCAGAACGCGGCTTCCAAAAGGCTGAATTCCTGCATCTACTGCTGGAAAAGCCTCTGCCATTGCATTCTCAAAGGTCATTGTCACGATGTTTATCCTCGTCTATAAGATTTAAGAGTACGTTGATTGCCGCCTCATAACCGGCAACCATTCCCACACGATACCCGTACTCAAAGGCATCGCGTGAGTGTGGGTGCTTCAAAGCCTCAACCGCAAATGTCTGCTGTTCTACTTTGAGCTTGTTGAGCAACTTGGTTTCTAAATTCACCAAGCACACTTCTTGTTTTTTGGTTCTGCTGGTAATTTTTGTCCATCGACTTTTTCACCAGCCGCCATGCGTTTGTGTTGTTTAACGTCTGCGCCTGTCATCGGAACTTCTTTGCCTTTTGTGTCTTTCATGTCATCTCCTTACGGATTAAAGTTAATGCCGGTGCCTGTCGTTAATGACGTTCTGCTATCATTTGCAAGCTCTGCGGCAGTGATAAGTTTAGCAGTATTATTGTCGGCAGTGTTAATTGCTTCACGCGCTTGAATCTCAGCCATTGCACGTTGGTTATCAGCATAGATTCTAGCCTGCTCTGATTGCATCTTGTCTGCACGTTCTTGTTGTTGTGCCGCAAATTTTGCTTGTTCAGACTGCGTTTGTGTTTGCAATTTTTGTTGATCAAGCTGTAATCTACCTTGATCAGTTTGTGCTTTTTGATCCAATGCTTTTTGCTGAATACCTGCACTCATTTGTGCAATTTCAAGTGAATGATCTGGTGGAAGCTGTGGCTGTGGTTTGAATTGCTCTGCTTGCTTATCCATTTCTTGTAATTGCTCGCTAAAGCCATTCATTTGCTGTTCGATAAATTGTTGCACTTGTAATATCAGTTGAACTTGATTTTGTGCTTCTTCTGGAATCAATTGCTGCTTTTGTGCTTTATCTACAGCATCATGAGTTTCAGTTAAATAATAATTAAGCAAATGATCGCGTAAATGCACCACCATTGGAAATAAAAACGTTTTTGCAATCACAGGATTTGAGCCAAACAATGGCGATTTAACAAATGCCATGTGCGTAATGATGTGCGCCATGTGATCTTGCTGTGGAAGTACATAAATTCCCGAACCCATAGCGGCTGCCACGTTTTCTGACGCAGGATCCATGTCATCTTGTGCTGGTTTTGGCTTCAATACTTCACTAGATGGCACTTTTAATGTGCGTAGGAACATTTCCTCGACTTTTCTCGCATCATATAACTGAGGAAATATCTGAGAACGTTGCATAATCGCTTGAATTTGCGCAAAACGCTGTGTTTCGCTAAAAATTGCAGGATCACTGACCGGAATGATGTCCATTGGCCCATCAAAATCAGATGGTTCAATGTCAATACCCGATTCTTGCGCTTTAATGTCTTCAATTGTCAGATAAGCACTGTTAATTCGGTGCAAAATCTTCAAACTACGCGCCATTGAGCTGTGTAAACGCGAATGAATCGAGTTAAATACTACCATACCCTGTTCAATCAACGCCATTGTGGTGCCAACAGGTTGATTTGGGTTCTGATCTGACAGTTTTTCAAACGTGGTTTGCACAACACCTTTTCCGGTATCAACAAGGAAGCCAAGCAACTGCATCAAAACAGGTGATGGTCCGTTAAATGGCAATGGCATGGCAAGTTTGCGCACGTCATCAATTAATGCACCACCTTCCATTTCGACAACTTCTGTGGGTTGCACGTTTAACGTCTGCCCACCAGGTCCACCTTTTAATTTTAGTAACGTAGGCACGTTTTGAATGTGCGCTGAATCAAGCAATGCACGCAATGCACCAGTAGCGGCACCAGACAATCCACCAATCATGTGAGTCAAGCCGATTGGATACGCACCACGCCAAGGAACAAAAGCAAACTCAACAATCCATTCAAGCTCTTTACGCTGTTCGTCTTCTGGTTCCCAGTTACGGTAAAGACCTAAACCACGCTCAGTGGATTTGTCGATGCTTAAAATGTAAGGCTCCGGCCCATCACCAAAATCTAAATAAGTGTAGACTTCAAAAATGGTGCGTAGACCGTCTTCGTTGTAGCTGGTGTCAGTACGTCCTTCAATCTTGTCGTTTGCTTTTGTTGCACGACTGTACTCTGGATCTGTTGGCATACCAAGATCAACGTCGATGTACATACCGCTCTTGACGCGACGATCATACTCAAACTTGGTAACGTACTGCACATGCGTCTTACGCTCGGCTGTGTAGAAGTTTGTGGCAGCAAACGGCAAGTAAACATCATCGATAGGCACAAACTCTGCCATCGGACGCTTATAGAGTGGATTCCACATGAATTTCATGTATTGACCACCACCCAATGGCAACTGCGTGCTTAACTGTTCAAGCTCACCACGAAACTCAACCATTTGCTCGGTTAATTGCCAGTTCATGAAATCAGTCTTACGATCTGCTTTCTCTACTTTGTCTTGATCCTTCTCACCGACGATTTTACTTTTAACCGGACCGTTCGCGGGAAAAATCTCCTTCATAACACGAGCAGAAAAATCCACGCACGCTTCAACGAGCATCGGATGTACTACTTTGTTTGCACCGGTGAACTGTGCGCCACCCGGTGCATCATCGCCAAGACCAGTGCGTCGAATACCTTCTTCGTATTGTTTGTCGCGTTTCTCGCGTGCTTCTTTGTCGTTGGTAATCTTGTCTATCAATTCACTGATAGCCATCTCAAGATCACCTTGATCTACTTCATCAATGATGTTAGCAAAATGCTCTGAGTTCTTTTTTTCGTCGGCTTCATCCTGCAAGCGAACGATAGCACCACCATCCTCAGTGTCTTCAACGTCAGTTTTGTCGGTATCCTCAAAATCTACGTTTTCACCTTCTTGTGCATCCGGTTGTTCTTGATCTTGGTCGTCTTCAAATTGTTGTGCCATCGTTTACCTCTGTGTGTGTTTCGTTTGCGTGAAGTATAGCATATTAAGCATTTACCAAATCATCAAAGTGCGCCATCGCTTTGCGATACAAACGCTCATGCGCTGGATCTTCAAATTCTGATACTGAGCCACCATCAGCAAATGGCATGCTGTATTCTAGTTGCACTTGACGACCAGCACTGTTGTGATCGGCTGGTTCAAAATAACTTGCGCTTAAATTGCCATCACCTACTTTGCCATTATATCCGGCAGTGTACCAAGACAACCCATCGCTGTACTTGGTGTGCAACCCTTGCAAACCAAGTGACGCACGACCTTCGCCAACAGGAACTGAACCAGTAAGATTGCCAAGGTAAACACCTTCGGCTTCCATTGGTTTAATCATAGTGGCGTTGATGTTTGCGCCTTTGCCAACGTCCACACCATAATCAGCTATGAGTGTATGCAAATCTTTATCACGATTACGATCACCTTTTGCTGTGGTGTTGTAATTGATGCGCGCCTCAGTCTTGCCCATTTTCTTTGAAGCACCAGTGTTTTCCATTACGTCATCGTAATGTTGCATGGCTTGATGATACAAGCGCAATTTATCTGGATCGTTGAACGGTAAATCGCCTACAACAGACCCACCATTGGCATATAAATCTTTTTCAGTAGCAAACACTGGCTTACCTTCTTTAATGCGCTTATGCGCGTGTTCTATGGCTTTACTCACAATGTTATGTGGTATGTGTTCACCATCTTTAATATTTAAGATGTGTTGCACTTCTTCTGCTGTCAATGTAGGTACAAGCGTTGGAATATCCATTTCTTTGTCATTGATAGGCACGCCAATTGAATATTCAGTCATCACGCCTGTACCGTCTGGACGCTCAAGCTCTCCGAAATAGCCAAGACCTTTCTTTGTTTTGTCTGGTCTGTTGCCATAACCATAGTCACTGTCCTTGTCTACTGAGCCGCCTTGTGCGTAGCGAGAATCCCATCCCCATTCACGAATAGAATCGCCATTAGTGAATAACTGACGCGCAGGAACTTTCTTGCTAAGTATTTTGTAATTACCACCAAGCGCACTTTCACCATGTTCTTTTGCGTACTTTTTATCAAGCGCAACCCAATCGCCATGATTGATTGATAATGGCTCAATCGTTTCTTCTGGTAATGATGCAAGTCTATCACGCTCGTTTGATGCCCATTCATACCAATCAGATTTATTATCAAAATCAGCATTTTTTGGCATGCGTCCACGTTTCATATAGTTTGCTAAATCTTTTTCAAGTCCTGCAATTTTTTCACTGTTGCTTTGCATTTTAGGCACAGCACGGTAAATAGAAACTTTTTCATTTGGCTTGTCTTTTAGACGCTGTGCCATTGCAAATAGTTGTGCGTCTTCTGGTTCGCCAGATCCATAGTATTGATTTGCTTTTGAAGAATACACATCACTTGGATAAATAGCGTTTTCATTAGCTGTTAAGTCATGAAGTGGCGCACCAGAATCGCCAAGTGGTGCAGAATGTTCACCAACGTAATCCTTGTATTTACTTAGTGGATCCATGCTAAGTGAAGGCCCATTACCCTCCTTATAAATCAAGTCCTCTAATGGAATATCAGACAGCTTACCACCAGCAAGTGGATAGTTTTCACGACGTTGCGCCATGTCCATATCAAGACGATCTTGCGTTGCGCGTGCTTGTGCTTCGCCTGTTAGACGCTTGTAACCTTGAATTGGATTTTTATCTCTGCGCAACATTGTTTCAGCTATGCTTCTTCCATTTCTATTTGCTAGGCTTTCCATTTGCAAACGTATATCGTTATTATCAATTTCGCCTGCTTTTTTTTTCTCTAATAAAGATTGCAACAATTCCGATTGTTGATCGTTTGATTTGTCATATATGTTTTGCCAATAAGATTTGGCAAAATCACTTAATTGAAATTCTTCTGGACTACCACCTTTACCCCAACCTTCTTGGTTTTGAATAGCGTGTTGTAATTCATGCAATACAGTGCTTCTTGCCTCTTTTGGTAGCAAAGATGGGTTTAATGTTAGATCCCCATCACCTAAAGAACCATAAGATTTACTATTTTTTTCTTGCATAAAAACCGGCATGTCCATAATACTTTGATTTTCATAATTTTTAGTGAACCCATAAGGATATTCATTTTTTAATTGATCGTGTTCAAATAATCTTTTTATTCTAACTGGCGCATTTGGTGTTAAAGTGCTGGCAGCTTCATCCCAAGCTGTACTTATGTTTGGAGCCATAAATTGCCCATTTTCTTTGTTTACCCATTTATTTAATGGGATAACATGCGACATTTCCTTATCACTAATCTCACTAAACAAAGTTTTATCCGGCATACGACCAATCAAATGCTCGCGCCACACTTCTGCTGGATCTGCGCCTTCATCTAATTTCTTAGCGGCTAATTCAGCAGCTACCTTATCCCAGTTTCTTGATTTAGGTCCAATGAATGATAATCCAACTGGCAAACCTTCCGTTGCCTTAACACCTGGTGCTAATGTTGTCAGTGCATCAGCAAGTGACTGCGCACGACCACGTTTAAACTGTGGTACGTTGCTCATCTCTGGTATCTGCATTGGTGCATTGCCATAAGACCAGTTTTCAATCTCCTCTGGTGTTTTTCCCATGAGTAAATCACCAGCACCTACGCCACCGGCTAGTGGCACCCAACTTGGAACTGTGTATTGATTGCCAACGTCACGCGCACTGCCAAGCATCTCGGCAAGTTTGCCAAGGTTCTCGTTTTGGTCTTGTGCTTTTACAATCCCACCTTCTGCATACTTCTCTTTCAGCTCATCCAAACTACCAGCACGGTATTTAGCCTTTGACCCAAATGGAATCATGTACGAATCACCGTGTTCATCTCTAACTTTTACTGCATCATAACCAAGAGCCTTTCCTATTTTTCCTCTATCTGCTTGCAGTTTCCAAGATGCTTCACCCATATCTGGCATGTCAGTCACGCGCATAACTTCTTCATGATTCATGTTCCAAGGCGTAGCATCTTCTGCAATTGCTGGATAAAGAATGTTTTCAATGTCATCATCAGATGCGTTAGGATAATGATGGCGCAATAGCGTCATTGTGTCATCGTACTTCTCTCCAAAGTCATGACCAATTTTTCTTTCATTAACGTAATAATTTGAAATTTTATCGCCATGACTTAAAGCAGCATCTCTACCTGGTGACGCAAAAATTGCATCGAACAATCCTTGTTGTTCTACTTTAGGCACAATCCTATCTGATCCATGATGCAACTTTAATGCTTTGATCGCACCACCAAGTCCAGCGGCATCAATAATAAAATTAGGATCACGCATCTGCTCAGTCGTTGGAACTGAACGCACCGCTGCGTCTTTTAATCCAGTGATGAATTTTGTCGCATTAGGATAACCACCAAGCAATTGCTCGTAATCTTCTAAGCCATATCTGCTTGCTAAATCTTTTAAGTCTGCCATGGTCAACTCCTAGTAATTATGTGGCGCATCAATTGACGCAACAATATCATCTACTTTCATAGGATCGTACATTGTTGGTGGTGTGCCGACAAGTCCACCGTTGGCCCAACCTATAATAGGTATGTCTTTATTCTTTTCATAAAATTGATCATGTAAATCGTTCAATTCGTCATTAGTAATAAACCTACCGTATTTGTCGGTTGCTGCTTTATACATCTCTGGATGCACTCGTTTTTTATCCAAATCAATTAGGCCAGTGTTTTCAAAATCCCCAACACTCGACCAATCTTTTGAGCGCACAAAATCTTGCACAGCAGGAAGATACTTTTCACTAGGTGCTGCGTTTTGTTTGCCTTTTATTTGGGCAATATGTTCTAAATCATCACCATAATCTTTTTTTGTTTCAATCGTCACATGGGGTTCACCACGTCTATCACGCAATGAATAGATGTTGGACTTGCCGCTACCAACCTCATCACAATACTGACCGACACAATGCCCCATCGTGTCACCTTCAAACTTCAGTGCGGCTTTGAGTGCATCACGTCTTTCTGCAATACGGTAATATGCCAATGCTTCTTCTGGTCTTGCGTCGCTTGCCCACTCGCCACCACTAGCATCAAGTACCGCTGGATTACCACGGCTGTTCTCACCAAGGTAATGCCCTTCTAGCAATGTAGGCTCTGGCATTTTCATTTGCATCCAAGCTAATCCTTGATCCGGATATTCTTTGTGCATTACGGTTGCGTTGTTGCGACCTTCTTTAAGCTTCTCAGCTTCACGCCATGCGTTGATTTTAGCAACATGCTCAACAGCCTGCGGCATGGAAACACGACTGAGCTTTGCTGGATCTATGCGCAGGAAGTCTGGTAGATCTGTGTCTGGGCGTGTGGCTTTACGCAGTTCATCGGCTAACTTGTCAAATCCTGTTCCAACCATATTTTCTGTAAGATAAACTTGATCTTCATCATTAAGTTTTTTTAACCAAGGATTCTTTTCCTTAATCATTTCTTTATTCATTTCGTTAACATCATAGACTTTTATAGGTTTAATATTTTCATCAGCATAATGCTCCCATAGTTTGCCTATGCCAGTTTTTGCAATCCCTTCTTCTGGATAATCGGCTGCTTTTCGTTTAGCCATCACATCATCAATATCAACATCCATAGGGTATCTTGGTTTGTAATGCAAAGGATTGTAACCTTCAAGTTCTGAGATTTTATCTTGAATGCCAGCAGTTTCACGCTGTGCATTAGCCATGCGATTAGCAATCACCTCTGGTGGTAATCCCATGTCTTCATATTTAGCGGCAAGCTCTTGCAGGTTTGGAATCTTTGATTGCTGTTGGCTAACAAGCGCGTCACGTTTGGCAGGCCATTCCTCGGCAATACGTCGAACCGGATCTTCTGGTGTACCCATTTCGTTTTGAATGTATTTAGCTAGTTTTTGTTGCAACCAATCGTTGACTGCCATCACTGGAACGGTTTCATTATATTCGTGTGGCATTAAATGCATACCGGCACGCGCATAACCAGCAAGCTCTGGATCAACTGAGCGTTCAAATTGAGAAGCTGTTTTCTGTGGTGTTCGCCCATAACCATCCAACCAATTACCACCCTTTGGTTTGATGATCCC
>Ga0114977_10002539_pt1 | contig 11695 bp, 11 predicted proteins | sample S_130805_MF_Meta_FD_87026 | JGI IMG/M metagenome (GOLD analysis project Ga0114977, IMG submission 87026) | Freshwater microbial communities from Lake Simoncouche, Canada to study carbon cycling - S_130805_MF_MetaG | ecosystem: Environmental > Aquatic > Freshwater > Lake | place: Lake...
ACCCAATGAACTTGTTGCTATTTGTTGTAGTTGAGTGTGAAATAATTGTGAAACGGAGGTGGTGGTAGACTTGAAGCCTCTACCTAAACCACTGATACTAAAATCTCCGGGTGTAGGAATCGAACCTACGACCAATTGATTAACAGTCAACTGCTCTACCGCTGAGCTACGCCGGAACACCCCGGGTGCTATAGCAAGGCGGGTGGGGGGCGTCCAGAGGCAAAAGCAGGGTCAGGGCCGCTTTGCGTGAAGCAGCCGGAACGGTGCGGCAAGGGATGGGGTCCCGTCACTTTCGACAACGTTTCTGTGCACAAGATCAAGCAGATGTGCGAAGACGTTACGCTCGGCTGCCCTGTGAAGAGGGGCCGGCAGGTCGGTGTAGATCGCCCTTACCAGCCCGGATGCTGTGGCCGGCGCGGCCTGCAGGGCCGACAGGATTTCAGTCTCGCGCCGGGTGCGATGCGCGGCAAGCTCTGCAAGACGGGCGGCCGGGTCTGCGACCGGGTCACCATGGCCGGGCAGAAAGCCGCTCCAGTATTGGCTGGCAAGGCGTGCCAGACTGCGCCGGTAGGCCCCCATGTCGCCCTCGGGCGGAGAGACCAGCGAGGTGGACCATGCCATCACATGGTCGCCCGAAAAGCCCAGCGTGCCCCAGCGGAAGCACAGATGGCTGCCAAGGTGGCCCGGAGTATGGATCGCTGTCAGCGCCCATCCCGCGCCGTTCACGGTTTCTCCGTCAGACAGGCGGATGTCGGGGCTGAACCCCGGGTCAAGGCCTTCACCCCCGGTTCCGTCGGTGCCAAGCGCCGCCATTGCAGCCGTCATGCCATCGCGGGCCGTTCCAAAGGCCAGCACCGGCGCCCCTGTTGCCCGTGCCAGGGCAGGGGCAAGGGCCGAATGATCGGCATGGGGATGGGTGACCAGGATATGGCTGACCCGCTCGGCCGGGTCCAGCGCCGCCAGGATCGCCCCCAGATGCCCCTCATCACCGGGGCCGGGGTCGATAACGGCCACTGCACCCCGGCCGACGATCCAGGTATTGGTCCCCCGCTCGGTCATTGCGGAGGGATTGGGGGCGCGGACAAGCCGCAGGTCGGGGATCAGACCGGCATGCAGGGGGGGACGGGTCATCGCCTTCCTTTTCCCGGCTTCCGCCGCTAGGATCGCGGTCATGGTGTCGTTCTTCAAACCGCTTCTGCCACGAGGACTTTACGGGCGCGCCGCGCTCATCCTCATCGTGCCCATCGTAGCGATCCAGCTTGTCGTGTCACTTGCCTTTATCCAGCGCCATTTCGCAGGCGTGACCCGCCAGATGACCCAAAGCCTGGTCATCCAGGTCAGGTTCGTTTTGGACGAAGCGGATCGCGGCGGATACCCTGCCCAGGCCAAAGCACAGGCTTTGGCCGTTGCCCGCCCCCTGGAAATGACGCTGGAGCTTCCCGCCAAATGGCCGGACGTGACGGACCGGCGGGAGTATTACGATCTTTCGGGGCGGGTGGTGATCGAAACCCTGCGCGAGGGCCTGCCAGGCCTGAGGGCGGTGGATCTGGTATCCGACAAAGGGAATGTCCGGATGCTGCTGCAGACCGATCTTGGCCCGATGTCGGTCTCGGTGTCACGCCGGCGGGTTTCGGCGTCAAACCCGCACCAGCTGCTGGTCTGGATGATCCTGACATCCGTCCTGATGACGGTGATCGCCTATGTCTTCCTGCGCAACCAGTTGCGCCCCATCAAGCGGCTTGCCGATGCCGCCGAAGCGTTCGGCAAGGGGCGGTCGGTCGCTTACCGGCCGCGTGGCGCGCTGGAGGTGCGTTCGGCGGGGGCTGCATTTCTGGATATGCGCAGCCGGATTGAACGGCAGATCGAACAGCGCACGCTGATGCTGTCGGGTGTCAGCCACGATCTGCGCACACCGATGACCCGCCTGAAGCTGAGCCTGTCCCTGATGCCGCAGGATGACGAGGTCAAGGCGGCGCTGAGCGACGTTGCCGATATGGAACGGCTGGTTGACGAATTCCTTTCCTTCGCCCGTGGCGATGCCATGGAAACGCCGGTGGCGACAGATCCCGTTGCGCTGGTCACCCGGGTTGTCGACAATGCCCAGCGCACCGGCCGGCCAGTCAGCCTGAAAACCGAAGGCCGGGGCACGGCCCTGCTTCGCCCGGATGCCGTCATGCGGGCCGTGGAAAACCTGGTCGGCAATGCGCAACGCTATGGCACCCAATGTCTGGTCAGCGTGATCGTGACCGAACGCAGCATCCGCATCTGCGTCGAGGACGATGGTCCGGGTATCCCCAGCGACCGGCGCGAGGAAGCGATGCGTCCCTTCACCAGGCTGGATGCGGCGCGCAACCCCAACCGCGGCGGGGGCGTCGGCCTGGGACTGTCCATCGCCGCTGACGTGGCGCGCAGCCATGGCGGGACGCTGACCCTGTCGGACTCCTCCCGGCTTGGCGGGTTGAAGGCAGAGATCATCCTGTCCCGCTGACCCCGTCAGGCGCCAACCGGAACTTGGCGACCCAGCGGGTCGATGATGCGCCCCCCGGCGGCCCGCGCGTCATCGGGCTGATGCGTGACCAGGATGGCGGGGATCCGTTCCGCCCGGATCAGGTCCAGCACAAAGGCACGGACGTGGTCCCGCAGGCCGGCATCAAGGCGCGAGAACGGCTCGTCCAGCAGCAGCGCCTTTGGTTCGGCCAGCAGGGTGCGCATCAGGGCCACCCTTGCCCTTTCACCACCCGACAGCGTGCCGGGGTCCCGGTCCGCAAACCCCGCCAGACCGGCCTTTGCAAGCGCTGCCTCGATGGCCGCGCGGCGGACCTGACGCCCGCGCAAAGTGGCAGGCAAGGCAAAAGCAAGGTTGCCACCCACCGACAGATGCGGGAACAGCACATCATCCTGAAACAGCAGACCGATGCCCCTTGCACGGGTCGGCAGGGCGGTCACGTCGCACCCGTCCAGCACGAGCCGGCCCGACACGCTGAAATCCGGTCCAAGCGTGCCGATGATCGCGGCCAGGGCCGTGGATTTTCCGGACCCCGACGGTCCCATGATGGTCAGGACTTCGCCCGGTTTCACGACGGCATCCATGGCGACGATCAGCGTGTCTTTGGCGCGCACCTCCAGCCTGTCAAGGACAAGCCCGCTCATGCACCCGCCCTCATGCCGATCCGGTTGCGGAACAGGGCGGCGGGAAGGGCAAGGGCCAGGGCAAAGGCCAGCAAAGGCAGGGAAAGCTGCAGCATCGCATAGGTGCCGATGATGCGCCGGTTGCCGCCCGACGACAGCGCAACGGCTTCGGTCGTCAGGGTTGTCACCCGTCCGCCGCCGATCAGCAATGTGGGAAGGTACTGGCCGACGGACACGGCAAAGCCCACGGCTGCAGCGGTCAGGATCGGGCGCAGCAGCATCGGCAGGCGCAGCCGCCAGAAGATCCGCCCCGGCGTGGCCCCAAGGGCGGTGCCCGCCACGGCGATGCGGGGGTCCCAGGCCCGCCAGGGCGCGGCCAGCGAAAGAAAGACGTAAGGAAGCACAAACACGAGATGGGCCGCCGCCACGGCCCCGATGCTGCCGTCAACGCCGATGCGCAGGCCAAGGTCCGCAAGCCCCGGAAGGAAGGCCACCTGCGGCATGATCAGCGGCAGCCACAGCAGCCACATCACGCGGCTGCCCGGTGTCAGGCCAAAGCGCGCTTCGGCTTCCAGGCAGGAAAGGACAAGCGCTGTGGCAAGGGCCGTTGACACGATGGCCAGAAGCAGCGTCTCCTGCGCCGCCATGCCAAGTCCGGGGGCGGCGCGCTCCCAGGCGTCAAGCCCAAAGCGCTCGGGCAGGGCGTTCGGAAAAACCCAAGGGCCGGCAAGGCTCCACAGGGCGAGCCCCGCCATGCTGCCGGCCATCACCAGAACGACCAGAAGCCCCGCCCCCCCGGCCAAAGGCCCAAGCCAGAGGTCGGCCCGGATGCGTCTGCGCCCTGTCAGCGCCAGCCTGCGTCCCAGCCGGGCGAAACCAAGTTCGCCGCACCGGAACAGGGCCAATGCCGCCAGCACCAGGCCAAGCTGCAGAAGGGCCCCGGCTGCCGCCACGGGACGGTCGGCAAGGTCGGGGCTTGTCATCCAGATCACCAGCTGTGCCGACAGTGTCGGAGGCAGGGTAGGACCCAGGACAAGCGCCATGTCCACCGCCGTCATGGAATAGGCAAGCACGGCATAGACGGCGGGCCGGATCTGGGGCCAGACGGCAGGCAGGACAGACAGCATCCAGCCCGCCACGCGTCCGTAGCCAAGACTGGCCATCAATGTCAGCCGCCGCGTCGCATCCGCCTGGGGCAGGGCCGCAATCAGGATCAGCAGCAGGAACGGCACTTCCTTCACCACCAGACCGGCCGTCAGGGCAAGACCCGCCGGATCGTTCAGGATCAGAAGATCGGGCGGCCGGGTCCAGCCGGTGGCCCAGGGCGACAGCAGCCGGGCAATCCATCCGGATGGGGCCAGCAGAAAGGCCAGACCAAGCGCCGCCGCCGCATGAGGCACCGCCAGCAGCGGCGACAGCAGCCGCAGGATCAGCGCGAACAGCCGCCCGCCCTGAAGCGCTGCCACCAGACTAAGCGTGATCGCCAGCGCCAGAAGCGCCGAGGCAATCCCGGTTCCCAGGGAAAGTGCCGCGGCGCGGGGCAGGCCCGGCCAGTCCAGCAGTCGCGCCACGCCGCCGGCTTCGAAAGCGGGGCGCAGAGTGCCCGCCAGCCCCGCAATCACGGGGACGGCCATCAGCAAGAGCGTCAGTCGGGGCGCAAACCGCAGCGCCCCGCCTGTCGTCATTGCGCGACCCCATAGCGGCGGACCCAGTCTTCGCTGATGCGCGTCATCCAGCTGGCATGCGGCTCCAGCAGGGCCGGGCCAAGATCGCCGGGCGACAGGGTTGCGATGCCCAGGTCAAGGGCGTCGAACCGGGCCTGATCGGCGGCAGACAGGGCGGACAGGTTCAGTACCGTCTGAAAGCCAAGCACGTCCGGGTCCTGTGCCCGGGCCTGAACCTCGGGGTCCAGCAACAGGTTTGCGACCACCAATGCGCCGGCGGCATGGGCGGCATTGTAGGGAATGGCGACAAAACTGGCATTGCCGATGGTCCCCCCGGTCCAGACATTTGTGCGGACCGTGTCCGGCAGCTCGCCCGCTGCGATCGCGGCAGAGGCGCGGCCCGGATTGAAGGCAAAGGCGATGTCAATCTCGCCATCTGCCATCAGCTGCCCCAGTGCCGGCTCATTCGCCGGATAGGCCTGTCCCTGCCGCCAAAGGGCCGGGGTGATGTCTTCCAGCCAGGCCCACAACGGGGCCGTCACCTGATCATAGGTCGCAGGGTCCACGGGCTGCACCAGCAGGTCCGGGTTGTCGATGACGCCGTACAGGACCTGCTTGAGGAAGGTCGTGCCAAGATAGTCCGGGGGCTGGGGATAGGTGAACCGTCCGGGATTGGCCTTTGCCCAGTCCAGAAGCGGCCCGGCCCCCGGCGGCGGCACAGGCAGCCGCGCGCTGTCATATTCAAAGACCAGCTGTGCCATGGCCCAGGGGCTTTCCAGCCCCTGCGTTGCCTCGGTGAAATCCATGCGCGTTGCAGGCTTTCCCGCTACATCCACCAGCGGCCAGTTGGGAAGCAGTTCCGCAAAGGGACCGAACAGCAGCCCGGCGTCCTTCATCGCGGCAAAATTTTCGCCGTTTATCCAGATCAGGTCAACGGCCCCGTCCTGATCCTGTCCCGCCTGCTTTTCGCTGACGACGCGCGCCACGGCATCGGCGGTCGAGGCAAGCTTGACCTGTGTCACGGTTACGCCATGCCGCGACAGCGCCTGTTCGCCCACCCAGGTGATGAAGTCGTTGATCTTGGGATCTCCGCCCCAGGCATGCCAGTACACGGTCTGCCCCCTGGCCTCGTCCAGGACGGCGGCCCAGTCCGCCGGATCAGGCTGGGCCAGGGCGGACAGGGAAAAACAGGATGCCAAGACACCGACGGCCGCAAACAATTTCATTCCGTTTTCCCCCGACCGGCGTTCAATGCACCGTTCCGCCTTACACATCGCGGTTGACGGCTGGCAACCCAAACCTCAAACCCGCACGAGGAAGTGAGGCGGACAAGAGGCGGCCCGTTTGCAGGACACCGATTGACCCGGCCCTTTGCCGAAGGGGGACACCAATGCTGGACGCACGGATAAGTCTGCTGATCGATCCGCCCCTGACCGGGGCAGGGCTGTGGCTGGCCCGGCTGGGCGTTTCCGCCAATGCCGTCTCGCTGGCCGGTCTGGCCTTCGGCCTGCTGATGGCGGCCATGATCGCGGCCGGGTTCGGGGCCCTGGCGCTGGTGCCGCTGGCGTTCAGCCGGCTGGCAGACGGGCTTGACGGCCCCGTGGCCCGCGCCACCGGCGCAACCGACTTTGGCGGCTATCTGGATATCCTGTGCGACTTTGTGTTCTACGGCGCGGTGCCGCTGGCTTTTGTGGTGCGGGATCCTTCGGTCAACGGGCTTGCCGGGGCCTTTTTGCTGGCCAGCTTCTACGTGAACGGGGCAAGCTTCCTTGGCTATGCGATTCTGGCCGGGAAACGCGGGTTGGAAACCCGCGCGCAGGGCGAAAAATCACTGTATTTCAGCGCGGGCCTGCTGGAGGGCACGGAAACCATCCTGTTCTTCACCCTGCTTTGCCTTGTGCCCGGCGCCTTTGCACCGCTCGCCTATGTCTTCGGCGTGCTGTGCTTTGCAACGGCGCTGTCCCGGGGCCTTATGGCGCATCACCGCTTCCGCTGAGGCGGCGAAGTCCGGCAGACCCCGCCGGACAAGACCCGGCAGACGGCCTTGCAAGGGTAACTCCTGCCCGAACAGGATGCACGAACCGGGCAAACCGCCGAAATAAATCCGCATGATGCCCCCAAGGCTGCGCCTGCGGTTGCCGTGGGCCGCTATATGTGGCAAACCCTGTATCGGGTGAACGAGAACTGGTGAGATCAGAGATGACGGATTTTGCCACGCGCCGGACGATGATGGTCGACACGCAGGTCCGTCCGTCGGATGTGACCAAATTTCCGATCATCGAGGCATTGCTGTCAGTCCCGCGCGAGGCCTATGTGCCGCGCGCCTTGCGGGAAGCGGCCTATGTCGGCGAGAACCTGATGATCGCCCCGCGCCGCGTGATGCTGGAAGTTCGGACCCTGGCCAAGCTGCTTGACGCGCTGGACATCCAACCGGACGAACTGGTGCTGGATCTGGGCTTTGGGCTTGGCTATTCGACAGCCGTGATCGCCCGCCTCGCCGAGGCTGTGATCGCGGTCGAAGAAGATGCGGACCTGGCCGGGCAGGCTGAAAAGACCCTGGCGTCCGAGGGGGTCGACAATGCCGCAGTGATCTGCGGGCCACTTTCCCATGGGGCTGCAAAGCATGGTCCCTATGACGTGATCACCGTGCAGGGGGCTATCGAAATGCTGCCGCAGGACCTTTCAGACCAGCTGAAAGAGGGCGGCCGTATCGGATGCGTGTTCATGGAGGGCGCGCTTGGCGTGGCCCGCGTTGGATACAAGGTTGACGGCGTGGTGACATGGCGCTTTGTCTTCAACGCGACGGCCCCCGTACTGCCGGGGTTTGAACTGCGGCGCGGCTTCGTGTTGTGACCGGTACAGCAAAGAGATCTGGAATGTTGAAAACGGCCCGCAATCTTGTCCTGACGGCATCGCTTATCGTCGGTGCCGTCCTGCCTGTGCGCGCCGAAACGCTGGCCGACGCGCTGATCGCAGCCTATCGCAACAGCAACCTTCTGGAACAGAATCAGGCGATTCTGCGCGCCGCGGATGAAGATGTGGCCCAGGCGGTGGCTTCCCTTCGCCCTGTGGTGGCTTTTATCGCAGACGGGCAATTCGGCTATTCCCAAACGCTTCTGGACTCGGGCATCAGCGTGTCCAACGACGGCCTTTTCGCCAATTATTCAGTCACGGCCCAGATGACCCTGTTCGATTTCGGGCGCACCCAGCTTGCGATCGAAGCGGCGAAGGAAATCGTTCTGGCAACGCGCGAAGCCCTGATTGCGATCGAACAGCAGGTGCTGCTGGCGGCCGTGTCGGCCTTTGTCGACGTGCGCCTGCAGCAGGAAATCGTCTCGCTGCGCGAAAACAACGTACGGGTTATCACCGAGCAGCTGCGCGCGGCGCAGGACCGGTTCGAAGTTGGTGAAATAACGCGCACGGATGTCGCCCAGGCCGAGGCCCGTCTGGCAGAGGCTCGGGCGAACCTGGTCGTGGCCCAAGGCGATCTGGCAATCGCCCGCGAGAGTTACCGCGCGGCCACTGGCAATTATCCGGGCGTGCTTTCTGCCCCGCCCGCGCCCCCGCGCACGGCAGCGACGCTGGATGCGGCGCGGTCGGTTGCGCTGCGGACCCACCCCTCGATCCGGCAGGCGCAGCGTGAGGTGCAGGCGGCAGAACTGAACGTGGCACGGGCCCGCGCGAACATGAAGCCGACGATTGCGGCTCAGGCACAGCTTTCGGTCGACCAGGACAATCTGCAGGAAAACGGAGTCGGCATCAACTTCAACCAGACGATCTATTCCGGCGGCGCGCTGTCATCCGCGCTGCGTCAGGCCATGGCAAACCGGGACGCAAGTTTCGCCGGCCTCAAGCAGCGTGGTGTTGAAGTGGCCGAAGCTGTCGGAATCGTCTGGAGCAACCTCGATGTTGCCGACGCCAGCATCGCCGCCACCGAACAACAGATTTCAGCCGCACAGATCGCCTTTGACGGGGTGCGAGAGGAAGCAAGCCTTGGGGCGCGGACCACCCTTGATGTGCTTGATGCCGAGCAGGATCTTCTGGATGCCCGGGCGTCGCGCCTGTCGGCAGTGGCCCAGCGATACATCGCCATCTACCAGTTGCTGGCCTCGATGGGCCTGTTGACGGTGGATCATCTTGCTCTTGGCATTCCGACCTATGATCCGGCGGCCTACTACAACGCTGTGCGCCGTGCGCCGACAAGCATTCAGGGCAGGAAGCTGGACCGGATCATGAAGTCGATTGGCAGCAACTGAACCTTGCGGGACCGTTCTTGCAACGGGGCCCGCTGCGGTGCGGCCGGTTCTTGCCGGATGGTCAGTCGGGCAGTAGAACTGTTTTCTGTGTGACGGCAAACAGGTGACAAGGGGCAGAACTATGTCGGATCCGATGTCAAAAACGGAAATCGAAGACGTCCTCTCCTCGATACGCCGTCTGGTTACCGAAGACGACCGTCCCAAGCAAAATCCACATGTGTCATCCGCCGGCAGGCTGCTGCTGACACCGGACCTTCGCATCGGCGCTGCACCTGTCGAAGTGCCACGAACCTTCCGGGCCGCAGAACCGCTTCTTCTGGTGGCCGAGCAGCGCCTTGATCCGGCTGAATCAGCGTCGCACCGGGCGGCGGCGGCACTGGAAGCGGCCCTTCGCGGGCATCGTGAGGATTGGGAACCAGACGGAACCGAGGTTGCTCCGTCAACAAACTGGTCCGTCGAATGGGATTCCGCCGACGCCGCAGAACCAGTCGGTTCAAGTCCGGCAGGTGCCGGTGCAGTGGCTGCAGAGGCCGCTGATCCCCCGGCGTTCCCTGCGACCCAGCCTGCTGCTTTTGCGGGGGACAGCGACGCCGAGCCTGACATCTGGGACGATTTTCTGGCCGAGCACCGATCTGCGCCGATTCTTGCGGCCGAGCAGGCTGAACCGTGGCGCCCCGCAGAACGCCATTCTGACGGGCAGCCCGGGCCCGCCAGCGAAGCCGACGGTACCACAAAGGAACGCGCCGTCATGACCGCGCTGCCGGCCGTGGTCCAAACTGTGCCACAGGCGGTGCCTGCAGACGCAGACGGGGACGACGACAGACAGGAAAGCAGCTCCCGCACCGCTTCTCTGCCCGAAGATCTGTCCGGGATCCGGCTAGAAGACGGTCTTGCGGGGCCGACAGGGTCGGAAGACCCGCCAAGCATCGATGAGGTGCTGTTGCGCGATCTGATCCGGGATGTCCTGCGCGAAGAATTGCAGGGCGAACTGGGAGAACGGATTACCCGCAATGTCCGCAAGCTTGTGCGCGCCGAGATTGCCCGCGCGCTTACGGCGCGGGATCTGACCTAGGTTCAGGGCAGCTTCTGGCATGGTCGCAGGGCCTTGGCTGCCGCGCTGTGCCCCTGTCTGACCATGGACCCCAAATGCAAAACGCGCCCCAAGGGGCGCGTCCGGCATCGCCAACAGGACCAGGACAGATCAGGCGGCTTCGGCCTGATCCAGTTCCAGGGCATGGCGGCGCTCGCTTTCTTCACGGGACAGCGCAACCGAGGTGCGCACGCCCTTGCTGACGAATTCCATAAGGCCTTTCACAACCCGCTCGTTCGGATCGATCCCGGCGCAGGACAAGACTTCGCGCCCGTCGCGTGACCGCGCCCAGCGGGCGATCTGCTCGGGGCCGTTGCCATATTTCTTGTCATCCGCAATGGCATCATCCAAAGCGGCCAGCACGACGGCGGCGAACAGCTTGCGTGCCCGTTGCCCTTGCTCGTAGTTGAAAGCGGTGCTGTCAACGAAATCGACCATCTCGTCGTCCTTTTTCTTGCTCTTGTCTTTTGCGCGTTCGACCGAATACGACGATTGCCGCCTGATTCGGTGTTTACACTTTGGAATGACTGTTATGCGTTGCTAGCATAGCTTTTCCAAAACACCTACAGCATATGGCCGCCTTGTCAGCCGAACACCGCCCATATATAGGGGCGGCCAAAGCCCGTTCAACCTTTTGTAAAGGTTTCGCCCTCATGCCCAGGATCAACGGCAACGAAATCCGGCCCGGATTCATTCTGGAACACGACAATGGTCTGTGGGCCGCCGTGAAGGTGAATCACGTCAAGCCCGGCAAGGGCGGGGCCTTTGCCCAGGTGGAACTCAAGAACCTGCGCGACGGGCGCAAGCTGAACGAACGCTTCCGGTCGGAAGACAAGGTGGAACAGGTCCGGCTGGACAACAAGGACCAGCAGTTCCTGTATGAAACCGATGGCAAGCTGGTCTTCATGGACGGCGAAACCTATGAGCAGACCGAAATCGACGCCGACCTTCTGGGCGACCGGCGCCCGTTCCTGCAGGATGGCATGACCGCCACAGTCGAGTATTACGGCGAGGAAGCCCTGTCGGTGCAGCTCCCGCAAAAGGTGAAATGCAAAATCGTCGAGACCGAGCCTGTGGTGCGCGGCCAGACCGCCGCCAACAGCTTCAAGCCTGCGATCCTGGACAATGGTGTGCGCATCATGGTGCCCCCCTTTGTCGGCCAGGATGAAGAGATCTGGGTCCATACCGAACTGATGGAATATTCCGAACGCGCCTGATCCGGGCCGCATTGCACATGGGTCGCCCGCAGGGTGGGCCTTTTTTCTTGGTCATTCCTCCAGCCAGATGCGCGCGCTGCCCGCCCGCATCTCGCCCGTTGCCCGGTCAAAGCGCAGGTGGGCAAGCGCGTGGCCGCCCGACCGGGTGAACAACCGCCCTGCGGGGCGGTCGTCTGTGGTTATCTCATCGCCCGGTACGGCCTCGCCCTCGATCCGCACCCGGACCAGCCCTTTGCGCAAATCGGTCTTGTGCTTCATCCGTGCGGTCACCTCCTGCCCCACGTAGCAGCCTTTTCGGAAATCGACCCCGTGCAGCGCCTCGAACCCGGCCTCCAGAAT
>Ga0114977_10002540_pt1 | contig 11693 bp, 10 predicted proteins | sample S_130805_MF_Meta_FD_87026 | JGI IMG/M metagenome (GOLD analysis project Ga0114977, IMG submission 87026) | Freshwater microbial communities from Lake Simoncouche, Canada to study carbon cycling - S_130805_MF_MetaG | ecosystem: Environmental > Aquatic > Freshwater > Lake | place: Lake...
GAGCTGAGACTGGCTCATCAGCGACAATAAATTTAGGTTTTAGTGCAAGTGCTCGAGCAATTCCAATTCGCTGGCGTTGCCCACCTGAAAATTCATGTGGGTACCGGTTGTAATGCTCTGGGTTTAATCCCACTCGTTCCATTAAATCTTGAACTGAGGTTTTTATAGATTTACCGGCACCAGGATCTGTTACCCCGTGAATCTTGAAACTTGCGCCAATGATTTGACCAATTGAATGGCGTGGATTTAGTGAGGAGTAAGGATCTTGAAAAATCATCTGCATCTTTGTTCGGAAAGGTTTCATCTTTCGAGGAGAGAATTTAGAAATCTCTTCACCTTCAAAATAAATTTCGCCTCCAGTGGGTTCATACAATTTCAAGAGCGAGCGGCCAACAGTGGATTTGCCACAACCGGACTCCCCTACTAGTCCGAGCGTCTCTCCAGCATTTAAGGTGAAGGAGACACCATTAACGGCCTTGTTGTTTCCTTTTGATCTTACAAAAATGCTATTGCTAGTTAGTGGGAAAAACTTCTGCAAATCAACTACTCGTAATAATGGCTCGCTCATCTGTTCACCGACCCAACAAGATGACATCTAGAAGTATGTCCTGCGCTCACTTCTACAAGAGCTGGCATCTCTAATTCACAGGCGCTTCCAGAAACCTCAGATTTACGCGCACATCGCGGAGCGAAAGAACATCCTGCTGGTAATGAGATTAGTGATGGAGGTTGTCCGGGAATGGTTTCTAGCCTTTGCACTTGCGGACGGTCTACTCGTGGAATAGAGGCCAACAACCCGTGTGTATATGGCATCTGGGGGTTTCCAAACAACTCAAAAACATCTGCTGATTCAACAATCTTGCCGGCGTACATCACATTTATTCGGTCGGCGGAGCCAGCGACAACTCCGAGATCATGAGTAATCAAAATCATCGCCATGCCTAACTCTTTTTGCAGATCTGCAAGTAATTTCATGATTTGAGCTTGTACCGTCACATCAAGAGCTGTTGTTGGTTCATCGGCTATTAAAACTTTAGGGTTATTTACCAGGGCCATGGCAATCATTACTCGCTGGCGCATTCCGCCAGAAAATTGATGCGGATAAGCGTTTAATCTTTTTTGCGCATCTGAGATTCCAACTAATTCTAAAAGTTCAATAGCACGTTTGGAGCTTTCTACTTCATCACATTGATTGTGGATTTGATGTGCCTCAATAATCTGAGCGCCAATTGTGTAGTAAGGATGCAAAGCTGACATCGGATCTTGAAAAATCATTGCCACATCTTTGCCACGAATCTTTCGTAACTCAGAACTCGAGATTGTTAAAAGGTCAATCGGGCCCACGCCAATGTCTAGCTTCGCACTACCTGAAATGTTTGTAATTTTATTTGGAAGTAATCCCATAATTGCTAAGTTGGTTACAGTTTTACCAGATCCTGATTCCCCAACAATTGCCAGAGTTTCTCCACGATCAACTTTGAAGGAGACTCCGTCAACTGCTTTGACAATTCCATCAGAGGTTCTAAATTCAACTGATAAATCATTTACTTCTAATAAACTCATGATGCAACCCGAACTCTTGGGTCAATAAATGCATAAAGCACATCTACTAATAAATTCATCGTGATCACAATTGCCGCAGATAACAAGGTTGTGCCGACAATTATCGGTAAGTCATACTCAACTACAGCGCCAAGGGAAAGCCGGCCAAGTCCAGGTAAATTGAAAACTTTTTCAGTCAAAATTGCACCACCAAGTAAGCCTGCAAAATCCAGACCAGCCATGGTCGCAATTGGTGCAAGAGCTGCACGCAAAGTATGTTTGCGCAAAACAACTTTCTCGCTCAATCCTTTAGCACGTGCGGTTCTAATAAAATCTTCGCTTAATGTTTCGATAACTGCGTTTCGAACAAATCTGGTGTAAAGCGCAGCAGAGGCAAATGCCAAAGTAATCCAAGGTAATAATAAAATTTGTGCCCATTCAAATGGATTTTCTAATAATGGAGTGTAGTTTCCAGAAGGAAAAGGGATTATTTTCCATTTAATTACTACAAAAACTAATAGCAATAAGCCGGTGAGGAAAGTAGGCAGCGATGTGCCAATCAATACAAAGATGGTGCTCGCTGTATCAGCTGATCTCCCGCGAAATCTGGCGGCTACTACCCCGAGAGTTATTCCCACAATCAACCATAAAATCATCGCTCCAATTGCTAAAGAGGCGGTGACAGGAAGAGCGCGTCCGATCAATGTCGTAACACACTCATGTTCATTAAATGAGTACCCAAGACTTGGGGCAGGACAGTGGATGGCCGCTGCGCCTTCGCCGTAATTGCGCCCGGCAAATAGACCACCAAGGAAAACAATGTACTGCTGCCAAAAAGGGATGTCGTAACCAAGTCGAATTCGATTCGCTTCAATTATTGCTGGGTTGTTGCAATTTTTCCCACAAGTAAGTGCTGCCGGATCAAAAGGTAAAAGTGCAAATATTGCATAAACCGCAAAACTAACTGCAAATAAAATGGCAAGTGAAGTTGCAATACGACGTATTAAGTACCCAAACATCACTTACCTCCTTTTTCTAATCTAGAAAAAATTTTAAGAGAGATTCCGGAGGAGATCACTCCCCTCCGGAATCTTCAACTTACTTATTTACTTAGCTATTTGGATATCTCCAAATGATGGAGCACCCTGTGGTTCCCAGAAGAAGACTCCTGTTAACTTGGAGCCCCACATCTCTTGGGTCTTTGAGAAGACGCCAGGGATAACCCACATTTGATCCATTACATACTGATTAAGCGCGGCCCATTCGGCGCCTTGCTTTACCCGATCTGGTTCAGCGAGGTTTGCTTCCGCACGCTTCTTGAACTCTGGGTAAGTTGGATCGTTACCAGCTCGTGACAATGGGAATCCATAGCCATCAAGCATAAGTTCAGGAATAACTGTTGAAGCATTTGCCCAATCTGGAGCCCAACCAGAACGACTTAGGTCGCCTTGCTTAGTTGGATCAAGAATAACGCTGTAGTAAGCACCTGGTTCAATGAAGTTGAACTTCAAGATAATTCCTGAGTTCTTCTTTACTGAATCGATCCAGATTGTTGCTGCTTTTTTATTGGTATCTGAATCACCAATATCAAAAGTCAATCCGGCTGTAGTTGCTTTCTTGTAGACATCAGGACATGCAGTTTTTGCTTCTGCCATAAGTGCAGTTGCTTTTTCGGCATTTCCTTCTTCTTTCCAGTCTTCATAGCCAGTTGTCTTCTTGTAATCAAGGCCCATCAATGGCTTGATTACGCCATCTGCTGGATCGCCGGTAAAGGCTGCTCCACCCGCAAGTGTTTGAAGAGCTGCGAAATCACGTGCGTAATAGATCGCTTTACGAACCTGTACGCAAGGTACTTTCGAAACGTTAACGGCTGTGTAAGTTACATATGGATCGTAAACATTCATTGCACGATCTTTCCAAGCTTCAACAGGGACGCCAGCATCATCAAATACTGTCGCTAAGTTGGTTGGAAGAATGCCATCAAGTGACATTGCGGCTGGCTCTGAATCATTGATGATCAGTTGATCGCGAACTTCTTCGGCAAGACCAAATCGAACAACGATTTTGTCTGGATAAGCGTTACGAAGTGGATCAGAATCTTTACTCCACTTATCGTTACGGATTAACACCATTTCGTCCTTAGCAACATACTTTTCAATTTTGTATGGGCCAGTTGAAACTGGATGCATGTCGTACTTATCTCCATCGTCACTGGCTTTTGGCACAGCACTAAATGAAAGGTAAGTAACAGTGTAGTTAAAGTCTCCTACAGCACGTGAAAGATTGAAGGTAATAGTTTTATTATCTTCTGAACAAGTAACTGCCTTGTCGTAAGCTGCAGTGTCATTTCCGTCAGTTTTGTATGGGCCCTTGTAAACAGAGGCTCCATCTTTATCTTTAGGAATATCTAACATTGAGATTGCGTACCCTGGGCCATCAGTAATTACGTCAGTTGCAAATGTACGTGAAACGCCGTACTTCACATCTGCGCATGTAACCGCTGAGCCATCTTCGAAGGTGACGCCATCACGCAAGGTGAATTCCCAAGTCTTATTTCCATTTGATGCACGGCCAGTATCAGTTGCCATGTCTGGCACAACTGTTGAACCATCGGCACCGGCTGCACGCTTGTATGCAGTCAAAGTACGGTGCATGTACGAACCAAACCAGGCAATGTGCTGACCGGTGTAGTTACGGTTTGGATCAGCGTGCGTCCATGAATCTGAATGAGTCAGATAAGTGAGCGTGCTGCCTCCGCTTGAAAGTGCTGAACAACCTACTAAGCCTGCGCTAAGCAACGTTACTGCCGCTACTGACGCAAATGCTTTACGAACGATTCGGGAAGCTCCCGAAGCATTTTTAAACATATCTCCCCCTTAACGTTGGATATGTCGATCTCCATTTGTAGTTGAATATCGATATTAAATTGTTAAACATCTATGCAGTTACGTATCTGCACAGAATTCTCGTTTTATTTTTTAGGTCGTCTCACTCTTCGGATCTAGTGCATCTCGAACTGCGTCGCCAAGTAAATTGAAAGTTAGCACTACAAAAATTAGTGAGGTTGTAGTTATAAAAAAGTAAGTTGGTTCATTCATTACATACTTAATTGAATCTGAGATTAAGAGTCCCCATGAAGCATCTGGAGGTTGGATACCCAATCCTAAAAATGAGAAAACGGCTTCTGCTGTCAAATAGCCTGGAAGTGAAAGTGAGAAGTAAACAATTATGATGCTCCACAGATTGGGCAGGATTTCTTTGAAAATAATTCGTGTATTGCTTGCACCTAATGCACGGGCAGCCATTACGTAATCTCGTTCACGGATTGAAAGAACTTGAGATCGAATAACGCGAGCCAGATATGGCCAACCAAAGAAAATTAAGATCAAAACTAAGTAAAGCATTCGTGCCGTATTGCCTTCGGCTATCCCCGATTTTTCTAATCTTTGAACCATCGGCAGGCTCAATGCAACAATCATAAAAAACGATGGAAATGCTAATAAGAAATCTATGAACCGCCCAATTGTCGAATCAACTCTTCCGCGAAAAAATCCCATGATGATTCCAGCAACAACTCCAATTGCAATCGAAATTACAGTGGTAATTAACGCTACAAAAAAAGAAATCCGAGCTCCGAAAATCAATCTGGCTAATAAGTCATGCCCAATTCCAGGTTCTATTCCAAGTGGATGAGACCAACTTATGCCGCCAAAATTCCCATTTGGCATACCGCGACTACTTAATGTCTCTGGGAATCGTTTGCGGCCATCAATTCCAAATAATCCACCTATTAAAGGTGCAAGCACCGTGACTAAAGTTATGGTTCCCGAGATAATTAAAGTCGGTAACCCGAAACGATTACGTCGAAAGCGACGCCAAGCAAGTTGACGTGGAGTCCGTCCGATTACGCTCGCAACAACCGTTTTCATCACCCCTATTTATTAGACATCAGCGCAGGTGCTGAAAATACTGATCGGTAACTTACCTGCAAACCTATCGCAACTGCTGGTGGGACTCCAGAGTTCTACCCCTCAAAATTTATGGATCTGGTCCGATTTTCATCCCTCATGCGCAGGTCGATAGGCTCAACTGATGGAGCGCGCTAATTGGGGATTTACCCCGTCACATCAAGCAGGTCGGGCGCGCCGCGGAATCATCCAAACTCCACACGGCCAGATTCAAACCCCGGCCTTTATCCCAGTCGGAACAAAAGCTGGCGTTAAATCATTGCTGCCTGAAACAGTAGGCCAACTTGGTGCCCAGGCCGTTCTATCTAACGCCTACCACCTCTATTTGCAGCCAGGTTCGGCTGTGATTGATCAAGCCGGCGGTTTAGCAAAATTTATGAATTGGAATAGACCAACTTTTACCGACAGTGGTGGATTTCAAGTCCTTTCACTTGGTGCTGGATTTAAAAAAACATTAGCGATGGATCCTGGTGAGTATGAAGCCGATGAAGTTATCGCACCGGATAAATTGCGACTAGCTCACGTAGATGATGATGGAGTAACTTTCAAATCACATTTAGATGGAGCGATGCATAGATTTACACCCGAAATTTCAATGCAGGTACAACATCAAATCGGCGCTGACATCATGATGGCATTTGATGAACTAACTACTTTGATGAACTCGCGCGCTTACCAAGAGATTGCTTTAGAGCGCACCCGTAAATGGGCGGAACGTTGCATTATCGAACATGAACGATTAACAAGTGAAAGGGTTGGAAAACCGTATCAAGCATTATTTGGTGTAATTCAAGGTGCACAATATGAAGATTTGCGCCGTAAAGCATCTAGAGATTTAGCTGCGATGGATTTTGATGGTTATGGAATTGGTGGCGCGATTGATAAGAGTGCGCTGGGAGAAATAGTTTCTTGGGTAACTGATGAATTGCCAGAAGACAAACCTCGACACTTGCTTGGTATTGGCGAACCTGATGATCTTTTTAAAGCAATTGAATCTGGTGCTGATACTTTTGATTGCGTGGCGCCTTCAAGAAATGCACGCACGAGTGCGGTCTTTGGAGCGAACGGTCGATTTAATCTATTAGTTAGTGCAAATAAAAGTAATTTCAATCCAATTGATGAAAATTGTGGTTGTTACACCTGCGCCAATTACAGCAGGGCCTACTTGAATCATCTCTTCAAGAGCAAGGAAATTGCTGCGGCAACTTTGGCCACAATTCACAACTTGTATTTCACTGTAAATCTGGTAGATCGCATTCGAGAATCCCTAACTGATGGGACTTATGTTGATTATCGTGATGATTTCTTGGCTCGCTATTATCCAGGTAAATAAAGCTTGTAAAACTACTTAGCTGAATACTCCGAATAAGTCGGTTCATAGTTTTTAACAACTTTAATCACTCGATAAGTGATTGGCAGTAAAATTACTTCAAGCAAAGTTTTATAAAGGTATCCATTTATTACGTAATTCCAAAAATCATGACCTGTGATGACACCGTAAAAAGCCACAGTGCAAAAGACCAATGTGTCTGCCAACTCTCCGACAACGGTAGAACCGACCAATCTCACCCAGAGTGCTTTTTCTTGAGTCCGTTCTTTGATTTTTACTAATATATAAGCATTCAATAATTGACCCACTAAAAATCCACAAATACTTGCCAGGACTATTCGGGGAACAAATCCCAAAATTGCTTCATATGCTTTTTGATTGCCCCACCCATCAGCAGGTGGTGAAAGTTGAATTAAATAAAAAGTTAAGGCCGCCAAAATTGCGAAAGCGAATCCAAGATAAATGCATTTACGGGCAGCTTTTAAACCGTAAACCTCACTTAATACATCTCCAGTTATGTAAACCAATGGAAATAGAAATGCTCCGCCATCAGTGATAATTGGCCCAAACTCAATTAGTTTTACTGCACCAACATTTGAGAGAAGCAACAAGCCACAAAAAATTGCAACAATAAACGGATAGAGACTGCGGTTTATTTGCGCAAATTTTGTAGCAGATTGTTCAGGCATATGCGTATTCAACCCTACTCAGCGGATTGTTACTTCCCAGAGTCACTTCCTGGAGTTAAATTCTCGCTCTTGACCAGCCCTGCCCACCCCTTCTAGGGTAAAGCCGCTGAATCGATTCATCTGCCCAAAGATTCAACTAACATGTAGGAGAAATTATGACTCTCAATGAGAGCGTTCGCACCACCCCTGCCCCACGTCCGCGTAAATCAATCAAGGTTGGATTGGTCGCTGGAGGACTTGGCACATATTGGCCACAATTTCCGGGGTTGCTTCCACAATTACAGGCATCGGCAAAGTTTGTTTCCGAGCGCATCGCGAAATTAGATGTTGAACTGGTGGATGTTGGATTTATCTCAGACGCCCAAGAAGGGGCTGCTGCTGCTGAAAAATTACGTGCAGCTGGATGCGATTTAATTGTAACTTTTTTAACTACTTACATGACCGCTTCAATGATTGTTCCAATTGCCCAAAGATCAAATGCTCCAGTGCTGGTGATTAACATGCAACCAACCGAGCAGATGGATCATGCAAATTTTGATACTGGTGCTTGGTTGGCATATTGCGGCGCATGCCCACTTCCTGAAATGGCAAATGCTTTTGAACGTGCAGGAGTTCCATTCCGAAGTGTTTCTGGCTACCTACATGAAGAGCGAGCTTGGAAGAAAATTGATAGTTGGATTCAAGCAGCTGGGATCAGAGCAATTTTGCGTAACTCACGTCATGGAATCATGGGGCATCTTTATCCAGGAATGTTAGATGTTTCAACCGATATGACAATGGTCAGTACCCACTTTGGTGGACATATGGAAGTTCTTGAATTTGATGATCTTCGTGTCCGCGTTGAAAAAGTCACGGAGAAAGAAATTGATTCCGTGCTTGATGAGGCCAGATCTATTTTCGAAATTGATAAAACAGTTGTCGAAGAAGATTTTAGGTGGGCAGGAAAAGTTGCTGTAGGACTTCGTCAATTAGTGGATGATTTTGATATCAACTCACTTGCTTACTATCACCGTGGGTTGGATGGTGAAATTCATGAACGACTTGGTGCTGGAATGATTTTGGGTTGTTCACTGCTAACCGGCGCTGGAATTCCAGCAGTTGGCGAATATGAACTTCGTACTTCAATTGGAATGCTCATGCTAGATCGCATGGGTGCTGGTGGTTCATTTACAGAGTTCCAAGCTTTGAATTTCAATGCCGGTGTTGTGGAGATGGGCCATGATGGACCAGCACACCTTTCAATCAGTAATGGAAAACCAATGTTGCGTGGACTTGGTGTTTATCACGGAAAACGTGGTTTTGGAATTTCAGTTGAGTTTGATGTTAAGCACGGTCCAGTTACGGTTTTTGGTGTAACTCAACGCAAAAATGGAACATACCAATTCGTAGCATCAGAAGGAAAAGTTGTTGATGGTCCAAGATTGCTAATTGGAAACACCACATCCCTTGTAGATTTCGGAGTAAATCCCGGCGAATGGTGTGATGCCTGGAGTGCAACCGGAGTGCCTCACCACTGGGCACTTGGAACTGGACATCGCGTGAGCGAATTGCGCGCCGTCGCAGAATTACTTGATATTGAGATGGTGGTTATTTAACCCCAGTGTTGAGCAATTTTGCGTTTTAAGAATTCGGCAGATTCATGCATCTGCTCCATTCCATCAACGCCATCTTCAATACTGATCCATCCATCGAATCCAACACTTTTTAAGGTGCTAAAAATCGCGTCGTAATCATTTAGCCCTTTACCAATTACTCCGTGTTTGAAAAATGAAACATAACCGGCAGTGCCACCCTCTTGGCGGCGTAAATCTTCGATAGTTCCATTTGCTAAGTAGCGATCGCTGGCATGCATTGTTACTACTCGATGTTTAACTGCTTCGAGTAAATCGAGTGGCTCTTCACCGGCCGCTATGGCATTACTCGGATCGAAGTTAACTCCAAACCATGGTGAATCAATCCGCCCAACAAGTTCTACAAAAACATCCATCATCTGAGCAAACTCTGGTTCAGTCCAAAAATCATCTTTGTAATGATTTTCGATAATTAAAGTAATTCCAAGTTCTTCGGCAATCGGCAAACATGCTTCAATTGAATCAACGACATATCCAAGACCCTCTTCACGAGTAATCTCCTTGCGTCTTTGCCCAGAGAGCACGCGGCAATACTTTGCACCTAGTTCAGCACTCATTCTTATGGAGGCGATCTCTTTTGCTACCTCACGGGCCCGACCATCTGGATCTGGGATTGTGAAATCAGGAGAAGCACACATCATTGGAATTACCATGCCAGTTGCTTCTACCGCTTTTCGAATCTTTGGCCAATTTGCAGGATCTTTGACATCGGCAAAATCGTTGTAGAACTCGAGTCCATCAATTTCAAGTTTGGTGGCTAATTCAATCCACTCATAAATACTCATTTCGCCTGAAACTAATTGCTTGATGAAACCTTTTGGGAACGCGGCTAATTTTGGCATTTATAACTTCTCCGGATTTCTTCCGATAATCGAAAATTGTTCAAGATCTACAACTGATCCAGTAAATGGTTTGGATTCATCAGAAAGCCAATAAATTGCTGCTTCTCCCATTTGAGCCGAGGTAGTCATCGCACCAGATGGAATCGCTTCGCGCTCTAATCTTTGGTGCCAACCAGGTTCTAGCCCTTTTTTAACTTGATCACGGTCTTCACGCTCTGTTAGTACCCACCCTGGATTAATTTGATTGACTCTTACTCCATTTATACCTTGAGCATTTGCAAGGTTGCGTGTCATCGTTTGCATCGCACCTTTACTAATGCTGTATGCCAATAGTGTTGATTCGCCTGCATAAGCATTAACTGAACCGATATTTAAAACTGATCCTTTGTTTTTTACTAGCTCTTTATATGCTGCTTGAATCAAGAAAAAAGGGGCTTTTAAATTTACTTGCAAAGTTCTCTCGATACTCTCGGGAGTTTCGGCATCTAATGTAGAGCGTTCCACAAGCGCAGCGTTGTTAACTAATCCATCTATTTTTCCAAAATGTGAAATTGCACTTTCTACGATTAACTGAGGTGAATTTGCTGAAAATAAATCCGCAATACAAAGTTTGGCGTTCTCCCCCAACTTTGCTATTAACGCTTTACCTTCACTTTCGTTAATTCCATGTACGAGAACTTTGGCACCTTCGCGGATGCATGCAGTAGCGATTGCACCGCCAATTCCAGCGGTGGCACCAGTAACAATTATTACCTTGTTTTGTAAACGCATATTTACTCCGGCTTAATTACTGATTTAAGAATTGCACCTGATGACATTTTCTCAAATGCTTTTTCCCACTCTTTGATTGGCCAGACGCCACCTAAAACAGGAGCCACATCAAGTTGCCCGGTTCCGAGCATCCGCAGAACGCGCTCCCACATCGGCCAATTGTGGCTAAAACTTCCTTGCAACGTAACATTTTTTTGCACCAATGGATCTAAGGAAAAATCTAAAGGCTGTGGACCCCAACCGACTTTAGAAATCCAACCATCTGGACGAACTAATCCCATTGCAGCTTTTAATGTTGCTGAAATTCCAGCCGCATCAACAACACCTTCGGCACCCAATCCATCAACATATTGAGCCCACTCTGTGGCATCGCCAATAATGACTTCACAGCCATAACTTTTTGCTGCTTCCAGACGTGCCTTGTCGCGCTCTAAACCAACAACAGCAACTTCAGCCCCGGCAAGACGGGCCATTGCTGCACATAATGTTCCAATTGGCCCAGGTCCTAAAACCACAATGCGATCACCAGGTTTGATATTACCTGGAGCAATAACCGCGCTAAAAGCAACTGCACAAGGTTCAGTTAAAGCCGCGTGCTCAAATGAAACCGTGTCTGGAATGCGATGCAAACAACGTGAGGGAACTTTTGCATAGCGCGTCATTCCACCATTTACGCCATATCCAAATCCTTTTCGATCTGGATCTAGATTGTATTTTCCGATTCTGGACATCGGAGTGGACATATCAACCACTGCAGCAGTTTCACTGACTGCGCGATCTCCTATTTTCCAAAATCCTTTTCAGCCACACTTTTCCCAAGCTCAACAATTTGACCGCCAAACTCATGACCAAGAACTACCGGATAATTTACTGGCCAACTATTTGTTCCGTGCCATTGATGCAAATCACTTCCGCACACA
>Ga0114977_10002542_pt1 | contig 11683 bp, 8 predicted proteins | sample S_130805_MF_Meta_FD_87026 | JGI IMG/M metagenome (GOLD analysis project Ga0114977, IMG submission 87026) | Freshwater microbial communities from Lake Simoncouche, Canada to study carbon cycling - S_130805_MF_MetaG | ecosystem: Environmental > Aquatic > Freshwater > Lake | place: Lake...
CTTCACAGCCTTCTGATGCCTAGTCATCCCCCATGTGCCCTTTCTAGCTTGACCACCCGAATCGAATGCTCGCAAGCGAGTTTGATTCGAGTGAGCTATCGCCGAACCATCTGATTGCCTGACGCTTCAGCCCGAAGACTGAAGACGCCCTGCTCGGTTCGGATCTACGATTATTTCTCGCTCTTTTTCCAAGGATCCCGCCTACGGATTGCTCCGCACACGGCATCCCTGGGCCTTGGGAGAACGCTTTCAGAGAGACGCTTGAGACGCCTCCCCTCCAGCATTCTTTTCAAGATGCCAATTACCACGACCAAATTGTCAAAGAACGAAAACGCACCGGCGATGGACGAAGCCACTGCCAGCCCGTAGGCGGGAACCGAACCCGGGATAAGTGGGATCGGCCGCGACAGACCCAAAACTTAGCGGCGGCTGTCTCGACCGTCAAGCGCCTGGAAAAATCCGGGCAATCGGACCGATTTTGGCCGCCAAAGCGAGGGTATAACCGAGATCATGATACGCGGCGGCGGGCGGAACGGTTCGGTGCTGACGGCGGGGGTCGTCATGGTGGTGGCGGTTGTCCGGATTGCGTGGTCGCAGCCCCCGGCCCCGCCGGCGGTTCCGGTGGCCGTTGCCCTGGTTTCCACGATGCAAACGGCTTCCGGCCAGCCCTTTGTGGGCACCGTTTTGCCGGCCCGCACGAGCGATGTCGGCAGCGCGGTGGATGGCCGACTGGTCGACCTCCCAATCGTCGAAGGCCAGCATGTTGCCGAGGGCGAATCGATCGCCCAGCTTCTCCGCGGCCTGCTGGAAATCGAGCGGGCGGGAGCCACCGCCGAACTCGACCGGCGGCGGCAGGTGCTCGGCGAACTCCAGGCGGGGTCGCGGCCCGAGGAGATCGAGCAGGCCCGGGCCGCGGTTGCGGGCTTCGAAGCCCGGCTGGCCTATGCCACAAGCCGGCTGGCCCGCCTCGCGAGGCTCGCCGAACGCGGCACGAGCACCGCCGATGAGCTCCAGGACGCCCAGACCGATCTGCGGGCGATCGAGGCCCAGTTGCGGGGCAGCCGAGCGGCGCTGGCGCTCACGGAAGCAGGCCCCCGGAAGGAACAGATCGCGCAAGCCGCGGCCGCAGCGGCCGTGCAGGAGGCCGAGGTGCAGCGGATCGACGACCAGCTCGCCAAGCACACGATCCGCGCTCCGTTCGCGGGCTGGGTCGTGGAACGCTTCACCGAGAAGGGGCAGTGGGTGGCACGCGGCGGGCTGATCGCGCGGATCGCCGAGCTCGACACCCTCGAGATCGAGGCCCAGGTTCCGGAGTCGTCGGTGGCCGCGCTCCGCGAAGGCGCCCAGGTGCGACTGGAGTTTGACGCGGCAACCGATCAGGCGTGGATCGGCACGGTCGCCCGGGTCGTTCCCCAGGCCGACCTGCTGAGCCGGAGCTTTCCGGTGCGAATCCGGCTCGAAAACCGGATCGTCGACGGCGTGCCGACCATCAAGGGGGGCATGCTGGCGCGGGCCTGGATGCCCGTGGGCGCCGCCGGCTCGGTGATGGTCGTGCCCAAGGATGCGCTCGTTCTCGGCGGCCCCAAGCCGCTGGTGTTTTGCATCGATCCATCCGGCCCCACCACGGGCGCGGTGCGACCCGTGGAAGTGGCGCTCGGGGCCGCGGTCGAGGGCCATGTCGCGGTGCGGGGGGGGCTCGAGCCCGGCATGCTCGTCGTCGTCCGGGGCAACGAACGACTGCGGCCCGGCATGCAGGTCTCCTTCGCGCCGCCGGCCGAGTGATGTCCCACTCCGCCACGCGGCAGCCGTGAATCGGCGGGTCTCCTCATGAACCTGATCGAGTCCTGCGTCACGAGCCCCGTGAAGGTCGCCGTGGGGGTGATCCTCGTCACGCTCTTCGGCGTGCTCTCGATCCTCTCCATGCCGGTGCAGCTCACGCCGGAAGTGCAGATCCCGACGATCACCGTCGACTGCCGCTGGCGGGGCGCGAGCCCCCAGGAGATCGAACGGGAGCTGGTGCAGCCGCTCGAGGAGCAGCTCCGCAGCGTGGAGGGGCTCGTCAAGCTGTCGAGCGACTCGAGCAGCTCCGCAGGCACAGTCGAGCTCGAGTTCGCCGTCGACACCGACATGTCGCAGGCGCTCGTGAAGGTCAACACCCGGGTGCAGCAGGTCCGCGACTGGCCGATCGATGCCGACCGCCCTGTGATCAAGACCTCGAGCGCCAACGACCGCCCCGTCGCCTGGTTCATCCTTGGCCAGGCGCCTCCCGACACCAGCGCCCTCGAGCGGGCCAAGGCCGACCATCCAACGCTCGCCGCCGACCTCGACCGCGTGCTCCGGGCCCGCTCCCCCGACCTGGCCATGTTCCGCCTCCGGGCCCTCGCCGCCAAGCACCCCGAGCTCGCGCCGCTCGTGCCGGCCGAGATCGACGTCGAGGCGGTCCGGCGGATGGCCGAAGACGACATCGAAAGCCGGCTGGAGCGGGTGGACGGCGTCTCGAGTGCCGACCTCGTCGGCGGCCGCGAGGACGAGTTCCAGGTGATCGTCGATCCGCAGCTCCTCGCCGCCCGCAACCTCACCATCGAAGACCTCCGCCTCGCCCTCGCCAACCAGAATCAAGACACCTCCGGCGGCGACCTCTGGGAGGGCAAGCGGCGCTACATGGTCCGCACGCTCGGGCAGTTCCGTTCGCCCGAGCAGGTCGAGGGCGTGATCATCACCCGTCGCGACGGCAAGCCGGTGTACGTCCGCGACGTGGCCCGGGCCCGTCTCGGCAGCAAGAAGCCCGACGGCATCGTCCGCCGGTTCGGCGCCCGCAACATCGCCATCCGGGTCACCCGCGAATCGGGCGCCAACGTGCTCGACGTGATGCACCGGCTTCGCGAGGTGACCCGCCGGATCGACGAGCAGCTCAAGCCCAAGGGGCTCGCCCTCTCGCTCGTCTACGACGAGACCACCTACATCAACTCGGCCATCGGCCTGGTCAACGACAACATCCTGGTGGGCGGCCTGCTCACGCTTGGCACGCTGCTCCTGTTCCTGAGGAACATCCGCTCCACGCTGATCGTGGCGATGTCGATCCCGGTGAGCGTGATGGGCACCTTCCTCGCCCTCGCCGCCTTCGACCGCACGCTCAACGTGATCAGCCTCGCCGGCATCGCCTTCGCCGTGGGCATGCTGATCGACAACTCGGTGGTGGTGCTGGAGAACATCTTCGTGCACTGGACCGCCGGCGAGACGCCGAAGCAGGCCGCGGTCAAGGGCACGCAGGAGGTCTGGGGGGCGATCCTGGCGAGCACGCTCACCAACGTCGCCGTCTTCCTACCCGTCCTCTTCGTGCCGGGTGAGGTGGGCCAACTGTTCGGCGACATCGCGCTGGCGATCGCGGCCGCCGTCGGCCTCTCGATCGCCGTCTCTGGGCTCATGGTGCCGGCCGCCGCCGCGCTCCTCCTCCAGAGCCGCCACGCCCGGGCCGCCGCCACGGTGGTCGCGGGCCCGGGCGACTCCGCCGCGGCCGGCACCGGGCGGGGCGACATCGCCATGCGGTTCGGCGCCGGCTTCATGGGCATGATCACGGCGATCAACAAGTTCCTGCTCGCGAGCGTGCCCCGGGCGGCGATCGCCTCGGCAGGAATCGTCGCCGCGGCGGGTATGGCCACCTGGCTCTTGATGCCAAAGGTCGAATACCTCCCCGAGGGCAACCGGAACCTCGTGTTCGGCATCCTCCTGCCGCCGCCCGGCTACAACATCGACGAGCTCCTGCGGATGGGCGACCTCGTCGAGCAGCGGCTGATCCCCTACTGGGACGTGGACCCGGGCACGCCCGAGGCCAAGGCCCTCGACGCCCCCGTGGTCGGCGACTGCTTCTTCGTGGCCCGCGGAAAGAGCGTGTTCATCGGCCTGCGGGCCCTCGAACCGCTCGAGGCCGCGAAGCTCGTGCCGCTCGTCCGCCGGATCGCGGCCGACCTGCCCGGCACGTTCGCCGTGGCCAAGCAGTCGAGCCTGTTCGAGAACGGCATCGGCTCCGGCCGGACCATCGACATCGAGATCACCGGCCCGGAGCTCCCCAAGCTCGTCCAGCTCGGCGTGCAGGTCATGGGCAAGCTCCCCGAGGCCACGCCCGGCAGCCAGAACCTACCCAAGCCGTCGCTCGACCTCTCCAGCCCCGAGATCCAGATCGTGCCCCGGTTCGAGCAGGCCGCCGACATGCGGCTCGACGCCCGCCAGCTCGGCTACATCGTCGACTGCCTCGTGGATGGCGGCTACGCCACCGACTACTTCCTCGACAACGACCGGATCGACCTCGTGATCAAGGGAGACGACCGGTTCGTGCAGCGGACGCAGGACCTCCGCACGCTCCCCGTGGTCACGCCCGGCGGCCAGCTCGTGCCGCTCGACGCCGTCGCCGAAGTCCGCGAGTTCTCCAGCGGCCCCGAACAGATCCTCCACCGCGAGCGGGAACGGGCGATCACCGTCCAGGTCTCGCCGCCGGCAACGATGCCGCTCGAAGAGGCCCAGGAGCGGATTCAGGCGATGATCGTGAAGCCGCTGGAGGCCTCCGGCGCGCTCGACGGCGGCTACCGGATCACGCTCGGCGGCACCACCGACAAGCTCGTCGCCACCTGGAAGTCGCTGTGGTTCAACCTCGTGATCGCCGGCGTGATCACCTACCTGCTGATGGCGGCGCTCTTCGAGTCGTGGCTCTACCCGGCCGTGGTCATCGCCTCGGTGCCGCTCGGCAGCGTCGGCGGGCTGCTGGGCCTCTGGCTGCTCAACACCCTCGGGGCCCGGTTCGGCATCTTCCAGCCGCTCGACGTGCTCACGATGCTCGGCTTCGTGATCCTGATCGGCACCGTGGTCAACAATCCGATCCTGATCGTGGAGCGGGCGCTGCAGCTCGTCCGCGAGACCGACACGGAGCCGACCGAGGCGATCCTCGAGGCCGTCCGCAGCCGCGTGCGGCCGATCTTCATGACCACGCTCACCACCGTGCTCGGCCTGCTGCCGCTCGTGCTCTTTCCCGGCGCCGGCAGCGAGCTCTACCGCGGCCTCGGCGCCGTGCTGCTCGGCGGCATGCTGTTTTCCACGCTGGTCACGCTCGTGCTCGTGCCGGCGCTCCTTGGCCTCTGCTTCCGGATCTTCGGCACGAGCGGCCTGCGGCCCGCCGCCCAGGAAGCGTAACCGCGTCAGCGGTACGGCGTCCGATCCAGGAAGCGTAACCGCGTCAGCGGTACGGCCGTCCCCATCGCTTACGCGATTGGGCTTTGTGAGGCCGCCGCGGCGCGGAGCATCCAGGCCGCGAGGATCGCCCGAGCCGTCCAGGCGACGGTCCGAATCCAGTTGCTCCGCACGAGCGCCGCCACCGCCTCCGGCACGTGCCCCTCGCGGGCCAGCCGCCCGTGCAGGGGCACCTGCACGAGAAACGTGGACAGCCAGGCCACCGCCACCAGCCCGAGGCCAAAGAGCGCGAGCCCCCGCCCCACGCCCGCCGGCGGCCATGCAGCGATTGCGAGCGCCGTCGCGAGTTCGATCGCCATGAACGGAATCACCACGGGGCCGGTCCGCCGCTGGTTCTCCACCGCGTGGTCCCGCGAACCCTCGCCGGCGATCGAGGCGAACAGCGGGTAGTGCACGACCTGCACGAACCAGATCAGCCCTCCCATCGCCCCCGAGGCGACCGCCTGGGCCAGGAGGATCACGTCCGTCAGCGGCACGCCGAAGATCGTCCGCTCAATCATGGGAGGCGGGAGACTTGTCGCGGTTCATCCGCCACGCGTGGAGCAGGATCAGGCCGAAGGGAATCCACCAAATCAGGTCGTTCGTGGGCAGCGTCCAGCCGAAGGCGGGCGGCACGTCGCCGCGGATCACGCCCTGCGCGTAGCCGAGCGGTCCGAAGATCTTGCCCAGAAAGCCCACGAGCACGATCGGCCAGTGTCGCACCGGGTCGGAGGCGGCGGCCAGGTAGCCGATGCCGTACACGCCCACCACCATGCCCACGCACTGCCAGATGAACGGGTAGTTCGGCTGCGCGAGGCCGGTGAGGTCGAAGAGCCAGGCCGGGTGGAGCACGGTGAGTGCGCCCCAGGCGAGGTTGTAGATGCCCGCGGCCACCAGCCAGCGGTGCATCCAGAGCGGCGTTGGGGTGGGGGTGGCGACGGTCGACATGGAGTGCAGCCGTCGCGGGGTTCGGCCGGGCGGTCAGCCCAGCCCGCGAGCGGACCGCAGAAGCATAGACGTCTTGGAGCCGCCGCCGAGGTTGGCGACGTCGAAGCCCTTCTGGAGCAGGATTCTCGTGGCGATATAGCCCCGCATGCCCACCTGGCAATACGCGAGAATCCGGCGGTCGCGGGGCAGTTCTCCGAGCCGGCCGCGGAGGTCGTCCACGGGGATGTTGACGGCCCCGGGGAGATGCCCCTCGGCAAACTCCTTCGGCGTCCGCACGTCGAGGAGCAGCGTGCGGTCGTCGGGCGGCCCGTCGAGGCACGTCGCCATGTCGGCCTGGGGATGGTCGCCGCGGATGAGACCCGCCGCCACGAACCCCGCCATGTTGACGGGGTCCTTCGCCGAGCCGAACTGCGGCGCGTAGCAGAGTTCCAGTTCCTCCAGATCGAACACGCTCATGCCTGCCTGGATGGCGACGGCGAGCACGTCGATCCGCTTGTCCACGCCGTTCCCGCCGACGGCCTGCGCGCCGAGGATCTTGCCGGTCTCGGGAGCGAAGAGCAGTTTGAGCGTCATCGCCTCGGCACCGGGGTAGTAGCCCGCGTGATCCGCCGGATGGACGTAGACCTTGCGGTGCGGAATGGCAGCCCTCACAAGCACCTTCTCCGAGGCGCCGGTGATCGCAGCCACGCGGTCGAACACGCCCACGATCGCGGTGCCCTGCGTGCCCCGGTAGCGGCTCGGCCTCACCGCGGCAGGACGGAGGATGGCTTCGGCGGCGATCCGGCCCTGGCGATTGGCCGGGCCGGCGAGCGGCACCTGTGCCGCCGAACCGGTCACCACGTCGCGGATCTCCACGGCGTCACCCACGGCCCAGATCGCGGGGTCGCTGGTCTGCATGGAGGAACTGACGCGAATGCCGCCGCGTGGGCCGACCTCGAGGCCGGCATCGACGGCGAGCTGGTTCTCGGGCCGCACGCCCACGCCGAGGATCACGAGGTCGGCGGCCAGCGTGCCGCCCGACTTGAGCTTCACCCTCACGCCCCCGTCAGCCGCCTCGAACGCCTCCGCCGAGTCGCCGAGCATCACCTGCACGCCCCGCGACCGCAGAGCGTCTACGATCGGCACGGTCATCTCGGGATCGAGCGGCGGGAGCACCTGTGCCTGGAGTTCGACGACGGTCGTTTGCACCCCGCGTTTCACGAAGTTCTCGGCGAGTTCCAGGCCGATGAAGCCGGCGCCGACCACGACCACCCGCTTCGCCCCTTCGTCCACGCGGCCCTTGATCCGGTCCACGTCGCCGAGGTTGCGAAGCGTGAGCACCTGCGGCGACTCGACGCCCGGGATCGGCGGCCGCAGCGGGGCGGCGCCCGGCGCCAGGAGCAGGGCGTCGTAGGCCTCCTCATACTCGCGGCCCGTGTCGAGCTCACGGATGCGAACCTTCTTCGCCGCGCGGTCGATCGCCTCCACGCTCGACCGCGTGCGGACGTCGAGCCGGAACCGCTCGCGGAGGAGCTTCGGCGTGGCCACGAGCAGCTTGTCCCGCGGGGCGATCTCGCCCCCCACGTAATACGGCAGGCCGCAGTTGGCGAACGACACGTCGGGCCCGCGTTCGCAGACCACGATCTCCGCATCTTCGGAAAGCCGCCGCGCCCGGGCCGCCGCCGAGGCACCGCCCGCCACGCCCCCCACGATCACCAGTTTCATCGCCCGCCTCCCTGCAGGTTCCTCGCGTCGATCACTCGCCGATGTCTTCGGCCCAGAGTTCGGGGTGGGCCCGCATGAACTCCCGCATCAGGGCGATGCACCGCTCGTTCTGCAGCACGGTGAGCTGCACGCCCCGCTCCGCGAGCAGCCGTTCCTCCCCCATGAACGACCGGTTCTCGCCGATCACCACGCGGGGAATCCCGTAGAGCAGGATCGCGCCCGAGCACATCGGGCACGGGGAGAGCGTGGTGTAGAGCGTGCACGCCCGGTAGAAGTCGGCCGCCTGCCGGCCCGCCCGCTCCAGGGCGTCCATCTCGCCGTGCAGGATCGTGCTCCCCTCTTGCACGCGGCGATTGTGGCCGCGGCCCACGATGATCCCGTCATGCACGACCACGGAGCCGATCGGAATCCCGCCCTCGGCGAGCCCCTGCTCCGCCTCCTCGATCGCCGCCTGCATGAAAGCGTCCATGGCCGTCGAGGATACCGGCCGCGACACACAGGCGTCCATCGCCGGGCCGCCGCGCGGCACCGCGCCTCCATCCCCGTCGGCCTTGAGGCGATGGCCGGTGGCCGCTACCGTCCCGCTCCCCTTCGCTGGAGACTCTCATGGCCGGTTCCACGAACTGCCTCCGCCTCATTGCCGCTGCCGTCGTCGTGGCGACGATCTGGGTCGGTTCCCACGCCGCCGAGGGCGATCCCCCGGCGACCATCCCCGGCCATCCCGCGCTCGCCCGCGCCCCGCGGCACACCACTACGCATCGCGGCCACCGCGGCGATCCGGTCAACATCGGCTTCGTGGGCACCGAGGAGGAGCTGCACCGGGCGCTCGCCGCGGCCCGCTGGTATGCCGCCGACCCGATCACGATGAAGTCGTCGCTGCGGATCGCGGCCGACGTGGTGCTGAAGAAGCCCTACGACCACGCGCCGGTGAGCGACCTCTTCCTCTGGGGCCGTCGGCAGGATCTGGCCTACGAGCAGCCGGTGGGCGACAGCCCGAAGCAGCGGCATCACGTCCGCTTCTGGCGGTCGGAAGAGGTGGATGCCAACGGCGAGCCGCTCTGGCTCGGCGCCGCCACCTTCGACGAGCGGGTGGAGATCAGCCGCACCACCGGCGGCATCACGCACAAGATCGCGGCCGAGGTCGATCGTGAGCGGAACAAGCTCGTGGGCGACACCGCGCGACACGGCGCGCTCGACGGCTACTACTGGGTGGACCGCTTTCACCCGGAGCGCGAGGGCGTGAACGGCGGCGGCGACCCCTGGGTCACCGACGGGCGGCTGGCGGTGGGCGTGCTCGAGGTCCGCCGCTGACCGGCCCGTGGCCGCAGGTTTGCAACCTGCGGTGAGTCCAGGCCCGGGGAGGTTCCTGTGCAGGTTGAAAACCTGCACCCACTCCGGACAAGTGGCCGCAGGTGTGTAACCTGCGGTGAGTCGAGGCCCGGGGACGCTCCTGTGCAGGTTGAAAACCTGCACCCACTCCGGACAAGTGGCCGCAGGCTTGCAACCTGCGGTGAGTCCAGGCCCGGGGACGCTCTTGTGCAGGTTGAAAACCTGCACCCACTCCGGACAAGTGGCCGCAGGTTTGTAACCTGCGGTGAGTCGAGGCCCAGGGACGCTCCTGTGCAGGTTGGAAACCTGCACCCACTCCGGACAAGTGGCCGCAGGTGTGCAACCTGCGGTGAGTCGAGGCCCGGGGACGCTCTTGTGCAGGTTGGAAACCTGCACCCACTCCGGAGAAGTGGCCGCAGGTTTGCAACCTGCGGTGAGTCCAGGCCCGGGGACGCTCATGTGCAGGTTGAAAACCTGCACCCACTCCGGAGAAGTGGCCGCAGGTGTGCAACCTGCGGTGAGTCGAGGCCCGGGGACGCTCTTGTGCAGGTTGAAAACCTGCACCCACTCCGGAGAAGTGGCTGGCATGCAGCCGTCGCGCCGCGGTCAGCCGCGGAGCGGCGCCGCGTGCAGCCGGTCGTAGGCGGCTCCCTCCCGGGCGAGCCGGCTCTCGTAGAGGCACACCCGCTGCACGGCCGTCGAGCCGCCGTCGGCATCGCGGCAGGCCTCGAGCGCCGCAGCGAGCAGGTCGCTGCCGGCCCCTGCCCCGCCTCGGCCTCCCCGAAACCGGCCGAGCGTGAGGTGCGGCCGGAACACGCGGGCCTCCGGCGGAAATCCCAGCGGCGTGAGCCGACCGGCCAGCGCGGCGTGGAGGGTGGTGAGTTCCCCGCTCCCCTCGCGGACTCCGAGCCAGGCCACCCGCGGTCGTCGCGGGTCGGGAAACACGCCGACCCCTTCGCAGTCGAACCGAAACGGCGGCACCGTCATAGCTGCCTCGTCGAGCGCCACGCAGATCCTGTGCAGGTCGGCGTCGTCCACGTCGTCGCCGAGGAACTGCAGGGTGAGGTGCATCTGCTCCCGTGTCACCCACGCCGCCTCGACGCCCGCCCCGCGGAGCCGGTCGATGATCCGCCCCGCTCGGGCGGCCATCTCCGCCGACACGTCCACCGCGATGAAGAGCCGCATCGATCGCATCGCTCACCTCCGGGCCGACAACGTATCATGCCGCGATCCCGACTGCCCCCGGACGCGTCTCCCCAATGCCCACACGCTCCCTCCTGCTCGTGGCGGCGATCGCGTGCGCGGCCGTCGCCCGCGGCGCCGACGCCCCCTTTCCGGTCCGCATCGAAGTCGACGCCGCCGGTGACCGCGGACCTGTGCCGGAGATCTGGCGGTTCTTCGGCGCCGACGAGCCCAACTACGCCACCATGCCGCACGGGCGGAAGCTGCTCGGCGAGCTCGGCGGGCTGCGGCCGAAGCAGGTCTACTTCCGCGCGCACAACCTGCTCACCACCGGCGACGGCACGCCCGCGCTCAAGTGGGGCTCCACCAACGCCTACACGGAAGATCCGCAGGGCCGCCCGGTCTACGACTGGACGATCCTCGACGGCATCTTCGACGCCTATCTGGCCAGCGGCGTGCGGCCCTATGCCCAGATCGGCTTCATGCCCGAGGCCCTCTCGGTGAAGCCCCAGCCCTACCGGCATCGCTGGCGGGTCGGCGCCCCCTACGACGAGATCTACACCGGCTGGGCGCATCCCCCCACCGATTACGCGAAGTGGGAGGAGCTCGTCTTCCGGTGGGTGACGCACTGCGTGGAGCGGTATGGCGCCGAGGAGGTGGCGGCGTGGTATTGGCAGACCTGGAACGAGCCCAACATCGCCTACTGGCAGGGCACGCGTGAGGAGTTCTTCCGGCTCCACGACCACGCGATCGCCGCGGTCCGCCGCGCCCTGCCCACCGCCCGCGTCGGCGGCCCAGACGTGGCCGGCGACGGCGGCGGCTTCATGGACGCCTTCCTCGACCACTGCCTCCACGGCACCAACTTCGCCACGGGCGCCACGGGAACGCCGCTCGACTTCGTCTCGTTTCACGCCAAGGGCGGCCCGACCACCGTCGATGGCCACGTGCGGATGGGGCTCCGCGAACACCTCCGCACGATCGACAAGGGCTTTGCCCGGATCGGGCGGCATCCCGAACTCGCCGACGTGCCGATCGTGATCGGCGAATCCGACCCCGAGGGCTGCGCCGCCTGCCAGGGACCGCAGCTCGCCTACCGCAACGGCACGATGTATTCGAGCTACACGGCGGCGAGTTTTCCCCGAAAGCTCGCCCTGGCGCGGCGGCACGGGTCGAACCTCGTCGGGGCCCTCACCTGGGCCTTCGAGTTCGAGGGCATGCCCTGGTTCGCCGGCTTCCGGTCGCTGGCCACCAACGGCGTGGACAAGCCGGTGCTCAACGTGTTTCGGATGTGGTCGCGGCTGGC
>Ga0114977_10002544_pt1 | contig 11678 bp, 10 predicted proteins | sample S_130805_MF_Meta_FD_87026 | JGI IMG/M metagenome (GOLD analysis project Ga0114977, IMG submission 87026) | Freshwater microbial communities from Lake Simoncouche, Canada to study carbon cycling - S_130805_MF_MetaG | ecosystem: Environmental > Aquatic > Freshwater > Lake | place: Lake...
CGACCGGCGTTTCTGGCCTTCGTGGGCGGGCTCAGTCACCTCTACACTCCTTCGCCCTGCGTCGTGAGTGCAGGCATTCTTCCGGAGGCTGGTCGGCGATGGCGATCGAAGGCTACGACCTGGTGATGCTGGGCATCCTCGCGGCGGCCGCGGTTCTCGGCTACTTCAAAGGCATCGTCTGGCAGATCGCCTGGATCGCCGGCATCGCCGCCAGCGGCTTTCTGGCGCTGCGGTTCAGCGGCCCCCTGGCCCCGATGTTCGGCCAGCAGGCGCCCTGGAACCGGCTGATCGCGATGCTCGCGATCTACGTCGGCACCTCGCTGGCCGTGTGGCTCGTGTTCCGCGTGATTTCCGGGGCCATCAACGCCATTCATCTGTCTGCCTTCGACCACCAGCTCGGCCTGCTCCTGGGCATCGCCAAGGGCGCGCTGATGTGCGTCGTGGTGACCTTCTTCGCGGTCACACTCGCCCCGGCCTACCGCAACCAGATCGTGGCCAGCCGGAGCGGACGGCTCGTCGCCGAGATCATCATGCGGGCCGACGAGATCCTGCCTCCGAAGATCGTGGAACCGGTGCAGCCGTTCGTGAAGCAGTTCGAGGATCAGTTCCGGCAGCCCGCGGCCGGCGGCATGCCGCCACCTCCCGCCGGTCTCGCGCAGCCCCAGACATCGGCCCTCAAGGCGATCTGGGAGAGCGTGACCTCGGCCACCGCCTGGACCAACTCCGGCGCCGTGCCCGCCGGACCGGCGCAGGGGCAGGGGGGACAGGCCGCGCCCGTCGGGTTCACGACACCGGCCGCCTGGGGCGGACCGACCGCCGTGCAGGCGGCGCCTGTACAACCGGCACGACCGACGACCAGCGGCTTCCCGAACCGGCCCGCGTTTCCGCCGCCGCAGCCGGCCGCACCGGGCCAGTTTCCGGTCGGAGCGCAGTCGCCTCTGCCGATCCGCTGACGCGGTTGGCGGACTCGCGACGCGCCGCCCGACAGCCTGACGCCCACACCCCGGAGCGATCCTCGAGCCGACGCGACACCGCTGGCTCGACCGGGCAGTCGACCGCGATCGGGAGCGCCGCGGCGGAGCGGGGCAGGTGAGTGAAAGCCCTGGAAAACAGTGCCCAAACGCACCCCCGAACCGGACATAAGAGACATTATCGGACGTTGGGGAGAGGGGGCGGAATCGATGACGAGTCGGCGTTTCCACCCGGCGCAACGCTTCACGACCCCCTCGCACATCCAGCGAGGTGTTCCGCTCAAGGAACTCATGGGCCCGACGCTCGTGCGGCTGATCGGCCAGTCACTGGCCGAGACGGACTGGCCCCGTTCTTCTATCTCCCGCACACGGAACTGATCGCCGTTCACGGGCCGTCCAGCTTCGAGAGCGGCATGGCGGCCAACTACGAGGTCACCAAGCGGTTCACGGCCGAGTTCAGCATCCGGCCGTTCCTCGTCCGGCACCGCTCGAAGTGCCTGAGGGTCTTGCGGCGCTGGGCCCGGGACGACGATCCCCACGTCCGGCGGCTCGTGAGCGAGGGCACGCGGCCGAGGCTCCCCTGGGCCTGCCGGCTGGCCGACTTCCAGGCCGATCCGCACCTTGCGCTGCCGCTGCTCGAGATGCTCAAGGACGACGGCGAGCCGTACGTGCGCCGGTCGGTCGCCAACCATCTCGGGGATATCGCGAAGGATCATCCGGGGCTGGCGCTCGACGTCTGCGAGCGGTGGCTGCGAGAGGTGAAGCGCCCAGATGACACGACCGCAGCGGCGAATCGTCGCTGGATCGTGCGTCACGCCCTGAGGCATCCGGCGAAGAAGGGACACGCCCGGGCGATCGCGATCCGGAGGCTGGCAGCGGCATCTGGCCGATTGGACCGAAGCTGACGAAGTGCTCGGCGTGGATCGCCTACTCCTGGAACACGCCCATCCGGCGGAACTTCTCGTACCGTTCCGTCACCAGCTGGTCGCGCGGCTTGGCGAGGAGTTCGCGGAGCGATCGCGTCAGGAACATCTTCAGCCGCGCCGCCATCCGCCGGGGGTGCCGGTGGGCGCCGCCCGCCGGCTCTTCGATCACCGCGTCGATCACGCCGAACTCCTTGAGGTCGTTCGAGCGGAACCGCAGCGCCCCGGCCGCCTGGGCCTTGAACTCCACGCTCTTCCAGAGGATGCCGGCGCAGCCCTCGGGGCTGATCACGCTGTAGTAGGCGTGCTCGAGCACGGCCACCCGGTCGCCGACGCCGATCCCGAGCGCCCCGCCGGAGCCCCCCTCGCCGATCACCACGCAGACGATCGGCACCGGGAGCGTGGCCATCAGGAACATGCTCTCGGCGATCACCTGGGCCTGGCCGCGTTCCTCGGCCCCCACGCCCGGATAGGCGCCGGGGGTGTCGATCAGGCAGATCACCGGCAGGCCGTACTTCGCCGCCAGCCGCATCTTGCCCATCGCCTTGCGGTAGCCCTCCGGATGGGCGCAGCCGAAGTGGCAGGCCTGCCGCTCGGCGAGCGTTTTGCCTTTCTGGTGCCCGATCACCAGCACCTTGTATTGGTCGAGCTTGGCAAAGCCCGTGAGCATCGCCCGGTCGTCGCCAAACGACTTGTCGCCGTGCAGCTCCACGAACTCGTCGAACACGAGGTCGAGGTAGTCGCTCGTCTTGGGGCGATCGGGATGCCGCGAGACCTCGACCGTCTGCCAGGGGTCGAGGCTCCCGAAGACCTTCTTCTGGACCTCGACGAGTTCCCGCTTCAGCCGCCGGAGTTCCTCCTGCTGCTGGCCGCCCAGCGGCGCGGCCTCCAACGCGGCGATCCGGTCCTCGATCTCGTAGATCGGCTTTTCGAGCGGCAGGCGGCGCAGTCCGGCGGCCATCGGCGGCGGGCTCCGGGGAGGGTTGGATTCGGACCCCAGAGTGTCGCTGCCCGGGAAATCCCGCGTCAACCGCGGAAATCCGCCGCGGGACGCGTAACCGCGTCAGCGGTCCGATGGCCTTCCATCCGCAGGAAGCGTAACCGCGTCAGCGGTACGATGGCCTTCCACGGTGCCCGACGGTCACGCGATCGGGCTTCCCGACGCCTACACCGCCGCCCGCTCGACGAGCCGGATCGAGCGGAGCTGCTGGAGCACTTCCTTCATCGAGGCCGGGCGGTCGCCGGGCTTCTTGGCGAGCATCTGGCGGAGCTGCTTGGCCGCGGCGGTGGTGGCGAGCTTGTTGAAGGCATCGACCGCCGGAACCACGGCCGAGACGTGCTTGTTGAGCAGGTCGTTGGTGTCGCTGCCCGTGTAGGGGGGCCGACCGGCGATCAGCTCGAAGATCACGCAGCCGAAGGAGTAGATGTCGCTGCGGGCGTCGAGCGGCTCGCCGCGGATCTGCTCCGGCGACATGTAGCTCGGCGACCCCTGGGCGGGCGTCTTGCTGCCGAGCAGCTTGCCCAGGAAGCCCGACGACTTCGCGGCGATCGCCAGGTCGATCAGCTTCACCTGACCATCCTCGGCGGCCAGGATGTTGTCCGGCTTCACGTCGCGATGCACCCAGCCGCGGGCATGCATGTGGTCGAGCGCCAGGGCGGTTTCCGTGACGATCCGCTGGAGCCTGGGCACGAGCGGCTCCACGCCCGCGGCCACCTGCTTCTTGAGATTCGGCGCCGGGAAATACTCCATCACGAGGTGCGGCAGCCCCCCTTCCTCGGTCAGCCGGTCGATCTTGATGATCGTGGGATGGTCGAGCGACTGGGCCACCTTGAGCTCGTGCTCGAGCAGCTTCCGCTGGCCGGCGTCGTTGGCCATCGCCGGCACGATCAGCTTCACGGCCACCTTCTTGCGGGCCTTGGTGTCGAGCCCCTCCCAGACCTGGCAGTGCTTGCCGAGGCCGATCTGCTGGACGAGTTTGACGGGGCCGAGCTGTTCAGGAATCGGGGGCATGGTCGGACATCCAGCGGGAGTGGGCCGTCGGCCAGGCGGCCCCGAGGTCGATCGCCACGAGCACGAGCCCCTGCGGCGGCGCCGTCGGGCCCGCGGCGGGCCGGCTGCGGGCGGCGCGGGCCTCGGCGAGCCACTCGGGAGACCGTCGCCCCGCGCCGACCATCACCAGCGAGCCGGCGATGATCCGCACCATGTTGTACAGAAATCCGTCCCCCTCGACCTCGACCCAGACCTCCGCCCCGGCCACGTCGTCGGCCAGCGGCGGCCGGAACACCTCGAGGGCGTGGATGGTGCGGACCTTCGAGAGCCGCGTGGACGGGGTGGTTTCGAAGCTCGTGAAGTCGTGCTCGCCGACGAGCGCCGCCGCCGCCGTGCGCATCCGCTCCTCGTCCAGCCGACCCCGCCAGTGCCAGACGAGGTGCCGATCGAGCACCGGCCTCCAGGATGCGTCGTGGATCCGGTAGCGATACCGCTTGCGGCGGGCCGCCGTCACCGGGTCGAAGTCGGGGCCCACCTCCCGCGCCTCGCGGACGGTGATGTCGGCGGGCAGCGTGGCGTTGAGCGCCCGCCCCCAGACCTCCGCCGCATGGCCGCTCGTCGAGGTGAAAGCCACCACCTGGTCGAGGGCATGCACGCCGGCGTCGGTCCGACTCGCCCCCTTTGGCACCAGGTCCTCGCCCGACACCTCGCGGATCGCCGCGGCGAGCGCCCCCTGCACCGTCGCCCTGCCCGGCTGCACCTGCCAGCCCGAGTACCGCGTGCCCTCGTAGGTGATCCGCACCGCGATCCGCCGGCCGGCGGCGGTCTCGTCGGGCCCTGCCGCCGAGTTCATGACCGGCCCGCGTGCCCCGCCCCCTTGAGGCCGTGCTTCGCCAGATGCTCGGCGATCTGCACGGCGTTGGTGGCCGCCCCCTTGCGGAGGTTGTCGGACACGCACCACAGCGCGATGCCGTTCGGGCAGGAGATGTCTTCGCGGATGCGGCCCACGAACACCTCGTCGCGACCGCTGGCCGTCCGCGGCTGCGGATACTTCTTCGCGGCGAGGTCGTCCTCGACGACGATGCCCGGAAACGCGGCCAGCAGTCTCCGCGCCTCGTCGGCGGTGAGCTTCTTCTCCGTCTCGATGAGAATCGACTCGCTGTGGCCGTTGGCCACCGGCACGCGGACGCAGGTGGCACTGATCGCGATCGACTCGTCGCCGAGGATCTTTCGCGTCTCGAGCACCATCTTCATCTCCTCGCTGGTGAACCCGTTGGGCCGCGGCGAGCCGATCTGCGGGATCAGGTTGGCGGCGATCGGATGCGGAAACACCTGCTTCGTCTCCGCTTCCCGCCCGAGCCAGGCGGCGGTCGCCTGCTCGAGCTCACGGGTCGCGGACAGGCCCGCCCCGCTCACCGCCTGGTAGGTGCTCACGACCACCCGCGTCACGCGGGCCGCATCGTGCAGCGGCTTCATCACCATCACCATCTGCGTGGTCGAGCAGTTGGGGCTGGCGATGATGCCCCTGTGGGTGGCGATCGCCTCGGGATTGACCTCCGGAATCACCAGCGGCACTTCCGGATTCATCCGGTAGAACGCGCTCTCGTCCACCACGACGGTGCCCCGCTCCACCGCCCAGGGGACGAACTCTGCCGCCACTTCGTCGGGCGTGCTACCGATCGCCACGTCAACGCCCGTGAAGGAGTCGGGCGTGAGCACCTCCACGTCGTAGGTCGCGTCGCCGACGCGGACAGGCGTGCCGGCGGAGCGGGCCGACGCCAGCAGCTTGAGCCGCTTCGCGGGAAACTTCCGCGCCGCGAGCAGGTCGAGGATGATACGGCCCACGGCGCCGGTGGCGCCGACAACGGCGAGCGTGTCGATCATGGAAGGTCCGCAGGGGTTCCTGGGGGGTTGTCGGGGGAATCTGTGCTGCGAGACGTGAACGGCCGCAGCAGGCTCGAAAGCGTACTGGCCGGCACGAACGCCAGGTTGGCGGCGATCATGGCCAGGCCGAACTCCATCATGCCCATGGCGAGCCCGATCCCCAAGTGGACCAGCACCGCCAGCGCCAGGCAAAGCCGCCGCGTCAGCCGCGGCCAGACGAGGGCGGCGTAGCTCACCTCCCACCAGAGGGTCACGAGGGTCAGGGCATTGACCACGAGCGGATGGCCGGCGAGGCCCCGGAGGTCGAGGGTCCGGTAGCGGTCGTTGGCAATCGCGCCCCAGAGGGCGGTGCCCTCCCACCAGCTCGCCCCGAAGAGTTTTCCCGCGCCGGAGAAGAGATAGACCACGCAGAGGTGCACCTGGAGGAGCCGGAGGGCGATGGTGGCCCGGATCGACGGCTCCCCTCCCCTGCCCCGCCCTGGCCCGGCCAGCAGTCGATCGACCGACAGCCGCGCCCCGCTCGGGCCGATGACCAAGGGCACGAGCAGCATCCCGAGCGTGTCGTCGAGGCCAAACACGTTGAGCGGCGCGCGGTTGGCCGCGGTCACGAGACCGAGAAACGACACCACCGCGGCGAGCGGAGTGGCCAGGCCGATCGTCAGCAGGATCGCCGCCACGAGCGAGATGCCGGCGACCACGCGGATCATCGTCGGCGACGAGGCGACGAAGTAGCCGCTCCACTGCCAGGGCTGATCGTTCACCCGCCAGACCTGATCAGGCCGCAGCCAGCCACGGTCGCCGAAGAAGGCGTCGGCATCGAGCAGCCAGACGGCGCACGACCAGGTGAGGATCAGGCCGGTGGCGATCCGGATCACGGCAAGCGGCAGCGGATCCGAGGGCGTGAACCAGAATCCACTCCAGGCCGCGGCCCAGTCGGCGAGCCAGCCGCGGGACGGCACGACCGGCGGAGTCGCGGCGGGCGGCCGGCTCGCTGCCCGCCGCCCGGGGATCGAGCGGACGGCGGTCATGGCTGCGGCTCCGCCCAGGCGTAGGACCCGAGCGGCGTGACCGCATCGGCAAACGTGCCGCTCGCGAGCACCTCGGCGGGATCGGGCAGGTAGTGCTCGACCGTCTCGAGCGTCACGCTCAGGCCCCCCTCGCGACGCAGCAGGTTCGTGGCCACGCCCTTCACGAGCGGCTGCCAGTCACGTTTGGCCCGCTCGCGAACCTCCGCCGGCGCATCGGCCGGCAGCACGAGCGCCGAGATCTTCTCGCTCACCATGAAGCGGCGGTGGTAGAGGAGCCGGGGGCGGTCGAGAGCCTCGTCCGGAATCTGGCCGATCCGCGTCGAGCCGTCTGGCATGGTCATCGTCCAGCGGATCGTGTGCCCGGGGCCGGGATTCGGGGCGAAGAACCGATACCCGTGGCCGAGGTAGAGCGCCCCCACCAGAGGCCGCAGCGGCTGGAGGACGCGGTTGGCCAGATCGCTCGCCGGGGCCGGGCCGGCCAGCGGCGGCACGATCACGGCTGCGAGGTAGGCCAGAATCGCCACCGTGGCGCAGGCCCGCGCCACAGGCGACCACCCACGCTCGTTCAAGGACTCTGACCCCATGCCCACCACGCCCTCGCTCCAGACGAGCATCGGACCGCGCCGCCGGCCCGCTGCACTGCTGCTCCAGGCAACCCTAGGTCAGGTTTTTTCCGAACGTTCGCGCCGCGAGCCGACACCGTGCCGCGGCGGGTTTGCGCGGCGTGAAACGACTGGTCCGATCGTGCGGGTCGTACGGGGGACACGGGTGTCGGCGCTGCGGGTGAGGGCCTCGTTCTTGGCCAGGGCGGCCAGCACGGGCATCGCGATCACGCCCCGCTGGCGGTGGCTGGGGCGGCGCCGGACGTGTCGTCGGGCATCTCCATGATGGCGTAGCAGATCATGTGGAGAATGTTCATCTGCGCGTCCTCGACGCGGCCGTAGTGCGGGTCGTCGATCACGAGCAGGTGGTCGGCCAGCGGGGCGACGCCGCCGCGCTTCCGCCCCACGAGCGCCACGGTGTCGAGGCCGTGCTCGCGGCCCCAGCGCATCGCCGCGACGAGGTTCGGCGAGCTGCCGCTGACGCTCGAGACGATCAGCACGTCGCCCGGCTCGGCGTGGTTGGTGAGCTGCCGCACGAAGACGTCGTCGAAGGAGAAGTCATTGCCCAGCGCCGTCATCCAGGCGACGTTGTCGGCCAACGAGAGCACCTTGAACGGCCGGGCCACGACGCCCGAGGCCCCCTTGCCCAGGTCGGTGGCAAAGTGGGCCGCGTTGGCGGCGTTGCCGCCGTTGCCGCAGACGAAGATCCGCCGCCCCTCGACGCCGGCCCGCCGCACGAGGTCCGCCACCGCGGCGATCGCCGCCACGGGCACCGACTCGATCGCACGGTTCTGCGCGGCGACATAGCCGCCGATCCAGGCGGCGAGCGCGGGCTGCCCGGATGGGTGCGTCATGTCCATGGTGGGTCGTCCTCGGGTGGGTCGGAAGGGAAAGGGGACGCCGGAGAGCGATGCCGACGAACGTCCAGTCTAGCGGCGCTGGATTTCGAGCGCCGGTCCGGTCGACGTCTCCCGTAGCCGCGCCGCCGCCAGCGCCGCCCCCACGGGCACGACGAGCCGGCCGAGCGCCGAGAGTCGCACGTCGGGCCCGGGGCGGAAGGGCTCCATGAGGAAGCCGGGCAGGTGGCGGGCCACGGCCTCGCGCCACGGTTCGCCGATCCCGGCCACCCCGCCGCCGAGCACGATCACCTCCGGGTTGAGGAGATGCGCCGCGTGCGAGAGGGCAAACGCGTAGTGGCGGGCCACCCTATCGAGGATCGCGCCGGCTGCCGCATCACCAGCCGCGATCGCTGCCGCAAGGTGGCGGGCCGAGGGCGCCGCGCCGGCCGCTGCGGCGATCCGCGCGAGCGGCCCGTCGGGGTGCGCTGCGGCGTAGTCACGGACCTGCCGATCGATCGACCAGCCAGACGCCACGTCCTCGGTGATCGTGCCGTTGGGATCCATCCGCAGGTGGCCGATTTCGACCTCGCCGGGGGCGCGGCCGTGATAGATCCTGCCGCCGATGACGAACCCGCCGCCGATGCCGCTGCCGACGTTGGAATAGAGGACGAGATTCGCGCCGCGGCCGGCGCCGAGGATCGCCTCGGCGAGGGCGGCGGCGTTGGAATCATTTTCCAGCGCGACGGGCAGCCCGCCCACCTGGCTGGACACCCAGGCGGCAAGCGGAAACCCGCCCCAGCCGGAGACATGGAAGCTCGTGGCGACGACGCCGGCCACGCGGTCCACCGGCCCGCCGAAGCCGATGCCGACGGCGGCGATCGCCGGTGTCGCCATGGCGGTGGCGACCGCGGAAACCGGCGCGCCCGCGGCAGCCGCGGTCCGGCCGCAGAGGTCGGCGATCTGGAGTTCGAGGGCGTCGCGGACGCCGGCCGCGCCTCTGGCAGGCTCGACCCGGTCGGTCCGTTCGCGGATGATGCCGCCGGCGTCATCGACGACCACCGATTGCAGCTTCGTGCCGCCGATCTCGATGCCGAGGAATGCCATGGCCGCGGGCCCTCTCGCTGGACGTTCACGTCGGCTCAAGGGGCCGCTGGTTCGGGCGGCAACACGTTGATCACCACCGGTACCGACGCCTGGCCGCCGTCCGCCGTGGCGTGGAGATGAAACAGCCGACGGCAGGGCTTCGCGATCGACGCCGCCGTGATGAAAAAATCCCGCTCGTCCTGCTCCGCGACGATCAGGAGGCCGTTCAGCCCGACGTTGTCCACGAACACGCCGTGGGGCAGGTTGCGGCCGCAGTCGGCCCCCCCCAGTTCGATCTGTCCGGTGAAGTCGTGCCGCTGCGCCTTGACCCGCGCGGTGATCGTCTGGCCCGGCCGGATCGAAAACTCGAGCGGTTCGCCCTCCCGCTGCCTGGCCGACGCGGCGCTGGCCCCCGGCCGGATCGCCACCGTCACCTTCGGCTTCTCGGCGATCTGAATGTCGCCGAGCGTGCCGAGCTCCTGCACCACCTCCCGCCCGGCAATCGTGGCCGTGGCCTTCACCACCACGGCCTTGTCGGCCTGCTCATCGGGCGCGGCGGCATCGGCCGCAGCCGTGAGCACGCCGATCGCCTGCCGCTGCCCAGCCTCGATCTCGATGGGCCCGTGGAAGGCGAAGCCCGCAGGCAGGTTTTCCATGGCGATGCGGATCGAACCTTCGAAGCCCTCCGTTCGCGTGGCGGTAAACGTCAGCTCGCGGCCGCTGCCCGGGCTCACCTTCGGATCCTTGCCGCCCACCGCGACGGTAAACGCCGGCTGCGGCGGCCGGATCGTGAGCGCGTAGCGGTAGTCGTCGGGCTTCGACTCCGACCCGGCGCCGCGGACGTCCGTGAGCCGAACCACGTAGTCGCCGTCGGCCGGCGGCGTGAAGAGCAGCTGCGAATCCGCACCGAACCGCTGCTCCGGTTCGTCGTCGTTCTCGGAGAAGATTCTGAACACCGGCAGCCCGTTGGGCACCGGCGTGCTTCCCCGTGGCAACGGCTCCACGATCCATGCAGGCTCGCCGAGCGCGTGAGTCACGGCCGACGTGCCGAAGAACGTGCGCCGATTGCCACTGCCGGGATAGACCATGAAGCCGGAGTCGGGCCCCTGCGGATACCGCCAGAGCCGCACCACCTCGCCGTTGGCGTAGAGATACTCGTCGAGTTCCATCTCCATCCAGTTCTGGAGCCGGAAGTCACCCGACTGTGTGGAATCCTTGCCAAGAAACGTGAACCACGAGTCGCGCGTGGCCTGCAGGACGACCTGCTCCACGGGGCGGCCGGCGGCATCGAGCACCTCGATCCGCGAATCGAGGAGCGACTTGGACCGGGCGGCGTTCACCTCCAGCAAGAGCGGCTGGCGGCGCTCGGCCGCGAACCGGAAGCAGTCGGCATCGCCGGGCCGGCCGACCGCTCCCTTGATCTCCACCGGAATCGAGATCGACTCGGCCTGCTCGGGAAGATCGTTGGGCTCCCGCTCCGGCGCCTCGATGGGGCTGCCGGCCAGGGCCGGCGCGGTCACGTCAGCCGTGTCGGCCACGGCCGTATCTGGGGGCGGGGTTGGGGTCGGGGGCGGGGCTGGCGTCGGGGTTGCTGCCACGGCACGCGCGGCCGGATCGACCAGCGCGGCGATGGTCTCGAGCGACCCGTCCAGCCGGCCCACCATGAACCCAAGGTCGGCCCGAGCGACCACCGCCGAGACGAGATCGGGCTGGCGGGCATGGTCGTGCTCCAGCACGAGGTCGGGCACGCTCCAGATCTTCAGCGACCGATCTTCGGCCGACGTGAGCAGGTGTTTTCCGTCGGCCGAAAGACCGATGGCGACGACCGGACTCTCGTGGGCGAACCGCGAGTGCAGCGCCGGGTTGCTCGCCGGGGCTTGAAGCGAAACGACCGACCAGAGATGAATCCGCTTGTCGCGGCCCGCCGCGATCACGTGCCGGCCGTCGGGGGTGAACGCCACGGCAGACACCTCCGCCAGCGGCTCCTTGAGCGTGTCGAGGCGGACGCCGTCGGTCGCCCGCCAGAGCTTCACCGTCTCGTCGGCACTCGCGGAAGCGAGCAGCAGCCCGGTCGGATGCCAGGCGAGGTCGAAGATCGCCCCGTTGTGGACGTCGATCGAGCGGAGCAGCGTGCCGTCGGTGACGTTCCAGAGCTTGATCGAGCGGTCATAGCCGGCCGTGGCCAGCGTCAGCTCGTCGGGCGAGAGTTCGGCGTCGTAGAGAAGGTCACGGTGGCCGCCGAACGAGCGGACGAGTCTGCCGCTCGTCGCGTCGCGGATTTCGGCGACGCCCATCAGGCCCGCGATCCCGCCCGCGACCACGAGCCGCTCCCCGTCGCGGCTGAAATGCACCGCCGTC
>Ga0114977_10002546_pt1 | contig 11676 bp, 12 predicted proteins | sample S_130805_MF_Meta_FD_87026 | JGI IMG/M metagenome (GOLD analysis project Ga0114977, IMG submission 87026) | Freshwater microbial communities from Lake Simoncouche, Canada to study carbon cycling - S_130805_MF_MetaG | ecosystem: Environmental > Aquatic > Freshwater > Lake | place: Lake...
ATAAGCTTGTTGCAATAGGTGGGGGTATTACACAAGATATTGTTGCATTTATTTCTTCGATTTTATATAGAGGAGTTGAGTGGATATTTTTTCCAACAACACTTTTAGCCCAATGTGACAGTTGCATTGGCAGTAAAAGTTCGATAAATTTTGACCAATTTAAAAATTTAATTGGAACTTTCAACCCACCCAATAAAATATTTATTTATAATAAATTTCTTTCAACACTTACTGAATTATAAATCCGTTCAGGCATTGGAGAAATGTTACACTATTTTTTTACTGATGGAATTGATTTAGCCCAAGAAATTTCAAATCAATATAATGATTTATTAATTGATAGGTCTAAGCTTCCTTACTTTATTTCAAATAGTTTAAGAATTAAAAAGAATATTATTGAAATAGATGAATTTGACACATCAATAAGACACATTTTTAACTATGGTCATACATTTGGCCATGCAATAGAAGCTTTAACACATTATGCAATTCCACATGGTCAAGCAATATCAATTGGAATGGATTTAGCGAATTTTATTTCCCTTGAAATGGGCATTTTAGCAAGTAATGACTTTGAAATAATGCATAAAATACTAGTAAAAAACATCCCACCATTTAAATTAACTGAAGAAAATATTGAAAGTTATTGTTTGGCTTTATCAAGAGATAAGAAGAATAGAGGCAATAAATTAGGAAGTATTTTATCAAAAGGCCCCGGAAAAGTAGAGAAAATATTTATTGATATAGATGATCATCTAAAAAAAATTATGCTGCAATACTTTAAAATTATCAATGCAAAATAGCAAAATAATTTATTTATCTCATTTTATCAATGAGAAAACTCCAGTCTATGGGGGGGATAGTGACTTAATAAAATTAGAAAAAATTAGATCAATTTCAAAAGGTGATAATTCGAATAATTTGAAACTTTCTTTCCCGACTCATGTTAGTACTCATATTGACTTTCCTTTTCATTTTGATGATAATGGAAAAAAATGCAATGATTATCCAGCATCAAATTGGATTTTTAACAAAGTTGGTTTTGTAACATGTCTTATTGAGCAAATCGAGAATCATCTTTCTAATTTACCAAGTGATATCGAATGCCTCCTATTAAAAACCGGGTTCGAACAATTTAGAGGTACAGAAAAATATTGGAAAGAGCAACCAATTATTTATTCAAAACTTTCGTTTATTTTGAAAGCTAAATTTTCTAAATTAAGATTATTTGGTTTTGATATGATATCACTCACAAGTAAATTAGATAGAGCTGAAGGGAAAAAGGCGCATATTTCTTTTTTAATTGAAAATGACATTTTAATTTTAGAAGATATGCATTTAGAGTTCCTGGAAAATACACCATCTAAAATAATCATTTCCCCACTACTTATTGAAGATTCTGATGGATGTCCATGTAATGTTATTGCATTTGTAGAATAATGATACTAGATTTTAATAATTTATCAATTACAAACAAAAAATTATTTGACAAGAGCTATGTTGATATGCAATATAGTTTTGTGGAATTATTAGATAATATTGATCAAAATACATCTAAAAATCATGTTAAATATTTTCAAACCATTTTCTGCAGATCGATTTTAGAAAGTGATTTAGTTTATAATTGTACTGTATTATATTTTTTAAATACAAATTTTAATTGTAAAAATAAAATAAAAAAAATTATTGTTTCAAACTCGCAATTAAAAAAAAATATTAAAAGTAATAAATCGTTTGAAGGGATTGAAATATATGTAAAATCAAATAATTTATCATTATTTTTCAATTTCTTAAATAAATATTTATACATTTTTTTAAGAAATATCCCATTTGCAGTAATGTCAATATTTTCTGCGAATAAGAAAAGAAAAATTTCAAAAAAAAAGGATTTTATATTACTTGATACTTTTATTACAAGTTCAATGTTTAAAAAAATGGAATTTACTGATAGATATTATACAAATATTGAGAATTATCTTGATTCAAATATTAGAGATAAATTATATTATCTACCAACAATGCCTTTATATTTTACCAAGAATGATTTAGTGAAAATATATAAAAAATCTAATAAAAAACTCATATTTAAACAAGATTATTTAAATGTATTTGACTACATAAAACCATATAAACTATTAAAAGAAATTAAGTTCAAAAAAGACGCAAAATTTTTCTATGAAGGATTCGACATCACGATATCGATTAAGTGCGAACTTAAAAGAAACATATTTAAATCATATAGAGCAATTTTAGATTTAATTTTTGTACAAAAATTTTGTTGTGAAGATAATACCCCCGATACATTTATCAATTGGAATGAAAATAGGTCTACTGGAAAAGCATTGGTTTCAGGTTTCCACAAATATTCACCATCAACTTACACTAAGGGATATCAAGGATTTCAATCATCGTCGGACTACCATTTTTATATTTGTCCTACTGAATTGGAAGTCAGGAATAATTTAATTCCAATGGAAATTGGTGTTGTTGGAAATGGTTTTAAAGATAGACTTTATAAATTTACCAATAATTTCAAAGTGGAATTAGCTCCTTCATTTAGACAAGCTAAGTATATTACAAAATTAGAAAATGTTGAGAAAAATGAAAATATTAAACTAATTGTATTAATGTCCTCAGACGAAAGTTGTATTGAGTATTTATTTGATATCTTAAATGAGATTTCTGATAAATTAATTCTTATACACAATCTTGAATTTTATTTTAAACCTCATCCGATTTCAAATTTCAGAACTATAAGAAAACACTTCGATAAATTTAACCTAAAAAATATTAATAGAACTCATTTTATTGAAAATCTTTCTATTGAGGAGATTTTAGGTTTTAGTGACTTAGTAGTTGGTATAAAAACTGGTGCTATATTCGAATTTATTTCTAATGGCATTCCTAGTATTGTTATTGCAGATAATAGGATAACTGAAAATCCTATACCACAAAGTATACCTCATGAACTTTGGAAATTAACATACTCTTCAGATGAATTATTATACACAATTTCAGAATTTATAATAAAAATTAAAAATAAACATCAATTTATAGATGTTGAAAAATTTAGAAATCAATTTTATATAAAACCAAGTATAGAAAATGTACAAACCTTTTTATCTCTATATTAAATACTAATTCAATGATAAGATTGTCAAAGTCTATTGTAGGACAAGATGAACTAAATGCAGTTTCAAAGGTCATTTTAGAAAATGGTTATCTTGGAATGGGTAACGAAGTAGAAAAATTTGAACTAGAAATTGCTAATTATTTAAATATTAAACCTCAAAATGTTATTTGTGTAAATACTGGTACATCAGCATTACATTTGTCAGTTGAATTATTAATAGAAAAGGGTGATGAGGTATTGGTTCCATCTTTAACTTTTATTTCTTCTTATCAAGCAATTTCTGCAGCCGGTGGTGTTCCTATTTCTTGTGAAGTATATCCCGATTCATTAACTATAGATTTAGAAGATGCTAAACGAAAAATTACTGCGAAAACTAAAGTTATAATGCCTGTACATTATGCCAGTAATCCTTATGATTTAGAAAATTTATATAATTTTGCAAAATTATATAAATTAAGAGTTGTTGAAGATGCTGCACATGCTTTCGGTTGCTCTTATAATACAAAAAAAATTGGATCATTTGGAGATATTATTTGTTTTTCATTCGATGGTATAAAAAACATTACCTCTGGTGAGGGTGGTGCGATAGTTGCTTTTAATGATGAGGAAATCGAATATTTTAAAGATGCAAGGTTGCTTTCAATTGAGAAGGATTCAGAAAAGCGATATTCAGGCGGTCGTAGTTGGGATTTTGATGTCAAAAAACAAGGTTATCGATTTCATATGAGTAATATATTTGCAGCAATTGGAAGAGTTCAGTTAACTAGATTAGATGTAGAATTTTCACCCAAAAGAAAGCTATTACACAAAATATATAAAGAAAACCTTAATAATACCCCCAACATAATTTTACAAAAAACAGATAATAATTCCGATATTGTTCCTCACATTTTCGTAATTAGAGTATTACATGGACTTAGAGATTCAATGAAATTAAAATTAGAAGAGAATAATATATCAACTGGTTTACATTATAAACCAAACCATCTTTTAACATTTTATGGTGCCGGTAAAGAAAAATTGCCAATAACAGAAAAAATTTATTCGGAGATTTTAACATTGCCATTGCATCCAGCATTAACAATTGAGGAAGTTGAAACAATTTGTAGTATAATAAATAAATTTCTAAAATAATGAAGACTATATTATTAGCCGGGGGCCTAGGAACTCGCATTAGTGAAGAAACTTCTGTTAAACCTAAGCCAATGGTTGAAATCGGGGGAATGCCAATAATCTGGCATATAATGAAATCATATTCTTTTTATGGGTATAATGATTTTGCAATAGCATTGGGATATAAAGGAGATGTCATTAAAGAATTTTTCATGAATTATAAATTGCATAAGAGTGATTTAATTTTAAATTTAAAATCCGGTAATGCAAGATTCGAAAATGATTATTCGGAAGATTGGAACGTAGGACTTCATGAAACAGGTTCAAATAGCATGACAGGAGGAAGGCTTTTTAATTTAAAAAAGCTATTTAAACCTGGAGAAACATTTATGTTAACTTATGGTGATGGTGTTGCAGATATTAATGTGGACAAGTTAGTTGAATTCCATAAATCACATGGTAAAATTGCAACTTTAACAGCAGTTAGGCCTCCCGCAAGATTTGGTTCCATAATTATGGATGATGATGGAATTATAAAAGAATTTAAGGAAAAGCCACAAGTTGGAGAAGGATGGATAAATGGTGGCTATTTTGTATTTGATTACAAAATATTTGATTATTTAAAAGATGAAAGAACAATCTTGGAAAGAGAACCGCTTGAAATGCTATCTTTACAAAATCAACTTTCAGCATATAGACATGATGGTTTTTGGCATTGTATGGATACTATAAGAGACAGAGACAATTTAAATGAAATTTGGGCTTCAGGTAATGCCCCTTGGAAAAAATATTAATAATAAAGCTATGTTTGAGAATATTTATAAAGGAAAAAAAGTATTGGTTACTGGACACACTGGATTTAAGGGTTCTTGGTTGACAACCTGGCTGCTTAATTTAGGAGCAAATGTAGCCGGATATTCTATTGGTATACCGTCTGCCCCATCACATTTTATTGAACTTGGAATCGAAGATAAAATTGAACACAATATAGGCGATATCAGAGATTATGATTGTTTATTTGAAGTTTGCAAAAAATTTGAACCAGAATTTATTTTTCACCTTGCAGCACAACCCTTAGTTAGAGAATCATATTTAAATCCAAAGGAAACGTTTGAAGTAAATATGATCGGGACTCTTAATGTGTTAGAAGTTATTAGAAACTTGAAAGAAACAATAAAAGTTGGAGTAATAATAACAAGTGATAAAGCTTATGATAATGTAGAGTGGGTATATGGTTATAGGGAAGAAGATAAATTAGGTGGCGAAGATCCATATAGTGGATCAAAAGGCGCCGCGGAGTTAGTTGCTAATTCTTATATGCATTCATTCTTTAAAATTGGGTTCCCAAATATTGCAACAACTAGAGCTGGAAATGTAATAGGTGGAGGAGATTGGGCTAAAGATAGAATTGTACCAGATATAGTGAGGTCTTGGTCAAATAATAAACAAGTTGAAATTCGTAATCCATATAGTACTAGACCATGGCAACATGTTTTAGAGCCTTTAAGTGGTTATTTGTCTCTAGGTGTAAGTCTTTATGAAGAAAATTCAAAGTTTAAAAATTCAGCATTCAATTTTGGTCCTGACTCAAAAGTCAATAAAAACGTAGGTGAATTATTGGATGAAATGGTATTGCTATGGGAAAACAGTCCCGGTTGGCTAAATAAGCATGTTATTGATGGTATGCCAGAAGCAAACTTATTGAAGTTGTCCTGCGATAAAGCAAACATATTTTTGAAATGGTATCCTGTCCTTGATTTTCATGAAACGTTAGATTTTACTATGAATTGGTATGTTAATTTCTATATTAATAAAACAAATACTTTTGACTATACGGTTAATCAGATAAATTTATATACAAGTAAGGCAAAAGATAGAGAAATTTCTTGGGCTTTATAGAAAAATATACTTTATGATAGAGGGAGTTCAACTTAAAAATTTACCAAAATATATTGATAGCCGAGGAGCTGTTTTTAAATATTTAAATTCAGATTCTTCAAATTTTAAATCATTTGGGGAGGCATACTTTTCGATAATAAATGAAGGTGTAGTTAAAGGTTGGAAATTTCATAAACAAGCAAGCCAGAATTTAGTTGTTCCATATGGAGAAGTTAAAATTATTCTATTCGATAATAGGATTGATTCTATTACTAAAGGGACTATTCAAGAAATAATCTTAAATGATTCAGATAAATATAAATTATTATCACTTCCATGTAATGTATGGTATAGTTTTAGATGTGAGTCAAATAATAAAGCTATTCTAGCTAATATATCAAATATGCTTTATGATCCCGAAGAATCAATAACCTTACCTATAACCACAAAAGAAATACCATATGATTGGAGTTAATAACAATAATTATCCTTTGGTAAGTGTTATAATGAACTGTTATAATGGAGAGAAATTTCTAAATAGGTCATTATCTTCTATTATTAATCAAACCTATAAAAATATTGAACTTATTTTTTTTGATAATTGTTCAACAGATAATTCAAAAAAAAAATTTGATTCATTTAAAGATGAAAGATTTAAATATTTTAAAAGTAATAATAATGTTAGCCTGGGTAATGCACGTTCTTTAGCAATAAACAAATGTCAAGGTGATTATGTAGCATTCTTAGATGTTGATGATGAGTGGTTTCCATATAAAACTGAAATTCAAATAAGAAGGATGCTTGAAGATGAAAGTGTATTATCCTATGGGGGTGTAGTTGAGCATTTTGAAAATAACCAAAATGAAAGAACAACTTTGCCAAAAAATAAAGGAGTGGATTCTTTTAAAGAAAATTTAATAAATTTCGAAATACAATTACCAACTCTGATTTTTAAAAAAGAAAAATTAAATGAAAAAAAAATAAATTTTGATCCATTGATTGAAGCATCTGAAGAATATTGTTTGTGCATGCAATTTATAATAAATGAGAGAGTATCAGTTATTAATTATCCATTAGCAAGATATTTTGTTAGAAACAACTCTTTAACTAAAAAATTTATACAAAAATGGAGTTTTGAAAGAAGATATACACTAAATATAATTAAAGATACTAATCAATATATATATAAGAAGTATATAAAACAGTTTGAAGAGGCATATTATAGAGCTGATTATTACGAGGCAAGGTACCTAATGTCAGTTAACCAAAAAAAACAAGCTAGACTAAAAATTAAAAAAGCAGCATTTTGCAATTTGAAATATTTAATTATATATTTAATGTGTTTTGAAATTACAAATATATTTTGGAAGAAGTTTATACAAATAAAATATAATAGATAATGAATATTGATTTTTCAAATCCAGCAAAATTATATTTTATAACCTGGTATACAGCATTGTTCTTATTTTGGATGAAAATTTGTAATTTCTATGTAGATGTTTCGAATGAACTTATTTTACTTATTAGTATTTCATTTGTAGCACTTCTTTTTCAAGGTTTTATTTTTAAAATATTTTATAGAAATAAAAAAGATATTATAGTTAATAAATATTTAGAAGATAAAATTTCTAAGGCCATTAAAATACTTTTTATAATATTTTTCATAGGAAACATAATTACAATTATTATCGATGGCGGATTGCCATTTTTTTGGTATTTAATAGGATCTTCCAAGACATATGACGATTTTGGGTTGCCTACTTTTCAAGGGTTTTTAAATTCAGTTTATTGTGTCATGTTATTATGCATCTTTTTTTTGTATTCAAGACTTAGAAAAAAGAATTACATTGCATATGTTTATTTATTATTAACTTATCCTATATTAATAATGAGTAGAGGATTACTTGTAATGGCATTATTAGAAATTTTAGGGATGTATATTTTTTCTAAAAGTTTTGATATTCTAAAATTATTTAAACTTTTATTATTGTTTATTTCATTTATTTGGATATTTGGAGTGATAGGTGATTTAAGACTAGGTGAGAAAGCGAGAAAATCATTAGACTTATTAATAACTACAGATTATATAGAGACCTTTGAAACAATTCCCAGTGGTTTTTTCTGGGTATACCTTTACTCGACAACTAGTATTAATAATTTAGAAATAAATATCAAAAATAATAAACCAGTTTATTATCCGAAAAATTCGTTTAAATCACTTATTCCTTCTGTCATACAACAATTAATCTATAAAAATTATGGAGAAAGAGTTTATGATGCAGAAATGGGTAATGAAGCTTTTAATACATTTACAATTTATACTAATTATCTTATTGATTTTGGATATTACGGAGCTATAATTATATTTTCAATCATCAGCTTTTTTTTTGTATGGATTTATTATAAGGCAAAGTCAGGAAATCCTGCATCATATTTTATGTATCCGGTTTTTTTTCAAGGATTTATCTTGTCAATATTTTCTGATTTTATATTAATACTACCAGTCATATTTCAAATTATATTAATACAAATTATTTTTAAAAATAGAAACAATTCCCATGTTTGAAAATTCAACACTTCTGATTACCGGAGGCACAGGTTCTTTTGGCAATGCTGTATTAAAAAGATTTTTAAATACAAATATTAAAGAAATACGAATATTTAGTAGAGATGAAAAAAAACAACATGATATGCGTGTTCAAATTAACAATCCCAAAATTAAATTCTATATTGGTGATGTAAGGGATTATAATAGCATAAAATTTGCTTTGAAAGGGGTAAATTTTGTATTTCATGCAGCAGCATTAAAGCAAGTGCCATCTTGTGAATTTTATCCATTAGAAGCGGTAAAAACTAATGTATTAGGTACTGAAAATGTATTAAATGCAGCAATAAATCAAAATGTAGATAAAGTAATTTGTTTAAGTACCGATAAAGCTGTGTACCCAATAAATGCAATGGGTATTTCAAAAGCATTAATGGAGAAAATCATGGTGGCTAAATCTCGAATTTCTGGCCGAACTACAATTATAGGAACAAGATATGGAAATGTAATGGCTTCTCGTGGTTCAGTGATACCTTTATTTTTTGATCAAATTATGAATCAGCACGATATAACGATTACTAATCCTGAAATGACTAGATTCATGATGACTTTAGAAGATGCGGTCGACTTAGTTCTTTATGCTTTTGCTAATGGAAATTCTGGAGATATTTTTGTTCAAAAATCTCCCGCATCAACTATAATTCAATTAGCAAATGCGTTGAAAAAAATTTATAAATCTACTGTAGATGTAAAAATTATTGGCACAAGGCATGCAGAAAAACTATATGAAACTTTACTTGCAAAAGAAGAAATGTTACATGCTGATGATTTAGGCGAATATTATAGGGTACCTGCAGATAATCGTGATCTAAATTATAATAAATATTTTTCCGAAGGGTCAATTAATTCCACAGAAGTTGAAGATTATCATTCTCATAATACAAGAAGGTTAAATGAAAATGAATTAATATCATTGTTGAATAGTATTGGCTTTATAAAATAAATAATATGTCAAAATTAAAATTACTTACCGTAATTGGGACTAGACCAGAAATAATTCGATTAGCTGAAATCATTAAGCTTGCCGACAAAACTTTTAATCATGTATTAGTGCATACTGGACAAAATTATGATTATACTCTCAATGAAATCTTTTTTGAAGAGCTAGCTATAAGAAAACCTAATTATTTTTTGGGTGTAGTTGGTAGTAACCTAGGTGAAACTATTGGTAATGTTATTTCAAAGACATATGATGTTTTGGTTAATGAAAACCCAGATGCTTTATTAGTTTTAGGTGATACAAATAGTGTGCTTTGTACTATTGCCGCTAAGCGCCTAAAGATCCCAATATTTCATATGGAAGCAGGGAATAGATGTTTTGATCAGAATGTACCTGAAGAAATAAATCGTAAAATATCTGATCATATAAGTGATATCAACTTAACGTATACTGAGCATTCAAGAAGATATTTATTAAGCGAAGGTTTCAGAAAGGACCATGTTTTTGTTACAGGCTCACCACTTTTCGAAGTTTTAAATAATTTTAAATCAGAAATTGAGAAAAGTAGAATTTTAATAAATCTCAATTTAACTAAGGGTAAATACTTTGTTGTAAGTGCCCATAGAGAAGAAAATATAGATTTAGGTGATAATTTTAATGTTTTAGTTAATTCAATAAACGAGGTCGCAGAAACTTATTCTTTACCAATTATTTTTTCTACACATCCTAGGACACAAAATAGAATTAATAATAATAATATTAAATTCAATCCACTTGTTAAGAATTTAGAACCATTGGGATTTTTTGATTATGTTAATTTGCAACAAAATGCATTTTGTGTGCTATCCGATAGCGGTACGATTAGTGAGGAATCTGCCATGATGGGATTCAATGCTGTTAGTATTAGAACTAGCACTGAGCGTCCAGAGGCAATTGACGCCGGATCTATTGTTTTAGGCGGAATAACATCAAGAGATATATTAAATGCAATAGAAATAAGTATTAATACTTTTGATGCCCGTAATTTGTCATTACCTAGTGAATATAAAATAAAGGATGTTTCACAAAGAGTTATAAAAGTTATTCAAAGTTATACTAGTATTGTAAATCGAGTAATTTGGAACAAGTAATGAAAAAAAAAGTAGTACTAATTGGTTCAAATGGAATGGCTGGTCATTTAATTTCTGACTATCTTGCTTTGAATCCTATGTTTGAAATTATACGAGTTGCAAGAGTTTCTTCAAATAAAAAAACAGATTATCAAATTGATGTATCTGATTTTAATGCTATTGACGAATTAATGTCAAATTTAAATCCAAATTATGTAATAAATGCAATTGGAATTTTAAATGCTGATGCAGAGAATAATCCAGATAGAGCAATATTATTAAATTCTTATTTTCCACATTTCCTTGCTAAAATTTGTGTTAAATACGGATCTAGATTGTTCCATATTAGTACTGATTGTGTTTTTAATGGTAAAAAGGGGTCCTATTTAGAAAATGATTTTAAAGATGGGATAGGGTTTTATGCGCAATCTAAGGCACTTGGAGAAGTTAATTATCAAAATCACATTACAATTAGAACTTCTATAATTGGTCCAGATATTAAAAGAAATGGAATTGGACTACTGAATTGGATTTTATCACAAAATGGGGTCATAAATGGATATTCTAATGCATTTTGGGGAGGCGTTACTACTTTGGAATTAGCGAAAGCAATTGAGTATTTCATTCTACAAAATGTTGGTGGAGTTAATATTTATCATCTTACTAATAGTGAAAAAATAAGTAAGTTTGACTTGTTAAGAATTATAAATGAAGTTTTTAATTTGAAACTAAATATAAAATCTTCAAGCGAATATAAAGTTGATAAATCATTAATTAACTCCAATAAGTTAATTGTTTATAATGTTCCTTCTTATCAAATAATGATTGAAGAAATGTATAGGTGGATTCTAAGCAATAAAGAGTCATACCCACAATACAATTTAGAGTAGTTTGAAAA
>Ga0114977_10002547_pt1 | contig 11675 bp, 12 predicted proteins | sample S_130805_MF_Meta_FD_87026 | JGI IMG/M metagenome (GOLD analysis project Ga0114977, IMG submission 87026) | Freshwater microbial communities from Lake Simoncouche, Canada to study carbon cycling - S_130805_MF_MetaG | ecosystem: Environmental > Aquatic > Freshwater > Lake | place: Lake...
AGAATCCATCAGACTATCGAATGATGCAATGTTGGATTAGTAAAATCAATTAAATTTTATAAGTTTATAAAATTTAATATTTACGTTCAACAATGGTAAAGGTTGACTGTTCCGACTCAAACATCTCGCTTAGATATTTCTGAATTTCGTGATAAACATCATTGTTAGGATATTCACGACATGTATAAATATCCATCGCGGCATAACCCTTTTCGGGAAAAGTGTGAATCGATATATGAGATTCTGATAACATATAAATCAATGTGATACCTTGTGGGTTAAATATGTGATCAATTTTATGCAAAATTGTATATTGATACTTTTCACATATATGATCAAACATTTTTTTTAGCTCTGTTAAACTGTTAAGACGTTCAAGATTTTTGATATTTTTAATATCACATATCAGATGTTTACCAGAAGACATTATTACACTTTATTATATTTATAAACAATTTTTTAAATATCGTTCGAAATTTAAAAATGATTAACAGTCTCTTTCATACATTATTCAATTATTCAATAACACTAAAAATGAAACCAACCGTCACAGAAGTCATTGAAAGAGAATTTGGGAGAGGATATGATACAACGTTTAAGCCTCCAGCGAATATGATAAAAACGTTGCCTGTCAAAGATATCCAATCGATTCAATTTGGTATTGCGTCTCCCGAAGAAATCATCCGACAATCTGTTTGTAGAATTGATAGTTCGAAACTTGCCGGACCAGGCACGGTCTATGACGAACGAATGGGAAGTATGGAACAAAATGAAAAATGTGTATCATGTGAGATGGACCCTAAAGAATGTCCAGGGCATTTTGGACACATTGAACTAAACACCTTTGTTCTTCATCCCATGTATATGCGATACATTACAAACTTTTTAAAATGTATATGTGTAAAATGTTTTAGAGTTGTGTTGACAGACGAACATCTTAGTCTTGATGGAGTGACTCGATGTGTCGGTGAAACACGATTTGAAAAATGTGTAGAACGTCTTGAAAAAGTAGACGCGTGTTACCATTGCAATAGTCCCAAGCCAAAAATCACGTATCAACAAAAAACCAATGACATCTGTATGAAATTCAAAGAGAAAAGAATGGTCCTATCAGATAAAGAAATCAAAAAATACTTTGACAATCTACCTGACGAAGACGTTAGATTGATTGGGTTCAATCCTGAACACATGCATCCCAAACATCTCATCATTTCTGTCCTACCTGTTATCCCACCGAGAGCTCGTCCTTATGTCATTGCGGACAGCGTCACATGTGACGATGACCTCACAATGACCTATACAGAAATTGTCAAAGCCAACAAAAATCTTCTCGATCCAGAAATCACCGAAACAAAAAAAGAAAAATCCATACAAACTCTCAAGTTTAGAATCAAAACGTTGATGAACAACTCACAGGGTCGAGCCAGACACACGAATGGAAGACCCATTAAAGGTATTAAAGAACGTCTTAGTGGAAAAGATGGCCTCATTCGGTCCAATCTTATGGGAAAACGTCGCAACCAATCCGGACGGTCCGTCATTTCAGCTGATCCTACTGTTCGAACCGATGAACTTGTCGTACCAGAACAAGTAGCATCGAACCTTACGATGCCTGAAATCGTGACATATTTTAATATTGCTTATCTTCAAGGACTTGTCAATCAAGGCAAGGCCAATTTTGTGACAAAAGCGGACGAAACAAAAATCAATCTGAAATATGCAATGTATAAAAAAGGAACTACATTGCTATGGCGCGACAAAGTTCTACGAAACGGCACCGAAATCGACCCATTCGTCAGTAAAGACTTCGAACTTCGCACAGGTGACGTCATCAAACGCGGAGAAGAAATGATCACCACCATCGAAATTGGCAAAAAAAGAGATTTCAAAATCGAAATTGGTGATGTCGTCGACCGTCACCTTAAAAACGGTGACGTAGTCCTCTTCAATCGGCAACCGACATTACACAAGGCATCGATGCTTGCAAAAAGAATTATTATAAGACCGTGTAAAACATTCCGGTTTAACTTGGCGGCGACCAAGTCATTTAACGCAGACTTTGACGGAGATATGTTTATTTTGTCTCCAACAGTAGGACGCTGTTAAGGTTGTTCTATTACCTTAACAGAAAAACGTTGTAAATTGAACCTATGATATAACCTGCTAGTAAGGTATAGCAGAAAATACCTTGCAAGATTTTCAAACTGTTCTGGAACATCTTAAAGCTTAACATACTAACCTATAATTGGAAACGATTAAAGGAAAATACGCGTAATGGCGTAAAATGATTATTTGGCTAAAAATATAAAACTATAAAAATAAATATAAAACTATAAACATATAAAAATGGAAAACATTGATTTAGATAAAGCTGACCAAATTCGGGGAGTTATATATAAAATAACGAACACAGAGAATGGGTGTATTATATAGGACAAACACGTAGCCATCGTAAAAATAAAGGTAAATATAGATATTTCGGTCATATCGGTAGATTTAAAGATCACATAAGCGAAGCTGTCAATAATACGAAAAAGAATCAGTGTGTATATCTTAATAATGCAATTCGTAAAAATAAAGATTGTTTTATAGTCGAACTCGTAGAGACGTGTGAAATAAATCAACTTGATGAAAAAGAAATGCAATATATTGAGAATTATAATACGTTATTTCCTAACGGTTATAATTTAACAGAAGGTGGTAAAACAACCAAATCGATCAAAGTATCTTTAAATGAAGAGTTAAAATCTTCCAAGAAAAGAGGTCGACCTTTTGGTTATAGTCACACTGATGAAACAAAACGTAAAATAAAAGACAATATTTCAAAGGTAAGTTCTCATATGAAAGAGATGGCTTCAACAAAAGAGTCAAAAGAACGTGTTAGTACTACCATGCGAAATTATTATGATAATCTTAAAATTAAAAAATTGTCAGAATGTGATATACCAAAAGACCCTGAAAACTATATTAAAGAAATAAAAAAAGATGGTGAAGTTTGTGATTATAAAATTTATATAAATAGAGAAACTCGATTTATGGTAAAAAGTGTAGGCGAAACTCTTGAATCTAAATATAATCGTTTAAAAAATATTATTCTAAAAGCCAAAGAATTAAAAAGTGAAAATTGTTAAGATCATCCGAAAGGATAATAGATTACCAGCAGCCAAGTTCCCCTGTTTCGTTATTACAAGAAACGAGGAAAAGGTTCAGAGACTAAACGGAAATCGGCTTTCAATGATGGATTAGTTATCCGGAGATTGCTTAAGATATAGTCCAATAGCTTTCTGAAAGGAAAGATGCTATCTATCTTAAAAAGTATACCTACGTTTGTTGAAATATGGTATACGGATAGTGACATGGAAATGAATATTTTTTTACCCCAGGATATGGATGCCCGGGCGGAGTTGTTAAATTTATCTACTACAAAACATAATATTATGACATCACAGTCGACAAAGAATGTGATTTGTATTACACAGGATGCGTTGCTTGGTTCTTTTCTTCTTACTCGTGATGATGCGGATATGGGTCGTGATATGTTTTTTGATATTTGTATGAAGGGTGATGGGTGGACAACGAAATACATTCTTGACCGATTGGATCATATTGAAAAAGTTCGTGATAAGAATGGTTATACGTTTCCTCTTTATTGTGGAAAGTCTTTGTTTTCGTTGATGTTTCCTGATACGCTTAATTACACGAAAAAAAATGACGCTAGAAAAGATGAACCTGTTGTCATCATTATTAAAGGTGTCATGCTTGCCGGAGCTCTCTCTAAATCAAATCTTGGCCAAGCCCATAATTCACTCATTCATGTTCTTCACAAAGAGTATGGAATGGATAAGGCAATTGACCTTCTCAACAACACACAATTTATTGCTAATCAGTTTCTTCTTCATCGTAATTTTTCAATCGGTATTAAAGATTGTATCAGTAATGTGGCCGATCAAACAGAAAGTATCGCCTATAAATGTTTTATTGAAGCAAAAGATACCGAAGCGAGCATCTCTCACGAACGAATCAAAGAACTTAAAATTTGTGCCATTCTTGATAAAGCTCGTGACTTGTCTATGAAACTATCAAAAGGAAATCTTGCCCCAACCAATGCCTTTGTTGCCACTGTAACAGCTGGAAGTAAAGGTGAATATTTTAATATTACTCAAATTACTAGTATGCTTGGTCAACAAATGCATATGAGCAAACGTATTCAGAAAACACTCAATCGAGGGCGTCGAACACTTCCTCATTATGCGAAAGAAGACCTTACTATCGAACAAGAGTTTGAAAGTCAGGGATTTATTAAAAATTCGTTTCTACACGGACTTAACCCCCAAGAATTTATTTGGCATGCCATGTCAGGACGTGAAGGATGTTCAGATACCGCAATGAAAACAAGTATGTCAGGTTATACACAGAGAAAGATGGTCAAAGTGTTGGAAGACGTTCAGGTAAAATATGACGGAACCGTTCGAAATACCAATGGTTGGGTAGTAGAATGGGCCTATGGAAACGATGGGTTTGATAGAAGCGAATGTTCATTCAATAAAGACGGTGATGTGTTTTTTGCTGACATGAGCAGAATTGCTGACAGACTGAATAATGATTACGAAAACAAAAATGGTATTATTTAAAAATTAAAATCTATAAAAAAAATAAAATTGTTTAAATAATATAATTATATTATATTATTACAAATTACGATGGATATCGAAGACGAAGAATATGCGAATACTGTTGATGTCACCCCTTTTTTTTGGGAACTCATCCATAATATTGCAGTAATGGACTATGAAACAGTAAAGAAAACGCCTTCTTTCAAACGCCTTGTTGATTGTATGATAGATGACGATCTTCAGTACTCTTTGACGTTTGGTGAAAGAAAGGTGTCGTTTGACAATGTCAATGAACTTTTTTATGGTACGCTTCGTTATTGTAAAAGATACGATATTAGTAATGTTTCATTACTCGAAAAAGCGATTAAAAAAATGGAAGTGTTTGTAGAGACCGATGATATGGCTAGCTTATTCACTAGCTCATTACACCTCAAATAAATAAGAATATTAATAATATAAGAATATAAGAATATAAGAATAAATTATCATTATTATCGTGTAATGATGATAAAAATCTCTCTTTTAATAACGAATAATATAAGATACAACGACATAAGGTTGTAATAAGTTGAAGGCTACACCTGATCCTGTCGACGAATTTGTTATGGTATGTGTATGTGTTCCGGCAGAACTTGTTGAAATATCTGAAGGAGTAGAGCTATAATAAGGAGATGATTCCGTTCGAAAATAAAAACCGTTGTCAAAATCACTATTGGATCCCTGTCCATAAACAGTATTTCCTGATGGTTTGTAACCATTGCCTTCTGCAAAATAAGCATCCTGATAATTATGTGTATGATTACCTGCCGCATCAATAGTACCTGTATGAGTATGGGAAGGCATTTCTGATATCGTGATGACGTGTGATTCGGAACCGCCTTTTGATCCAAGAGGGTACACTGATCCTGTTCCATTCAGATTACCATTTCCAACCGGGGTTCTTCCACGTAAATCAGGTAACACAAAATTAGTAGAAAAAAATGGAGAACCATATAGATCTCCAATGATACTATAAAGAGCAGTATAAGTTGTTTTACTAATTTCCTGACCATTACACATTAACCATCCGGTAGGTGCTACGGAACCTGCAAATTGAATAATACTACCGGTTGGAATAAGAGGGGCTAGAATACCATTTGTTGATTGATAAAAATCATTAGTTGTTACAATATTTCCATTGATAGACGCATTATTGTATGTCAAAACCGAACTCATTTATTATACTGAACGATAAAAAATATTTAAGATATTTAAGATATTTAAGATATTTAAGATCTTCTTACTTTGTTAACCGATAATAACGATAATTAAAATTGATCTAAAATAATAAATTATAATTAAATAATAAAATGAGTGAAGAATTAGATAATTTTTTAAAAAATGCATCTGTGACTACACCAATGCCAGAAAATCATGTAAAATATTTAAAAAAATTAAAAGAAAGTGGAGTTGAACCAAAAATAATTTATGATATTGGTGCTAATGTATTACAGTGGACACGAGAGGCTTCAAACATTTGGAAAGATTCTGAATTTTTTGTGTTTGATGGGTTTGACAAGCTTGAACCTTTATATAAAAATAGTAACTATCGATACTATATTGGTATTTTAGGCGACGAAGATGAAAAAGAAGTCAATTGGTATCAGAATGAGTACAATAATACTGGCAATTCTTATTATAAAGAACATGATGATAATGTTTTTCCAAAAGACAAATTTGATGTTAAAAAAATAAAGACCTTAACAACCGTTGTTAATGACCTTCATTTTCCATATCCAGATTTAATAAAAATTGATGTACAAGGATGTGAACACGACATTATAAAAGGAAGCATCAACATTATTAGACATGCAAAACACTTAATTGTCGAATTACAACATGTTGAATATAATCTAGGTGCACCAAAATGCTTTGATACCATTCCATATATTGAAAGTTTAGGTTTTACACTTGTTGAACCTCTTTTCTGTAATAATGGACCAGATGGTGATTATCATTTTGTGAACACAAACCTATAAAAAATGTATAGACCTTAATTAATCATTTTTTGATTAATTAAAAAACTTAAAATAATTTAAAAATATGTATTTGCGGGGAGGTAAAGGTGATCGCATTCATATTGATATTTTTTCATAGACACGCCGTCACTATAAAAAACTTCATAATTGATACCAAGACATGACGCAAGTCTTAACCATCGTGAACATTCGGCACAAGGCTTTGCATTTGACACTGTTCCGTCTACGTAGAATCGGTAGATGTAAAGTTTAAATTTTTGCCGACGGCGTGTTTTCGCCATATTTCGCAAATGACATATCCGAGAAAGGGTTTCCATCATTTTATCGAGTTTTCGATTGGTTAAGTCACCCGACGCGACTCTACTAAGAACACCAGTTGTGTGATAAGCAATTTGTAATATATTTTTGAAATCACGCCACAAATCAAGAGCCTGAAGATGCCGGTAGACAGCATCCATCTCGGCATGACAACAGCATGTATGCGATATTCCAAATGAACGAAAATTATGGCCTCGTGAAACAATCTTATTATTCTTTGTAATGATACATCCAAAGTGTTGTTTGGTATCAGTCGTCTTTAAAGACTCTCTGAACGCAGAATCTTCAATCTTATACGACATATCATATATCATATATACAGTGAATACGTTGTTATATATTAATTTTAAAATCATTTTTATTTTACGTTCTTTATTTTTATACACTACGAACATGATGATTTCAGATTGACCCACGCATTAATCGTGTTATTGTCTTTTGCAAAATTAGAATAAACATATCGTCCAATACGTACCACAAAATCGTCAAGCTCAATCGGTAACATTACGTTAATAAATGCAAACTCGTATTTCTTGACTCGTTGCGTAAACTCCAAAACAGCCCTCAAAACATCTTTCGATAAATAAAGTTGATGAGTTTCCTCATAATACTTGCACATCTCAAATAATCTATCATTATTTACATATAATTTTAGGTTCAAGAACATATACGCACCAACAATATCATAATCATTTTGATATTGATCCCTGTTATTTTCTGAAAGTGGGTTTAAAAATATATTTGTGTACAACGCATAACACTGTAAGAAGGAAATATCATAAGGTCTATTTATATTTTTACCATCATTTTTCATACGATTAAGAATGTCTTCTCTTACAAGGCTTGAAAATAAACGATTAAATTGTGATTCACTGCCTTGTTTAAAAGTCGACGATGGGTTAAATGATAGCTTAATCGCCATTTCTGTCAAAGGATAAAGACTTGGTGATGTTTGTCTAATAAAATCGGGATTTTGTGTCGCCATTGGTATATCGTTTATACGCTCTTTTATTTGTTCTGCTGAAAGTGTTGCAGCGGGTGTAGGCTTAGATGGCGGTGTCGGTATTGATTTAATGTAATAAATATAACAAATAATCGCAACGATGACAATCGCGACGATATATTTTTTCATTTTCTTTTCTTTTATTTAATATAAATAAAAGAAAATGAGTAATTATGGATTATCAAGTAATGGAGGTAGTGTATTTTTAAATGCGATGAATATATCGCCTGCAGATGCAACTTCGTTTGGAACGTTACCTGATTCAAGAATTACAATTGATAATGGGCAAATAACATCTGGTAACATGACTTCAAAATATTGGAAAAAAATTTACACGGATCGTGATATCAAAAATATAAATAGACCCAATGACGGTTCTTTTTTCATCGCTGGAACATTTAACGGTAACGCAACATCTTACTCTCCAATTAATAACGATCGTATTACTGGTAATGAAATTTATAAATCGATTCTAGTAAACCAAATTGCATTTGATGATTACGGAAATATACGTCTTACAGATGGTGGTACCCCCAAAAATTGGAAAAATCCATTGACAACGATTGACATGTATCCTGATCAGTCTAATCTGACATTATTTCAAATGCCAAATCCAGCATTTATTCTGTCATTGAATGGTAAATGGATCTTAGCACAAGATACTGAATTATCTACAAAAAGTCAAGATAAAACATATTATGTATTGTTTAATCCAATTCATTCAGCCGCTGATAAAACAAAGGCCGGAAGCGACAAAACATCAACCTTTAAAAAATGGTATAATGCACAAGTTAATCCAGATGGAACTCCGACCATTACAGGTAATATTAAAAATCGAACAAAAGAACCACTTATTCAAAAATATTGCGAAATGGTCGCACAAAAAGATAATAATCGTTATTTAACAGGTAGTATGCCATTCGAGACTTCATATGACGGTCAATTTAAAAGACAAGAAGGTGATGGTCAACGTAATTATGCCGATCCATCTTGTTATATTGTTACTCCGAAAGAAGCCATTTTTAATGTAGTTGGTGGAGTATTTGAGCCATCTACCAACACCTCAGCTATGTTTTCGGATGCTGTTAGACAAACGCTCTGTAACTCCGGAATCGGACCTCTTATGGATGCAAAAGACAATAAACCAAACTCATTTGTATCTAGTTATATTAAGGATAAGATAGATTCTATATACGAAGGAAAATGCCCAAGCACGACAAATACATTTTGTAACACTGTTATTCAGGCTGCTGGTAATATTAGCGTGACAAATGGATCAAGTGTTGGTAATCAATGCGGTGGTCAACAGATCCCAACTCTTCCACCTCTACCTCCGCCACCTCCAACATCAGCGCCAACATCAGCTCCAACATCAGCATCCACTTTTGCACCAACATCAGCGCCAACATCAGCACCCACGTTAGCTCCTGTACAATCATCGAATACAACGATAATAGTGATTGGCGTTGTAGTGATTGTTGGAGCAGCGATAGTTTTGATGAAAAAATAATGAAAAATAGTAAAAAATAAATAAATTATTTAATTTATTTATAATAAATGTCTACAATGGATCCGACAGGTCCGACCTACGCCCCAGATTATTTAAAAAACCCTAGACCAATTGATTGGCTTAATCCTAATGAAGATGATATTGCATCAAATATGATGACTTGGAAAGATTTTCAGCCGTCTGAAAAAGAAAAACCTGGTGCGTCTCAGTGTGCAGCTCCACAACAGTTAAAAGATTCTGAGATTTTCGCACGCGCAACCGATATTGCGGATAAGATGGGAGGCGATTCACAGTGTATTAAAGAAACAGACAATCAATCTGGCACACGGTCTAAATCATCATCCGACGATTCGCGTCAGGAACTGAACGCTGATTTTCAGGCACAAGGTAAAGCACCCTTTGTTTCAGCAAGTGTAAATGCATCAATGAATGCAAAGAACAGTACCACCAAAACTGATCAAGATTCTGGTTCACACAACAATGCAAAATCTCGTGCATCTGGGTGTGGTTCGACGATGATTACAGCCAATAATGTGGTACAGAAACAGCTTGCAATGCAGTGTGTGATTAATAATGTGAGTCAGGATACACAGTCTTTCGCGAAAAATACTGCGTCGATTACTATTCAGACGTTACCATTAACCCCTGAGGAGGTGGCTGCTCAAGCTGCTCTTACAATAGCTCAAAATAAAATTATACTAAATAATAATAATAATCTTAATACTATTACGATGACTTTGGCATCAAAGGCAAAAACTGACGGAACTCCTTTTTATCCAATGAGTGATATCATAAATCTTGTTAATTCATTACGACAGGTTTACGAGAAACAACAAGAATTGATGAATCAGGCTTTGAAAATTTATGATCGCAGTGTTAATATTACAAAATCGAAAATTACAAATAAGGCTGACACAAGTGTTAAAGTTTTTACTGAGCTTTCAACAAGTGCAAAATCAGATTTGGCAACATTATCGGCATCGGTTCAAAAAGATCTTACTGCTCAGAGTATTGCAAATACTATGGGTGTAAGTGCACAAGATCCAAATGTTAAAACGATGGCGTCAAAGGCATGTGAGTCAACATCGTCTTCATCATCTTCCTCCATCACCAATATATTGAATAAGTTATCAGTTAGTGCTAGTACAGACGGTAAGATTGTTATTATCGTGGCAGGTACCATTAATATTACAGATTCTGAGATTACCAATACTACTACACTTAAGTTGGCAACACAGGCTGTTATGAATCAGGCTATTTCCAATAGTCAATCGTCAGCTGCACAGTTTATGTCTGATTCGTCGAATACACAAGGCGTTGAGAACAAAGTGGCAGGATTGGAAGATTTACAAAAGGCTTTGGGTACAACCATTTCCGATGCCATCACAGCGAATCAGGCAGCTGTCATCAATTCACAAAATGTTGACGCTCAAAAATCAGCAGCTTATTACGATAAAGTAAAAGCCGTTTTTACAGCATCAAGCACTACGGATATGATAATAGCTATAGTAGTAGGGTTGATAATTATATATTATTTTTTTAGTGGTAGCAGCACCCCACCTAGCTCCGGAGGTGGTAATCGTTTCCGTTCGTTTCGTTTTAATCGATTGTGATAATATATTATATATAATTTTATTTCTGTAAAGTAATAAAATATGATAGTACCGTTCTCTAAAAAACCGGTTCATGAAAGAAAAATAGATGTACAAAAGATATTTAATAAATATCCAGATAAGATTCCAATTTTTGTACAAAAAGAAAAATCGTGCTATGATTTACCTGACACGATGAATCAGAAATATTTAGTTCCACGTGAACTAACACTCGGGCAATTTTTGTATACGATTCGTAAGCGTATTATGTTACCTCCTGAAAAAGCATTGTTTATTTTTTTTGACCATCATCTGTTAAATACAGAAAGTATGATGCTTGAAATTTATGAAAAACATCATAACAAAGAAGACAACATGTTATACGCTCTTTGTTCGACCGAATCGACGTTTGGTTAGTTTTAGAATGTTTTAGAATGTTTTAGAATGTTTTAGAATGTTCGTAATGGTTGTAAGGCGACTTGTTCAGAATCATCATGGTTAAAACATAGTAAACATGTTACACACGTTAAACATTGAAAACATTGGTAGACATATTCCATACACCATTCGTTCATTGTTATATATAAATTATCTCATAAATAAAAATATTTTATTTATATA
>Ga0114977_10002548_pt1 | contig 11674 bp, 7 predicted proteins | sample S_130805_MF_Meta_FD_87026 | JGI IMG/M metagenome (GOLD analysis project Ga0114977, IMG submission 87026) | Freshwater microbial communities from Lake Simoncouche, Canada to study carbon cycling - S_130805_MF_MetaG | ecosystem: Environmental > Aquatic > Freshwater > Lake | place: Lake...
CGTCACCGAGAATCACTCGCGCGGTACTGGCGCTGGCCACAGCGGCAAGCAAACTGGGCGTCAACGCAACGCTCAATTCGATATGCTTGCCCCCCTGGGTCTTCAGCGTCGCTGACCCGGAAAACGACTGCCCGGCAACACTGAGTTCGCCGCGCCCCGACTTTGCGTAGACCCCGAGTTGAGAGGCTGGAGCGGACACCGTCAGACGCCTGGTTTTGGTCCAGCAATGCATCGCAAACTTGGGGTCTGCGCCGGCTTGGTCCTGGGGCCCGATGTCAATCACTGAGATAACGCTGTCGCCCTCCATAATCTCAAGTCCAGCAGTCGAACTGTTGGCTGCGGCAGGCTGCGCCGATACGGTCGCCAAGGTCAAGAAAAACAGAAGAGAGCGCATATTTATTCCTTGAAGCCTTCAAGTTCTTTGGCACGAACTGCCGTAGCTGACATGAAACAATCACTAGCACTTAGCGTCGCCATCGTTCCACCATCAGGGTTAGCATAGAAATTGCAGTTTGCGGCTCGGAACTTTATCCAGCTGCGCTGCGCATCTTGCAGTTGCTTTTTACGTGCAGGGGAAAGCTGCGCCATTACTTCCCTGTAGGCTTTGTTAAGGCGCGAGTCCAGGTCTTTGGTTTCTGTGCCAATGCACTCGATCATGGCAGCTGTTACGCCTGCGGACTTATCCATGCAGGATGAGAACTGCTTGGATAACCCGGAATCGTTAGCGAGGGCGGCTTGAAAAACGCAGGACAAGACAATCCCGCTGACAAAACACTTCCTTGAAACCACGACTTTCTCCTTTCTTGGAAGACTGAAAGTAGGGCCGGTCTGACTTGCGCTCGCCAGTCAGATCCAAGTCCGGCGAGTGCTGAGGTCAGGACGATCAGTCGTTTGGATCCGATGCGCACTTGGTTCCCAACAATTCGCATCCGCCACTCTTGAATTTGCTCTTGCAGACGCTCATGGCTACGTCCTGTGCGTGATTACGATCCGGTCTGGTCTGCCATGACGCATAGTAAGTTCCGTTGGGATTTCTGGCGCCGACGATGGAACCGCAAATATTCTTCCCCTGGAAGAGCAATTTGCAGTCGTGCGCACGGTTCCCTTCGTTGCACGTGGAAACGGCGTGCGCATTGACGCGCGATTGGTTGTCTCCCCATGACATTTCGGACGTGCCTGTGGAGGTGGAGAAGGCGAGGGCAAGATATCTGTCGCCACGCTGGCTCGTATTTGCGGCGACGGCCGGCTTACTCTTTGCCAATCTAGTCAGCAAGGTCGCACAATTGACGAACCCGCTAGTCTTCATCTCGTTGAAGTCCGCGTAGGTCAGTCCAGAAAACTTCTTACCGGCTGCGCTCGTAAGCTTGGCGCACCACTTGGTAACCCCGCTCTCATTACTATCCCCCGCTCCGGGGGTGAAGAAGCAGGTGTTGTCAGGCTTCATGTGTTTGGCGTCCCTCTCCTGTGAACAGATAAACGCTTCGCCTGCATGAACCGCCCCGGCCATCAACAAGGCGCCTGCCAGGAATGCAATACCGTTCCTCAGATAGTTCATATTCCCTCCTGTTGAATTGATGATTTTTTTACTCTATCACGACGCCAAAATTGCTGCACAGATGTCGCACGTAATTGGACAAAGCTGCGCGGATATTTGCCGGGCAGCCTTCAGTCACCCGTTCCACTGCCTCTTGAACGAGTAGGTGCAGTACGATCCTTGTGAAGTTGACCATTCAACAGTAGAGAATCAGGCATGATTTTTCACCCACTGGAAAGGGAGTCATGCCATCACGAAGCTGTCGTCCCGGACCCGGGTTCATTGTCACGCGAAGCATGGGTTGCGGACCAGGTCCGCAACGACGCAATCAGGGTATCCAGCGGTCGTACAGGCGAACTGCAAACTGTTCACCCCAGAGCTCGATCATTGCGGCGGTCCCTGCGTGCGCCTGATTGGCCGCAGCGCCCCGCACATAACCCAGCGCCACACAGGCACCCGCGCGCGGACTCCAGCCGACCGACGAGATCTCACCCACAGACTCCCCCTGCAGCAGGATCGCTTCACCGCCCCAGGCATAGACCGCCGAAGAATCCAAGACCAGCGTCACCAGTTTCTTGCGCAGCGGCTTGTCCCTGGCGGCGAGCAGCGCTGCCTTGCCGATGAAATCAGCGGCTTTGTCGAGCTTGACGGCATAAGCCAGACCCGCCTCCCACGGCGTCTCATCCGGACTCAACTCGGCGCCCCAGGCACGCCGCCCCTGTTCGATGCGCAGCGCGTCCAGCGCGTAGTAACCGGCGTCCCGCAAGCCCAGATCGGTACCCGCCGCTGTCAGCGCCAGATAGACGTGGCGCGCCATTTCCACCGGCACGTACAGCTCGAAACCGGGCCCGCCAACGTAGCTCATGCGCGCCGCGCGCACGCGGGCAAAGCCGAGTTCGATCAGCTTGGTCCAGGAGAATTTCAAGCCCTCGGGTGAGAGATCATCCGGGCTGACACGCGCCAGCAATTGGCGCGCCATCGGGCCCATCACCGACAGCACACAGTACAGCGCCGTCACATCGGTAAGCACGGCATGTTCTTCTGCGCCAATGTGGCGGCTGATCCAGTCAAAGTCGCGCACTGTCTGCGCGGATCCGGTAATGATCAGGAAGCTGTCGCCCATGCTGGTCGGCTGCTGGCGGATGATGGTCAGGTCACTCTCGAAGCCGCCGCGCTCGTTGAGCATGGCGGTATAGACCATTTTGTCGACCGGCACGTCGATCTCGTTGGCGCACAGGCGCTGCAGCACAGTCAGCGCATCGCGCCCCTGAAGCAGCAACTTGGAAAACGAGGTCTGGTCGTACAGGGCAACGGCCTCGCGGGTGGCGCGCTGCTCCTCCATCATCCAGGGCAGCCAACCAGGCTTGCCTAGCGTGCAGGGAGGGGCACAGACATAGCTTGCGGCGGAATCGAGCGACGACGGGCCGCCCCTAGGCGCGAGGGCCCCCTCGGGGGGCAGCGACCCGCGCAGCGGCGGAGCGTGGGGGCGAAAGTAATTCACACGTTCCCAGCCATTCTTGGCACCGAACTCGGCACCCTTGGAAGTGAGCATGTCGTACAGGGGCGAGGTACGCAGCGGCCGCGCCGTCTCCAGCTCCTGCCTTGGCCAGCGCATGGCGTAATGCAGGCCCAGCGTCTCTCCGGTGCGCTCGGACAGGGCCTTGCGATTCGCAGTGAAGGGGCCAAAGCGGCGGATGTCCACATCCCACAGGTCGGTGCTGGGCTCGCCGGCTATGATCCACTCGGCCATCAGGCGACCAGCGCCACCGCTGTTGGCAATACCAGCCGAATTGAAGCCGGCGCAGACAAAGTAGTTGCGCAGTTCCGGCGCTTCGCCAAGGATGAAATTGCCGTCCGGTGTGAAGCTCTCGGGGCCATTGAGCAGCATCTTGATTTCGGCCGTCTCCAGGCACGGTGTGCGGTGCATGGCGTTGGTCATGAGCGGCTCGAACTGATCCCAGTCCTCGTCCAGCAGTTCGAACTGGAATGTCGAAGGGATAGGGTCCATCTTCCAGGGTTTGGCTTTCGGCTCAAAGCCGCCCATCACCAGACCACCGACTTCTTCCTTGTAGTAAATATAGCCGTCCGGGTCGCGCATGACCGGCAGATTGGGCAACACGCCGTCGATCTTGCCGGTGACGATGTAGAAATGCTCGGCCGAGAACAGCGGCACGTTAACGCCAGCCAGGTAGCCAAACTGTCGCGCCCACTGGCCAGCACAATTGACCAGCACTTCGCAGCGCACCTCGCCCTCGGTCGTCCGGATTCCCACTGCCTTGCCGTGTTCGATGATGACGCCGGTGACCTCGATGCCCTCAACAATCTTCACGCCCCGATTGCGCGCGCCCTTGGCCAGTGACATGGTCAGATCGGCCGGATTGACCTTGCCGTCGCCCGGCAGCCAGATCGCGCCCTGCAGGTCGTCGGTGCGCATGACGGGATACATGGCGCCGGCTTCAGAGGGGGTGATCAAGTGGCATTCCACACCGAAGCTGGTCGCCATGGCGGTCTGCTTTTTGAGCACCTGCATGCGCTCGGGTGTACGCGCCACGTTGACGCTGCCACACTGCTTCCAGCCGGTGGCCAGACCGGTTTCGGCTTCGAGCGAGGCGTAAAGCTCAATGCCGTATTTGCTCATGGTCGTCATGTTGCGGTTCGGCCGCATCTGCCCGACCAGACCCGCAGCGTGCCAGGTAGTGCCGCTGGTGAGCTTGCCCTGCTCCAGCAGCAGCACGTCCGTGCGGCCCATCTTCGCCAGATGGTAGGCGGTGGAACAGCCAACAATGCCGCCACCGACGATGATGATTTGAGCGTGACTTGGAAGACTCATTTTGAACTCCTTCTAACTGACTGTGCTAACCCAGCCGCAATGCCATGACGCCAGCAACGATAACGCAGGTTCCCAGGACCCGCCGGGGGGTGAAAGCCTCTTTGAGGAACCATGCCCCCAGCAGCACGGCAAACAGCACGGAAGTTTCGCGCAGAGCGGCCACCGTGGCCACCGGCGCCCGCGTCATGGCCCAAAGCGCAATGCCGTAGGAGCCGAGCGAAGCGCAGGCTCCCAGCGTGGCTGCCGGCCAGCGGCGACGGGCATAGAGACCGACGGCGCGGCCCCGCGTGGCAAACATGAGCAGTGCAAAGGGCCAGCCATCGAGCAGGAAGAGCGTCGCAACGTACTGCAGGGCGTTGCCCGAAGCACGCACGCCCAGACCGTCGATGACGGTGTAGATGGCAATGATGACGGCGTTGGTCAGGGCAAAGCCAACCGCCTTGGGCACCTTCAGCGCATGGGCGTTGAGCCCCAGCACCAGCACGCCACAGCTGATGCCCAGAACGCCGGCCCAGGCCAGCGGCGACAACGTTTCACCCAGAGTGAAAGTGGCCGAAAGCGCCACCAGCAGCGGCGCCACGCCGCGCATCAGCGGATAAGTGAGCCCAAGCTCACCATGGCGGTAGGCACCGGTCAACGCCAGGTAATAACCGATGTGAACCACCACCGAGGCTGCGATATAGGGCCAGGCCGCAGCCACCGGCCAGCCCGCCAGCGCCACCAGCGGAATGCCGAGAAAGGAGCCAATCAGGTGGATGACGGCCATGTCCAGGTCCTTGTCGCTGCTGGACTTGACCAGCGCGTTCCAGCTCGCATGCAGCAAGGCGCCGAACAGCACTGCGCCGACCACGGCCCAACTCAGCGGCATGGTCTGACTTCCACCGGATAACTTGCTTGCATCAACTTTCGCCCCTGGGTTCTCGCATCGGTCACTCGATCATCCGATTATCCATGCTCCCGTCGTCATTGCAAATTGTTGACAATGTACAAACTACGGTTGACAATCGTACGAGGATTGGCTAAAGTCACGCCATCGTCAAAGGAGATATCACATGACCGGATCCGCAGTTTCCAGACTTTCCGCAGTGGGCCGCGTGCCCGAAGACCTCCGCCATGCGGCGGCACAGCAGCAGAAGTTCGATAACGAAAACACCGAGCGCAGCGTCGGCTATGTGATGCTGGACTGCTCCGGCACCACGATGGACCGTTATGTCGATGCGCCGGCCATCGTCTTCGTTGAAGTGTTCAAGAAATACGGCATCGAGATCACGATGCCCGAAGCGCGCGAACCCATGGGCTTGCGCAAGGACCTGCACATCAAGGCCATCACCGAGATCAAATCGGTACGCGAGCGCTTTACGGCCAAATTTGGTCGCGCACCGAACCGGGCCGATGTGGACGCCATGTTCGCTGACTTTGTGCCGACCCAGTTGGCACTGCTGCGCGCCGGCAGCTACCACGATCTGTTGCCGGGTGTCGCCGCTGTCGTCAAAGGCATGCAGCAGCAAGGAATCAAGCTCGGCGTTACCACCGGCTTCACCCGCGACATGCTGGACCTGCTGCTGGCAGGTGCCGCCGGCCAGGGTTTTGTGCCCGATACGGCCTGCGCCGGCGACGAGGTGGAAATGCCGCGTCCGACGCCCTACATGGTGATCAAGAACCTGGAGCGCATGGGTGTCTACAACCTGGAAAACGCCATGCGTCGCACGGTCAAGGTGGATGACACCGTTTCTGGCGCCGGCGAAGGCGCGCCGCTATGCTGGCGCGTTGCTGTCTCCAAGTGGAGCAACTACGTCGCCGACAGCTGGGACGCAGTGAAGAAGATGAGCCCAGCGGAACTGGCAGCCAAAGAGCAGGCATCGAAAGAAAAGCTGGTGCGCGAGAGCGGCGCCCACTACGTGATCGACGACCTGCGCGATCTGCCTGCCGTCATTGCCGACATCAATGCACGGCTGGCGGCTGGCGAAAATCCTTGAGCCTCTTCACAAGCGCTTCATTTCAAGGCACGCCCTGGCGCTCCGGCGCGACCACATAGACCATGGCCGAGCGCGCCGGAATCGCAAAGACGCCGCTTGCCCGGTCATAGCGGGCTTGCTGCGCCACGCGCTTGTCGGCGGCCTTGGGCTCCAGATGAACCGGATGCGGCACATAGGATTTGCCTGCTTCAGAGGGCAGCAGCAAGGGCTGCGCTGTCTTTCCGACGTTGACAAGATACAGCAGTTCATTGAAGGCGGCACCGGGGTAGCCCACACCATCAAGGTGCCCTGCCAGCAAAGTCGGGTTCTGCTTTGATCCGGTATTGAAAAAGCGCAGTCGCGCTTTGATATCTTGCGCAGTGCGCAGCCGAAACAGGGTCGAGCTGGCACGGATTTTCAGCAGATCAGACAACATCCCGCGCGCCAGCGCAATATCGCTCGAGCCTGGTTTGATGTCCGGATTCGCCAGCAAGGGCTTGATCAGGTTGTAGTTGCCACCGTTGTCGGCCTTGGGCGGGGCGCCACTGCCAAAGTAATTGTCCTGATAGCTCCAGTCCAGGCGATTGAACCAGTCACCCGAGTCGTAACTGTTGCCGTCCATCGACTTGGAGCGCAGCGTATCGATGCCGGCATGAAAATAGGCCACACCCTGGCTGAACGCATTGATGGCAGCGCCCAGCATCTGCACGCGTACCCGGTCTTCGCGGCTGGTGTTCACAGGCAGCTTGTAAGCATTGATGTCAAACAGCGTCTGGTTATCGTGATTTTCCACATAGTTCACCACTTCACTCGGCTCACTGACATAGCCAGCGCTTTGTCCGCTGTAGTCGATTTCCTGCAGGGTCTGACTGCGGTCCTGATAGGTCGTCATGGCGTAGTCACGGATCGAGCCGGCCAGCACGACGCGCACCAGGTCCGCTGTTTGCAACAGCTCCGACGCGAGCGCGCTGGCCAGCGTGTTGGGGTCATACACCAGACCGTTGATGTAACCCTGCTTGCTGACCAGCGCCGCGCCGCCGTCAGCGGCACGACCCCCGCGCAGCGCATCGCGCGAGCGGTCGCTGAAGGTTCCTATGCCCGAGCCATGGAGGGAAAGCTGCGAGGCCTGCACAAAGCGGGCGCCATCGGCGATCTCGCCAAAGTTCCAGCCTTCGCCGATCAGGTTCACTACGCGCCCCGCTGCCTGATTGACGCGTCTCTGCAGGGCCTGCATGACATCACGCGGCTGGTGCCCCATCAGGTCAAAACGGAAGGAGTCGATTTTGTAGTGCTTCGCCCAAAGCACCGTCGAGTCGATCATCAGCTTGCCCATCATGAGGTGCTCGGTCGCCGTGTTGTCACAGCAGGTGCTGCGTTCGACCCCGCCGTTGGCGTCGAGTCGGTGGTAGTAGCCCGGCACGATGCGATCCAGCACCGACTTTTCCTGCTGCCGTGAGGCCGCCATGTGGTTGTAGACGACATCCATGCCAACGCGCAGACCGGCGCGGTGCAGGGCCTGCACCATCTGGCGAAATTCCAGGATGCGCACGGCGCCGTTGGCCGCGTCGCTGGCATAGCTGCCTTCCGGCGCGTTGAAGTGGTAGGGGTCATAGCCCCAGTTGAAACAGTCGCTGCTGGCGCTAGCCATCGCACTGGCCTGCTGGGATTCACTGTCGGGACCTGCCTCGACGACGGCGGGTGTGACGCAGCCATGCTCGGCAATGGTGGCGAAGTCAAACACCGGCAACAAATGGACATCGGTCAGACCCGCTGCCGACAGCGCTTTCAGATGCTGCATGCCATTCGAATGGCCTTCGGTGAACGCGAGGTACTTGCCGCGTCGCGCGCTGCTGACGGAAGGGTCATTGATGGAGAAATCGCGCACATGCAACTCGTACACCACCATGTCGGTCTGCGCCTGCACCTTGCCCGGCGCGCTCACGGAGTTCCAAGCCTCAGGCTTGAGCTCAGGGCGGTCCAGATCCGCGACGTAGCTGCGCCTGGAATCGCTGGTCAGGCTGATGGAGTAGGGATCGGTCACCCGGTTACGCACGATGCCGACGCCGGGCACAAAAACATCGACCAGATAGCGGTAGTACTGGCCGCTCAAATCGCCGCGGGGGCGTGCCGACCAGGCCCCGCTGCGACGGTCCACTTGCATAGTCTCCAGGGCCAGGGCTGCGCCCGCGCCGGAGGCGTAGCGACAAAGCCAGACGCGCTGCGCGGTCGGTGCCCAGAGCTTGAATACGGTCTGATCGTGCCGGATACTGACGCCCAGATCATTCACGTCTTGCGCGCTGGGATACAGATCGTCCAGGGCACCGGCAACTTGCAGTGCGCTTGCCTGAAGCACTCGCCCGCTGCTGTCTTCCTGCACCAGCAGCAACTGTTGCGTGTGCAACTCCTTGAGCCTGCTGCGGTCGCGCGCTTTAACTTCCAACAGCACGCCCGGGGCGACAAAATTGAAACGCGTTGCCACTGCGGCCGGCAAGGCACCTTGAAACACATCTATTGACAAGGCGCCATCAGCGCCCTTGACGATACCGCCGATGCTGACGACTGCCTGCGCCCGGGTCGAGTAGTAGAGTTTGAAACGCCCAGCCGCCTCGATCGCCGGCCACTGGACGATCTGGCTGGTCAGCCAATGGGCGTGCGCCGGCAACTTGGTGTTGTCGGGCACCGCCTGCAACACGGTTTGAAACTCGGGCCGGCTGCAATCCTGCAAAGTTGCTCCGGCGCCCGCCCATGCGGCGCAGGCGCTCAGACTCAGCGCTGCCAGCCAGCCGACGGGCTTGAAACCGATCCAACCCCACTGCAAGTGCTTCATGTCTATGCTCCCTGTTCTTGACTACATTACTGACGCACTAGCTGCGGCCCAGGCTCAGCACGCGGCGTCGGGTTGCCCGGGCTGCGGGCACCCAGCCATGACCAAACCAGCGCGCCGCCATGGCAAGGCCGCGCAACCATTCATCAGCGCTGTAGGCAATCCAGACGCCCAGCAAACCCAGTTTGAAATGTACGCCCAGCAGCCAGGACCCGCCAGCCATCACGAACAACATCGAGGCCGCGCCGGCAGCCACCGGAAAGCGTGCGTCCCCGGTGGCTCGCAGGGCATTGATGATCACGATATTGCAGGTGCGCCCTGGCTCCAGCAGCACCGTCAGCCACAGCAGGGTGGTGGCACTGGCAATGATCTGGGCGTCATTCGTGAACAGGGTCAGGGTCCAGGGCGCGGTCAGCGCCACCAGTAGCGCCATGCTGATAGCCACCAGCAAACCCCACAACAGACTCTTGCGCAAGAGGCGATGCGCTTCCTGCAAATGACCCGCGCCAATCAGGTGCCCGATCAGAATTTCACTGGCAAAGCCGAGCGACACGCTGAACAACACCACCACGTTCATCAGTTGGAAGGCGTAGGTCTGGGTTGCCAATGACTGCGAGCCCAGGCCCGCCACCACCGTCACCGATACCAGCATGGCAAGCCGGTAGGCCACGTTCTCGGCCGCCCCCGGCAGTCCGATCTGCAGCACCGGGCGCAGCAGGGAGCGCCGCAGGCGCCACCAGTCTGCGCCGGTGGGAATGATCTGCAAACGCCAGCGCCACAGAGCCAGATGAACCAGCAGCCCGAACAGCCGACTCCATGCCATGGCCAGCGCAAAACCGACCAGGCCCAGCGCCGGCAAGGCACCAAAGCCGCGCATCAGCGGCAGGCACAGCAGCAGATGAACGCCGTGCATGGCCAGGATATTGAACATCGTGTCGCGCGTGCGCAGGTGGGCGCGCATCACCGCCGCCATGCTGGCGTTGAAGGCGTCGAGCAGCAGCGCCAAAGCCAGCACCTGCAGATAAGGTTGCCCCAAGTGCAAAACAGCCGCCGGTGCATTGAGCAAGTTCAGCAAAGCGCCGGCGCCAGCAAACACCAGCAGCGCAGTGGCCAGTCCAAGCCAGCTGCTGGCGCCCAGCGCGGCCTTGGCCGTGGCTTGTGCTGCTGCGCGATTGCCCGCACCCAGATTTTGCGTGATGACAACACTCACACCCATGCCAATGACGCGAAACAAAAGGAAGAAAACAGCTTGCAACTGATTGGCCAGCGCGAAGGCGGCCGCGCTGGTGTCGGACTCGCGTGAAGCCAACCACAAACCCAGCATGCCAACCGCAAAACCCAGCACCATCTCGGCCAGCATGGGCCAGGCCAGCGCCAGCAAACGCGGTCGCGTCGGAAGCGGATTCATGCCTTGCTGGACAAGCCCAACAGCGCAAACGGAGCGCGCCCACTGGCCGCGCTGATCAGGCCGAGAACCCGACCGGGTTCGCTGCCCACCATGCTCCAGTCAAAACGCCAGACCCAGTTGCTGCCGCCCAGTGTGCCCGGCAGGTTCATTCTGTGCTCACTGCCCAGACCGAGCACGTCCTGCAGCGGAAAAATCGCCATCGCGGCGACCGAGTTGCAAGCGGCCCGGATCATGCCCCAATGGATGTCATGCGCGCCGGCAGCAAGATAAGCGCCGGCATACTGACGCTCTTTTTGCGGTGCGTGGTCCCACCAGCCGCGCGCCGTGTCGTTGTCATGGGTGCCGGGGTAGACAACGCAAGCCGTCCCGTAGTTGTGCGGCAGGAACTCGTGCGTTGCATCGCCGCCAAAGCCGAACTGCAAGATCTTCATGCCGGGAAAACCAAAGTGGTCGCGCAGTTCGATCACATCGGGCGTGATCAAACCCAGGTCTTCGGCGATGATGGGCACGCTTCCCAGGGCGCGCGCTATCGCTTCAAACAAGGCCTTGCCCGGTGCCGGCACCCAGCGTCCTTCGATCGCCGTCGGGCAGGTCGCCGGAATTTCCCAGTACCCTGCAAAGCCCCGGAAATGATCAATGCGAAAGACATCGGTCTGCTGCAAGGCCCGGCGCACGCGCGCCGTCCACCAGGCGAAATCTTCGGCTGCCATGCGCTGCCAATCGTACAAAGGGTTGCCCCAGCGCTGACCGAGTGGACCCAGGTCATCCGGCGGCACGCCGGCCACCACCGTGGGCTGATAGTGGGCATCGAGTTGATAGAGATCGGGGCGCGCCCAGCAATCGGCGCTGTGGTGGGCGATGAAGATAGGCAGGTCGCCCATGATGGCGACATGGCGCTCATTTGCATAGGCCTTCAGCACATGGAGCTGACTGTCGAAGCACCATTGCACAAACTTCCAGAAATCAATTTCTGCCGCATCGCTGCGACGCACCTTGCGCAGGGCCAGGCTTGCGCTGGCGCAAGGCCGCCTCCCACTGCCACCAGGGTTGCCCCGCGTGCGCCGTTTCCAGCGCCATGAAAAGCGCGTAATCCTCCAGCCAGTGCGCATGCTCGGCACACCAG
>Ga0114977_10002550_pt1 | contig 11670 bp, 23 predicted proteins | sample S_130805_MF_Meta_FD_87026 | JGI IMG/M metagenome (GOLD analysis project Ga0114977, IMG submission 87026) | Freshwater microbial communities from Lake Simoncouche, Canada to study carbon cycling - S_130805_MF_MetaG | ecosystem: Environmental > Aquatic > Freshwater > Lake | place: Lake...
ATACACCCTACCCTGGGTGTCCCTGAATTAACAGGCTGATGAGTGTCCCAACAATGGGGCACAAGAAACACTAGGGAGATATACAATGTCATACATCAATGCAACCATCAACACCACTCGTGGCAACAAGGTAAAGTTCCTTTCCATGGAAGGAAACCCTCGCCAGTACTGGGTATACCTGAATGGTGAGCTTATGCTTCATAATGCAAGCGTATCAATCAATGATGGTGAAATCATGATGATTGTTGGTACGGCCAAGGATGGTGTTCGTGTCGAGAAGTGGCTTGAGTTCGAAGGAAATGAACTGACATCTAGCTTGTAGTCCAGATATACCCCGCAGATCCACATGCGGTATACAAATTTGTTCATGGATCATACTACCACTAGGTTCCAGGGAGGAATCAAATGTATCAAGAAAACAAGCAGTTGACGCCGTTCGGAGCATTAGGTATTGCGCTCCTCATAGTGACACTTGTCACCCTCGTGTTGGTCTACCTTGATTGGACCAATGCGCGCGATGGCAAGATGCTGAAGTACATGCAAGACAATCCAGCTCAGGTCCAGCAATGGCTCCGAGACAACGAAGGGAAGTGATCGACATGTACTGCATGTCAACCAACACCCACAAGGAGATGTGTGGCCTGTATGGCACTACCATCATCCAACGTGAAGGGCGTAAGTACTACGTCTGCCAGCATCACCTCAAGGTAGAAACAGGACGACTCCATAACAGTAGGAGACTTCCAAGCAACATGGCTGTCATCCATGAGGATGATAAGACCATCTACATCAACCGCATCACATACGAAGAGACAATTGTTTCTCGTCTGCCCTTTCATGAGGAGGAAGATAATGGCTGAGCATTACATCGCAGCATTTCAATCTTTGGGCGCCATAGTTGATAGGCGTGGAGAGTATGTTACTTTCCTTAGCTTCCCCAGAGATAAGAAGCCAGCATTCCTGAATGCATACACCTTCATCGTTAACCACAAGAGTGGGACGCTAGAAGAGCTTTAGTCTTCATCCGCAGAGCCACATGCGGGGTATAAGTTTGATCATGGCATCGCAGAGTTACATGCGATTAACAAATTAGATCATAGCAAGTCCAAATCTAGTTCCAGGGAGGAACAATGGATACTAAGCCAATCTATGCCGTTGCATGGACAGGTCATCGCCCCCAGAAGCTTGGAGGCTATGAAGCTCATGAACGTCATGACTTGATCCGCGAACAAATCGGGGATCTCATCAACCGTGCAGTAGCTAGGCATGGTGAGACATATCAGGTAGTTATGATCACTGGTGGTGCACTAGGCGTCGATCAATTCGTTGCTGATAAGTGTATAGACCTTAACATTCCATTTGTGATTGTTGCGCCCATAGATAAGCAGTATGCACCTTGGCCTACGAGTAGCATTTCTCATTACATGCATCTCCGTGGCTGTGCAAATGCTCGTCTTGCGAAAGTGCTGGGCGAGAAATTAGGTGTTAGACATGAGATCGATGGTGGTCGAATTGTCTTGCACCCGGGTGAGAAGTATGACCCGAAACAACTCCAGATACGAAATCAGGTCATGGTCGATTTGGCTGATGCCTTGGTAGCGATCTGGGATGGTTCCCCTGGTGGTACGAGGAATTGCGTACAGTACGCAGACCTCAAGGGTCTACCCAAAATCGTCAGTGCACCAGTAGGAGGTGAAAAATGAACCGTTCATGTGGTCATCCATGGGGAGAACATCCCTACCTCTTCGAACACGAACTGGAGGAGAGTAGTCGAGACACTCTCGCCAGAGAAGAGGAGCTTCATCCCTGCAATGAATGTAGGGTCAGGGAAGCACACTACGAATACCTTTCTTCCGAAGGGCGTTTGTAGTAATCAAACCGCAGAGCCACATGCGGTATACAAATTAGATCATGGCACCATTAACCAATAACTATCCCAGGGAGGGATATTATGACTACACGCATCATTGTAGATGTGTTTTACCGTGAATACTCGGATGTTGACAGCATCTGTGCTGATGAGATGTTTGATTCGATGACCATGGGCAGGAGAGATATTACTGCCTTGGAACTCAGTGAACTCCCGTACACCAATGTTCACACGTTCGATTTCCCACTTGAAGAAGGAGAGATCGATATTCGAGAGTACATGTTCACTCTGATGAACGGAATGAACCCCAATCATCAACCCCCATTGGGTATCCGCTCAATGATGGCCGGTGACTACATTGTCATCGAGACACAGACTGACTACGCAAATGTGTGGTCAATGGAGCTGTGTGGCGCAATCGGGTGGAACACTGTAGCCCGAGGCAATACTCCGGTTCCCGTAGAGTACCCTGGCGATCCAAGCTAGGACTCACAACCGCAGAGCCACATGCGGAATATAAGTTAGATCATGGCATCGCAGATCCACATGCGATTAATAAGTTAGATCATGGTACCACTATGGGTTACGTTCGTAGCCCTCTAAGCCGTATCCAGGGAGGATATAATGGCTTATCCAGTAAAACCCTCACGTAGGGCAACTAGGTCCTGGCCGGATCTCGGAGGTTTGAGGCGCGTAATCGCTGATTCCCTCTCTAGTCTGGTCGGAACAGGGGAGTACATCATTGGTGTGCTTCCTCACCCGAAGAATGCAGATGACCTTGAGGTCGCACTGCGTTTCGCCGCACATCCAGCTATGAACGACGTTTATGTCGACAAGGACAAGATTGTCTACGTCAACATCACCGGCGCAAATGGCTGGCATACTCAATTCGATGCTGCTGGTATCACCGTCACGAACGGCAAGAACCACAACAAGTATCGCAAGAGTGTGTATCGTCCCACCGAAATTGGCTTTGAGTTCCCTGATGATGTCGAAATCACCATCAAGGTCCTTGAGGCTGATGAGGTTCGTTCCTTGTCCCATGAGGATCTTTCTTCCTACTCAGATGAGCAGGTAGAGATGATTGCGGATGGCATGTTCGTGTTTAGCGATCCTGTCTGGCGTATGATGCTCGATTCCGTAGAAGGCAACAACAGTGTCTTCAAGACGGCACGACGCAACACACGTGTACGTAAGGCGCATGAATTCAATGTGCGTCTCCTTTCCGAGGCTGGCTTCGTCAAGGGTGATGCTGTACTTGCCCATGGCGATCTTCCCTCTGGGGTGATGTTCTATACCTCTAGGGCAAACGTCAAGGAAGCAATCAGGGTTGTCGAAGGTGGCAAGAGATACCTCATTGCTCAACCCAACGGTGGTAAAGATTCTGCATTCTCCAATATTCAGGAGCTTGCATGGTTCTTTGCCGTACCCAATGGCACTACTCAGCTCTTCACTATGGAGAGACTGGGTTCTGCACTGAAGGATCATCTGGAGAAGTCTTTCCAGGAGATTGCCGGTGGGAAGCTTACTGAGCGTTTCTCAGATGTTGAATCCTTTGTGTGGAGGGTCATGAAAGACCTTGACGAGGAGGGTAAGGTTAATACCTTCACTCTGCTCCAGAGGTGGTCTGTTATAGAGGCTGCAATGCGTGGCTTCGACTATCGGACTAGCCCCTCCATGCTGAACTCGGTGGCCACAAACCATCGTACAAGCATGAAGGACATCAACGGGCATCCTCGTTTCCCGCTTCCCAATGCTGAGTATAAGGCCGTAAAGTCGGTCACTATGCTCCGTATGGCGGGGTATGATGTGGATACTCCTCGGAGTGGCTTCATCGAGTATCATGAGCCCATGGACGTATGGTTCGTCTGTGATCGTGACTGGATCGATTCCTATATCGATTTTGGCGGTCAGGATGGAGATGATCATTTCACGGTCATGTCTATTGTGGACTCGAATGGTGAACACCGGATCATCACGTGGCGTATGCCTATGGATTCGTACAAGATGTTCCGTACGACTTCCGGGGGTATCAGCTACACAGATGCCAAGGGTAACGAGACTTTCGCGTTCCAGATGTCTAGGAACTCGGATGTCGATAGGTTCCCCAAGCCGTTGTCCACTCTCGTCGAAGAGGGCAAGGTTACACTCACTGGGCTTCCGAGCAAGAACAGGGAGAAGTCAAATGCTCCTACGCATAAGCTGACCAGAGAAGATGTCATGGACGAGATCCGTGCTCTCAGTGGACAGAATGCTGCACTAGGTGCATATGTCAACTCGTTGTTCCTGTATCGGTGGGTTTTCGGTACGCTGCCAGAGCAGATTCCTGGGATGATTTCCGATGTGGTCGATACAAATGACCCTGAAGATGCTGCATTCATCCTTGAGTATTCTGCCAACCTGGTCAAGAAGGTGTTCGACTCCGGTCGTCCTATCCCTCGGGCTTACTGGAATACCACCAGGGAATACGGTTTCAATCTTGCACTTGAGTCATATCGTGAAGTCCACCCCGAATATCAGGTGAATTTCTCGACCGACGACAAGTTGTCACGTATGACCGAAATGCTGGATGAATCAATCCGACGTTTCGACAAGCGTGTCAAAGTCTTCGGACAGGATAACCATGCACTTATCGATGATTCGATTCTTGCGTTGTTCCCCTCGAATGACCCTGTACTCGCAGAAGCTAGGAGACTGGTCATGGAATTCCGTGGTCGATTCCCAGCAGAAACCCAGATGAAGAAGCAGAAGTATCAGGAAGAGGTTCGGGAGTGGGATGGTAAAACACCTGCACCCTTCATGCCCAAGTCATTCGACTCGGATGCATGGATCAGAATCCGTTCCGGTACAATGGATGCTATCACTAGTCGTGATGGGGATGAACGCGATCGTTTCGTGCTCGCCCTCTACGTGGTGGCCAACTCCATGCCTACCAAGACAGCCAAGGAGTTCAATGACAACTTCCTGGTTGCCAGCCAAACGGACGAATCCGGCAATGACGTCGGACCATTCCAACACTTCATTCAGGCGCTTCGGAACTACGGTTACGTTGCGGATACTTTCACCATCGACGATGATGGAATCCTGGATCCGGAGTATCGGGACATCCGTACATGGACTCTGACCTGCAATGGGTGTGGCAATAAGCACCGTACAGCTCGTCAGGAACAGTATGAGTCCTACATGGCAAATGACGGCATCTGCAAGCGTTGTCGTTAGCAGTAACTGACCTGGGTATGTCACTAAACTACCCAACCCAAACCAACAAGTTCCAAGGAGGAACAATGTTTAAGATTGTACAGATGATCTCTCCAGAGGTTGTCAAAACCATCAACGATCACCTTAATCAGGTTATCGAGCCGCAACTCACAATGGACGTCAGCTCATACGCTAATTCTCGTATGCGCGCATGGCTTCAGTACGAAGCACCACTTTCCATATCTCAACCATGGAAATCTGCCATCAAGGATGATAGAATCTGGTCTTACGTCACCAAAATTGGCGAAAAGCATGGATTCATACCTGATATTGGGCTGGTGTCAAAGGGTGGGGCCATTAGAGAGCATCGTGACGCTTTCTATTGCAATTTCCTGTCAATGGGCATCAACCTTGGTGAGTGCACTTGGACTTACCGGAATTGCTACCCAGAGTACAAGTGGACACCAAATCAGAATGATAATGCTGAGCAGGAGATTTATCATCTGACTGGTGGTGAAGTATTCCTCTTCAATGCCAAGAATCCTCATTCGGTTTCGCGTGCAAGTGAAGATCGCTGGGCAATCAACCTCTGGACGGTATCCAAGAAGGGTATGTCTGGATTCAACGAGATCAAGGAGGCAACACAATGAGAGTTGTTAACATGAAATACGACAACCCAACCTATGGAATTAACGTAGGACGTCCCACTATCTGGGGCAATGACTGGTCAAATCTTAGCTGGGGTCAAGGTGTCCACAAGAACCTTTCCTCGGCTAAGGAAGCAGTCTTCCACTACACCGATTGGCTTATCAACGGTATGGACAACCGTGCCTATCAAGTTCGTCACAGGCTTTTTGGTGGTGAACTCATCGGAAAGACACTCAAATGCTGGTGCGTTAACCCGGATGGCTCTGGAGCGTGTCATGCAACTATCTTGGCAGAAATATCAGACCAAGTCCAGAGTGGTATGTCCGATGATCAGATCACTCGTTACTGGCAGCTCAAGTTGGAGGAGCGTCGTGATCATTACGGTGATCGTTGTCGATGTGATGTCCATGTCTTCTAAAGGCGCCCTGGTTCGGCCCTTTCGGGCCTTTCCACCGCGGGCGCTGTTTGGTGAAGTACAAGACTGTGCTTCTAAAGATGTGGTCTTACGTTCAGTTTCGTCGTTGGTTTGAACAGGTTTGTAAAGGTGGGGGATTCGAACGTCGAGTCTCTCTTATCTGACCCAGGGAGGTCACCATGTTTCAGCAAGAGTATTACGATCAGTTGGTTGCCAAAGGTTTGACTGTCGCTGCAGAGCGTTATGTTTCTACCTATGGAGACCGTAAGCAAGAGACTCTTTTCTCTGCGCCGGCTATTGAAGTGAAGCCTGAGGGTCATGTTACTGTGACTTGTGCCAAGGTTGGTTGTAAGACTAAGGCTACTATGGCTCGTTCTGAGGCTAATCGTTGGTTTTGCGAAACTCATTTGTGGGTTACTGATGGTAAACCTGTCGAAGAGGTTGCTTCAGTTACACCTGATTCAGATGTGAAGTCTCGTATCCGTTTCAATGGTTGTAACTATGATGTACTCACTGTCTCTGATGATGGTGTTTCGTTTTTGTTGCGCAATGGTAAGGTACGTACACTCGAGTCCAACAAGGTCGAGTGGGTTTGAAAAGTTGGGGGTTGGGATCGTCTCAGCCTCCTTCTTTGTTCTGTTCTCATTCATTTTACGCTAAGGAGTCTTTATCATGACTACGCAAGTTTCTGATTCCATTCGATTCTATCTTGATGAGCCGACTTCATCTGAGTATCCTCATCATGTGAACAATGCGATTGAAGCAAATCGTGCGTTTGCTAAAAATGGGTTTTATCTTGATCACCAGAATGGTAATCATACTGTCTGGGTAATGGATAATATTCGTATTACTGTTACTCGATGCGAAGATACTCCTATCTATACGCATGTGAACTTCTAAAGTTTATCCTCCCCGGCATTGGTTGGCTTCTAAAGTCAGCCCGTGCTGGTAGGTACATCGGTTGGCTGTTCCCCCACTACCGATCGGTGTATCTTCCAGCGCGTTTTGCGTGCTAAAAGATGGGGATCATTGGGATCCTCAACCAACACGACCTATAGGAGGTCATTATGTTGAAGGATAAGTTGTCCGTCAGCGTCCGAGTCGGTAAGCGTTTTGCTGCCGATGCCACTAATGTTGCTAAGACTACCACTGTCTCCGCAGCACACAAGACTAAGGATCTTGGTACTAAGACTGTGAACTCTACGGTCAAGGCTACTAAGACTTCTACTCGATTTGTTGCCGATCAGGCTTCGAAGATTCCTACAATTGGAGATCAGTCGTGAATCGGATCGAAATCTCTGGCCGACTTGGGAGTAACCCTGAGTTGCGCATTGTAGGTAACGGCACTAAGGCATCTATCCGTTTGGCTCATAACATTTTGCGCCAAGATGGTACCAAGGGTAACACTACTTGGGTTGATGTTGAGGCGTGGGATGAGTTGGCTGAAGAAGTTGCTAACTCGTTGTCCAAGAGTGATTATGTTGTTGTCAAGGGTCGTCTTGTCCAGCAGGTCTGGGACGATAAGACTACTGGTCAGAAGCGCTCTAAGCATGTGATTCGTGCTATTGAGGTCGTCAAACCAGTGTTTGAGACGCAAACTGACGTCAACTCGAACTGATAGTTGGGGGTAGGTGCCTTTAGGTGCTTGCCCCCGATTTATCGGCTTTTTCACTCATTCAATCACATAGGGAGTGTGTATGGTTGCTTTAGCACTTTTTGCTTTCATTGTTGCGGTTATTATTAGTTTGATCGTAAAAACTGTGGAAGTAGCAGCAGAAAGCACAGTGAAAGTGGTCGAAAAGACTTCTGAACTGGGTAAATATGTCAAAAACAGTTGGAAGGAAGCGAATGAAGAACTCCGAAGAGCAGATGAAGAACTGCGGGATTTGTAAGAAAGATTTCGCTGAAGGTCTCATGGAAATAAAACATGGCGACCTAACAATGTTTTGGTGTCGTAAAGAATGGAACATTTGGCAGTTTGACATGTTCTATGACTCTGATGATATGTTTCCTGTCCTTATTCCTGATACTTGTCCTAACGAGGAGTAGTTATGTATAAAATGTTTGCTTGTATCGAACAACCTGATGCTCAATGCTATATTTTTGCTGAAACTAATGGTTGGGTTGTTGAGCGTCTTCCTTTTAGTGCCCAACTTGCTAATGAAGAGGAATCTTTCGAGTCATTAGAGTCTGCTCTTGTTTGGGCGACTTCATACAGTGATTTGAATGCTATTACTCTTACTTCTTCGGATAATGATCTTCATTGTCAGAAACAGGAACTTCTTGATCGTTTTGAGGAGGAAAACAACATGACTGATGATACAACTCGTTATTCTTATTGGGATCAAACCAATGAGAGTACTGTAACTTATAAGACTAGGAAGCCAACTGCTAAACCTGGTCCTAATGACGATTTTAGTTATAGTTTTGCTTTTATGACTTTTATCGCCAGTTTTGTTGCTACCAAAGTTGGCATCACTATGCTTGGTCGTCTTTTGGCTCATAGGGCTAACCGTAGTGTCAAATAACTGTTGTAGATGCTGTGAGTGGTGTAGGATGAGTCACGAAGTGTGTATGGACTGTACGTTTGAAGAACTTGCCATGAACGTAACTTCTAAAGGCTTCGCATTCGCCGATAAACCATGTGAATGTTTCACCCACCACAACAAAAACGAAGTATCGTATTGTGATTACCATTATGATCTGATAATGAAAGAATCAGAGAATAAAGGGGGGGGAGAATCCCCATATGATCAGGGAGGTCAGCAATGTTCCTAACAATCCTCGTACTACTGACTATAGGTCAGTTATACTTTGAGTTCAAGATTGTAAAAGCACTGGGTTTGACTGAAATCTCTAAACGTTTTGTTTTAGTCAATCTGGGCATCTCAATCCTGATTTCTATTGGTGCCATGATGCTATTCCCAGCAGCAGGAATGGTTGTCGCTTCAGCCGGCATCTTGTCCACCGTGCTTTCGCAGCCAATGTACGGTATCGTCGATTCGTGGGAAAAAAACGGTAAACCCATGGTCAAGTCTGCTAAGCACACCTATGACAAAAACCGTGAACAGATCCACCAAACTTTGGGTGATCTAATGAAACTTGCGGTAGGCATTGCCATGATCTTGACATTGCCTTTCCGTATCATTCGTTGGTGCGTACGTACCTTCGAAAGCAGCAAAGCCTGGCTTACCGCCAGGAAATCCAACACAACTCCGGAGGTTGTATAATGGCAACATCAATCCCTGTAGACACAATGATTGAAGACGCAGTCATTGTAGAAGAAACAGACGAAATCAAAAGCCGTACATCAGCAATCTTCTACACAGCATGGAACGCCACTAAAACCAAGTCCCGTACCACAAGACGTTGGCTAGGCAAACATGGACACAAAGCAATGTCCGTCAGTAAAACACTTACTGTCGCTTCACTCATCATCACCGCAGCACTCCTGTGCCAATACATCATCGCCGCAGGACTAATGACAGTATTCTCGCTAGGCTTCGTAACAGCATGGTGGATGGCTATCCTCCCAGCAATGCTGCTACTGCTATCAACAATCGGCTTCGCACAAGAAGTCGTCGCAGCATCACAAATGAAAAAGATGCTCGAATCAATGCCAATCTTCAACTCCTGAATCATTCCTTGTATTACTCCTCCTATGAATATCATACATTTTGATTTCATGCCACCCCGCGAAGCGGGGGGTAAGGGGGGTAAAAGGAACCACAGGAGATGATAAAAGATCATCCTCCCTGGTGACTGATCTCCCCCGCGCAAGCGGGGGGGATACAGGGGGGGCCAACAAAAACACCGACCAACGGGAGGAAAACCAATGGACACATTGGAAAAAGCAAAAATCGCTTTGACTAAAGCATCTCAAGCAAGGCTCCATGAAATGGAAGGCCTTACAAAGATCGCTCAAAGCACACACGAACAACTCATGTTCGTAGAATGCGTACGCAGACTCAACGCACACATGAAATCTCTCATAGAGAACACCATAACTCTCTATGGAGAAACAATCATGGAAGCATCACCAAGTCTCACCAAAACATACGAAGAAGCAGTTGATCAGGAACTCAACGCCAACGGCTACAGTCCTGAAAGCATCAACAAAATTCTTCAACTCGACTAGGCGAGTATAAACAGGCTTTAAGCCTAGAGCGTCTCCTCCCCCGCGAAGCGGGGGCTGGGGGGTGGCACTGAGTAATGGGCCGCTGTATAGGAATACCTATCAGTGAGCACGTACAACCATTCTCTAAACGATATTGGATGCTGGCATACCATCAATATCTAGCCCTATAGCTATGCAACTGGATATGACTGATCATCATATCTGGGGGGTTGGTAGTCTAATAAACGACGTGTGAGTCACGCGAACTCACGCCAACCTTACCAAGCACCAATAGCTCAGTTGGTCAGAGCAGCGAACTCATAATTCGTCGGTCCTAGGTTCAAGTCCTAGTTGGTGCACTTAGCGTAGTAGAGCAACAAGGCCTCCGCCGGCCTATGCTCCTACGTTATAAGAGGTCAGTCCCTTCCGTCTCAAAGGGGACCCGCCTCCCTATCGGGAGGGGCTGGCCTCGCCTTCGCATAATATACAGCATAACTATGCACAAAGTATCATATTCACTAGAGAGAGGAGAAACACTCTTGCCCGCGCAAAGTCCCGCCGAAAAAGAACTTTACAGGATCCTAGAAGTAATCTCCCAAGAGAGAACAGAACAGATCCTAAAAGACATCCTAGCCAAATATTCTGATAATGCCAAGGCAGAACACAAAGGATTCCTAACGTGTACCTGCAATAACGTTACAGAAACCACTGTATAACACAAAAAATTGATAGGCAACTATACAAAATAGCTTGCTTATCTAAACTGTTTCCTCCAGGAGAGATTATTATTCTCTCTCTTATCTTCTATTACTTTCTTTTCTCTCTATTCGCTAAGCATATATTTATATTTGGCGCGAATCCTCAAAATAAAATGGCTCAAACAACAATCCGATCCAACTGGAAACTCTTCTACATAGACTACGCTAACAAACGCCTGGTCCCAGGCAACCGTTACCCAACAGTCAAAGACGCTACCGAAGCCGTATTAAATGCGGGGAAGGTAGTCTCCAAAAAGCCTCTCTATGAAAGTGAAACAGCTTGGTTAGTGGAAATACACTATCCAACAGGAGAACAACTCACCTACCTAATAGATATGCTAGCAGTATAATCACCAGGAAAGGACACAAATATGTTCTCTAAACTATTTTGGCCACAATACCTTCTAGCTGCTATAGGCTTTAGCGTATTCGCCATAGTCATAATCTTCTGATCTATAGCGCGATTCAACAAAATGTGGGGTAGGGTCCCCACATCACCAGGAAAGGTTCAGCTATGACCTCGCAAATCATACACTACCAAACACCTCCTTGCCCACACTGCAAGGAAACCTCAACACTACACCTCCCACAACAGTCCATTACGGACTGGAAACAAGGGATGTACATCCAAGATGCATTCCCCACCCTAGATTCAGATGATAGG
>Ga0114977_10002551_pt1 | contig 11670 bp, 10 predicted proteins | sample S_130805_MF_Meta_FD_87026 | JGI IMG/M metagenome (GOLD analysis project Ga0114977, IMG submission 87026) | Freshwater microbial communities from Lake Simoncouche, Canada to study carbon cycling - S_130805_MF_MetaG | ecosystem: Environmental > Aquatic > Freshwater > Lake | place: Lake...
ATCCGAAATCGGTGCTGGCGGTCATACGAAGATTTTCCGCGAGAGGCAAGTTGATGAGGGATTGAACGTCGCCTGCGCAGTGCTGTGGCGAACCAAATTCATGCATTATCATACTATGACCGTGCCAGCCGTGAGTGGTTCACCCCAAACCTGAAGTCCTGCGCCAGTATTGGCGCGTAAATTTGGGGTGGGCCCGGTACTGGCTATGTCGCCGTGCCAATATATGATGTGTGTTGCGAAAAGGACTGCGATTTTCTATGGAAGTGATTAATACGCCACTGCCGGGAGTGTTGGTTTTTAAACCCCGCATATTCACAGACGATCGTGGGCATTTCTTCGAGGGCTATAACCAGCGTGAACACGCAGAGTATCTCGGCAACGTGTCTTTTGTGCAGGACAACGTTTCTCGTTCATTGCGCGGCGTTTTGCGCGGTTTGCATTTTCAGAACCCCCGCCCGCAAGGCAAGTTAGTGCGTGTTCTGAGGGGCGAAATTTTTGATGTGGTAGTGGATATTCGCCGCGCTTCGCCATCCTTCGGTGGTAATTTTTCAATACGATTGTCGGCTGACAATGCGCTGATGATTTGGATCCCCCGGGGGTTTGCGCATGGTTTTCTGACACTGTCTGAAACAGCCGACATAGTCTACAAAACCACCGATTTTTATATGCCGGCGGCCGAGCATTGCATTGCGTGGAATGATCCGCACCTGGGCATCGATTGGCCATTGTCTGCCCCTGCGCTGCTCTCGCCCAAGGACGTCGTGGGTAAAAGCTGGCAAGACTCAGAGGTTTTCCCGTGAAGACGATTTTGCTGGCAGGTTGTAACGGGCAGGTCGGTGCAGAACTTGTTACCGCATTGTCTGGTGTGGGGCGGGTGATTGCCTGCGACCGCAAAGCCCTGGACCTTGCGGACCCGGCAGCGATCGCTGAAAAAATACGCACGGTGAGCCCGTCTATTGTAGTGAATGCTGCAGCGTATACCGCGGTTGATCGCGCCGAAAAAGAACCCGCGCTGGCGCATGCCATTAATGCCGACGCGCCAGCCGTCATGGCGGAGGAGGTGCGTCGTCTGGGTGGCTTGTTGGTGCACTACTCGACAGATTACGTATTTGACGGCGACAAAGACGGCGCATATACGGAAGAAGACACTCCCAACCCTCTGAATGTCTATGGCCATTCCAAGCTGGCCGGGGAGCGGGCGATAGTATCTTCGGGCTGCGAACACCTTATTTTTCGCACGAGCTGGGTCTATGGCGCGCGCGGCGCTAATTTTTTGCTGACGATGTTGCGGCTCGCGGCCGAACGTAGCGAACTAAAGCTGGTCGACGACCAGGTGGGCGCGCCGACCTGGTCGCGTGACATTGCGCAGGCGACCGCGACCGTATTGGCTGCTAGAGGCGGGTTAGCGGATGTACGCGGACTTTTTCACCTGAGTGCGGCCGGCCATACGACATGGTTTAATTTTGCGCAGGCAATTTTTGCTGCCGGTTTGCAGGGCGCGCGAGAGCCGCATTTGATCCCAATCAGTGCCGAGCAATACGGTGCTCCGGCATTGCGTCCACGTAATTCACAGCTCGATGGACGGCGTTTACGTGAGGCTCTTCGTATTCAGATCCCTGATTGGCAGTTCAGTCTGCACCAGTGCCTTGCCGCGATGGGCCGCACTTGAAAGCAGCGGCTGCTGAAATCAACGATTGGCGCCGGCCTCCGCCAACCGCTTTAGATAATTCGCCCACATCGTGTCCTGATTGATGCCGTAGTCGTAGAGGATATCCCAGGAATAGATGCCGGTGTTGTGCTGATCCGAGAAGTGCAATTGCACCGCATAGGTGCCAACCGGCTCGATTTGCAGTATCTCCACATCCTGCTTGCCGGTTTGCAGGGTTTCCTGCCCAGGGCCATGGCCGCGTACTTCGGCCGACGGCGAGTGGACGCGCAGAAATTCGCAGGGCAGGCTGAAGGTCTTGCCGTCTGCAAACGAGATTTCAAGCAGGCGCGATTTTTGATGCAGCTTGATTTCGGTGGGCAGCGGCGTGGTTTTTTTCGGTGTGGTCATGACTTGAGCGGACGTCTGGCGATTGCGGGACACGCATCATAACCGAGCCGCCATCGCACCGCCTACACGCTTTGCCTGTTGTAAATAGTTTCGTGTTGCACCTCTGGCGGAGCCGTAGCCTCAAGAGAGGCTAACCGTGCAGCGTTCGAAGTCGCTGCCTTTTTCGAGTAGCCCGGTGAGCTTGGCAATCACCTTTTGTTCGCTATGTAATTCGACGATGCGGCCTGGCTGATACCAGCCGGAAGGCAGCACGAGTGTCATTGGCGCTGTGGAGGTCGGTAGCTCTGGCAGCAGTAGTCCGCGCTCAAATTGGCCGCGGATATCGCCGGGTGCGTTGAAATTGGTCGGTCGCACGGCGACTGCACGTGCGACGCCCGGAAACAGCCGCACCCCGGCGAACAGCGACTCCTGGTCTTCCGCGCGCATCCATTGAATCAGTCCAAGGTGGAATAGTTTGCTCGCGCCGCGTCGCACGGCGACCAGTTGCTGGTGACCAATGCGCAGCTTGGTGTCGGTATCCCGCACCATGCACATGAAGCCGGAATCGCTTTGGTTCATCATTTTCCAGGATTCGACCGCCTGACTTTGCGCCGAGGACAGTTGCCGCTCAGTGCGATCGCTGATGTGGCCGAAGAGTCGCATATCGTCTTCTTCCTGACGTGACAAGCCGGCTCCGGGCGGGCGGAATGCGCGTCCGCTGATATGAAAATGCGCGGCGTGGAGGCCAAGGCAGACCTGGGCGTGTTCTGCGGTCGCCATGCGCTGCTCGCCGCGTGCGGTGCCCGCGCGACACCACTGGATATACAACAGCATCAGCAGGCTTTCACAGTCCTGCTGGCGCGCTTCTTTGCCAAGGCCAAGCTGGGCCGGTGTTTGGCCTTGCTTGAGCAGGCCCATCAGTTGCCGCAGGTTACGCCCGATTGCATCAAGGTCGAGATGTCGCAATGCGGATGAAGGCTGCAAACTTTCAGCGAAGCCCGGACCGCGGTCGCCGGCAAGATCGATACCCAGTGCCGGGATGCCTGATGGCGGTAAGGGCTCCGCGGCGAGATTTGTGACTGCCGCCCATTGCGGAATCCATGCCGATAACAGATTCATCTGCCGCGCTGACAAAGAAAAGGGATGCGCGAGGTGCGCCAGCAGTGCTGCGCAATACGCGGCCAGACAATCGGTTGTCGCGACCTCTTCGCGGGTCTCTACCTTGACGCTGATCCGGGCAAAGCCAGCGCGTTCGGCAGAGGCATAGAGTTGATTGAGCTTCTCCCACAAGGCCGGGGTAACCTCAAGATAAATGCGGTAATGCTCTAACATCGCAGCAGCCATGCAACGTATGGCGTGCACCAGGATCAGCGCGTTGCTCTGCTCGACGTTAATGTTGTTGCGAGCATATGCATCCCGGCAGCCGATGCAGGCATCGGCGTATTCCAGCCAGAGCTTCTGCACGCTAGACCATACGGCCGATTCATCGGTGTCCAGTGGTAGTGGTTTGCCGGCGTATTTCTGCGCCAGTGCGCTTTGCACGAAGAGAACCGGCTCCCACAACGCTGCCAGCACCCCTAACTGTTCATCGGGGATCATGCAAGATTGGCGCAGTAGATGGAGTTGTTTCGTCAGCGTCTGTTGGGCGAGCGTGACGTTGGTCAGCGGCAGTGCGGCAAGCCACTCTCTGCAATCTGCCGCATTGGCGAATTGCGGTGATTCGGCAGACTGTTCGATAGTGCGAATTGCCATGGCAAGCCGGCCTTTCTGATGAGAGCGTTAACTGCGTTGGTGTGCGCTGCCGCAGACGGCAGCGACCTCGATATCGTGGGGGACTCTATTACCGCCGATCAGCGTGGGCAAGTGCGACTGATGTGCGGAACAATCGACCGCATAGACGGGCAGCGGGTGTGCAGTAAATCACATCATTGCGGGTGTTTGGTGCGATCGGTTTTGGTCGGGTTTGAGTCTGTTAGGCCTGCACCTACAACAATCGTACCAATTGATCGCGCAACGCCGTGCGCCAATTGGCTGGCGTGTGCTTCGCCATTGCTGTTTTGCCTGTGCGTTGACGTTTGCCCCACACCGGGTTGGGGAAATGGGCGTCGCCAACAAAGCGCGGGATGACGTGCCAATGTAAATGCGGCGCCATGTTGCCAAAGCTGGCCAGGTTGATTTTGTCCGGCATGAAAACCGTGCGCACGGCCTGCTCGACGGCAAATACCACGCGCATGCAATGCGCACGTTGTTGTGCCGATAAATCCGTCATTTCTTTAATATGGGTGTTCCAGATGACGCGGCAGTAGCCGGCGTAATCCGTGTCGCGCACGATCACGATGCGGCAATGTTTGTCCTGCCACAGCAGGGCGCCGCCCTTGCCACGGCACAGCGGACAGGCGGCGGTTTTGGGTTTCGCAACAGCTGTTGAGGTAACGTTTTTTTTCACGCGTGATTCCTCGGGCAAGTTTGTTGGCGGCTAGAGCGCAAAGGCGACAATGGGAAGGTAGCGGGCGAATTTACCAATGGCCATGCATAACGTCGACCACCACGGGTTGATACGCAGCCAGCCGGCGGCCACGCACAAGGGGTCGCCGATTAGAGGCACCCAGGCCAGCAGTAGTGCCGCTGCGCCGTAGCGCGAAACGGTATCGAGGCCTTTTAATTTTTTCTTCTGCGGGATCAGTCGGCCGATCAAGTACGAGGACAGGCCGCCCAGCGTATTGCCAAGCGTGGCTACCAGTAGTGCGGGCCAGGCCTGTCCTGGATGCAATTTGATGACGCCGAACAGCACCGCCTCGGAGCCGCCAGGCAGCAGGGTGGCCGCGAGAAAACTGCTCGCGAACAGCGTCCAGAGGCTGAGTGTTTCATCCATGGCGGCATTTTTGCATGCGGCGAAGTGGATGGCACAGCGTTCCTGCGTTTGTTTGACGCTGTCGGTACCGATCGCCGATAATTGAACGCGATCTAGCAGCTGCTTTTTTCGCAGTTTTCCACTGACGACAACGAACACGCCGATTGTTAGCCACGGCCTGCTGTAACGGTGCCGCGACCCTCAGGCGTATCTATTTATTCAGAAAGGCAAGGCATGAAATACGTGATCGATTTTCCGCCCGTGACGACGCTGCCGGTGGTTGGCAGTTCCGATGTGTTTCCGGTCAACCGCATTTACTGCGTCGGCCGTAATTACGCCGAGCACGCGCGTGAAATGGGGCATGACCCTGATCGCGAGCCGCCGTTTTTCTTCATGAAGCCGGCCGATGCGATTGTCCTGCACGGGGCGGCGATTCCCTATCCGCAGGTGACCAAAGATCTGCACCATGAAATCGAAATGGTGGTCGCGATCGGCAAGGGTGGGGCGAATATTGCGGTGGAAAAGGCGCTCGAGCACGTCTGGGGTTATGGCGTCGGTCTCGATATGACGCGTCGTGATATCCAGGGCGAGGCGAAAAAAATGGGCCGTCCGTGGGAAATGGGCAAGGCTTTTGACAATTCCGCGCCGTGTACTGCGCTGCTGCCGGCGAGCCAGATCGGTCATCCGGCCAAGGGTGCGATCTGGCTGAAGGTCAACGGCAAAACCACTCAGACCGGCGATTTGTCGGAAATGATCTGGAATGTGCCTGAAACCATTGCCTATCTCTCGGGCCTGATTACGTTGCAGCCTGGTGACCTGATTTATTCGGGCACGCCGGCGGGGGTCGGTCCAGTCAAGGCCGGTGACAAACTCGAAGGCCACGTCGATGGCGTGGGCGATTTGATGGTGACCTACGTCAGCTAAACGCCTTACTTTCATAAGGAGCAATCGACATGCAACAGCGCAAACTCGGCAGTAACGGTCCGGCGGTTCCCGCCATCGGTCTTGGGTGCATGGGCATGTCGATCGCTTATGGCGAGCCGGACGACGCCGAATCGATCGCGACCATACACCGCGCGCTTGATCTTGGCGTCAATTTACTGGTGACATCCGATGCTTACGGCAACGGTGGTAACGAAGAACTGATCGCGCGCGCCATCAAAGGCCGCCGCGATCAATTCCTGATTGGCTCGAAGTTCGGCAACTTGGGGCTGGCGGGAATTAGCGCGCCGCCCGGGTTGAGCGCCGGTCACCCGGATTATGTGATGTTGGCTTGCGAGAAATCGCTCCAGCGACTGGGTGTGGATGTGATCGATTTCTACGGCGTGCATCGCGTCGATCCGACGGTGCCCATAGAAGATACCGTCGGCGCCATGAAAAAACTCTTCGAGCAGGGCAAGGTGCGTCACCTTGTCTTGTCCGAGGCCGGTCCGCAGACTATCCGCCGAGCGCACAAGGTGCATCCGATTGCTGCCGTTGAAACCGAGTATTCGTTGTGGAGCCGCGACGTCGAGCAGGATGTATTGCCGGCCTGCCGTGAGCTTGGCATCGGTTTCATGGCGTATGCGCCGCTGGGGCGCGGCTTTCTGACGGCGACGATGAAAACGCTCGATGCCCTGTTACCAAAAGACCGTCGACGCGAGCATCCACGTTTTCTCGCCGACAACATTGCGCACAACGCGGCCCTGCTGGCACCGATCGAACAGATCGCTGTTGCGCACGGCAGCACGCCAGCGCAGATTGCCATCGCGTGGGTGCTGGCGCAGGGCAATGACATCGTGCCGATTCCCGGCACCAAACAGCGCAAATACGTCGAGCAGAATGCCGCCGCGGTTGAGGTGAAGCTGTCTGCCGATGAAATTGCGCTACTCTCAAAAGCATTTCCGCCCAACGTCACGGCTGGAACGCGCTATCCGGAAAAGCAGTTGAAGGGTTTGGGTATTTAGTTGCCCATTGCTTTGTTAGCAGCACCTTGAATCCCGGCGGGGACGGGTTGACTGCGGGTGACGGTGTCGGCGGCCTGCTCGACGAGGCCTTGCAGCTGTGTCAGCGCGGTCTCTTCAAACAGGCCGAGGCTATTTACCGCAGGGTCATTGCCATCGATGCCGGGGCGGCGGACGGCTGGAACATGCTTGCGCTGGTGCTCCATGAGTTGGGGCGCCACTACGAGGCCTGGGAATGTTCGCTACAGGCCACGCGCTTGCGTCCCCAATTGCCAGCCTACTGGCTGATGCGCGGCAATATCGCCTTTTCAAGGCTCAGCTATGCGGATGCGGAGTCGGGGTTTTCCCGCGCTATTGAACTCGCGCCGCATTATGCCGAAGCGCATTACCGCCGTGCGCTAGTCCATCACAGACAGCACCGCATTGCCGAATCGATTGCGGGTTATCGCAGTGCCTTGCGTTACGCGCCAGACGTCGCGGAAATTTATTTCAAACTGGGCGAGGCACTTTATGAGGCTAACGCCTGGGAGGATGCGCTGCGCGCCTACGAGGCTGCATTTACACGAGACCCGCAAAACGCTTTGCCGCGTGGCAATGCGCTGAATTTGATCAACAGTTTGCAGTGGGCGTCCCTGCCGGCGTTTTGGCAGGCAGAAATTTCGCGCAACTTTGAACGGCTGGATGTTGATAAGAACCGGAATGTCAGCGTCGCCTTGCGCGCTCTCAAAGTAAAGCGTGGATTCCGCCAGTTGCTGGCAACCGTATCGACGCCGACCCAGTGGGACGCCGCCGCACAGTCGGTCGTTATGGGCGACATGCTGTTTTTGCAACTCTTGCGTGACACCTTGATCGCGGATGCAGCGTTCGAAGTCGTGTTGACGCGTATGCGGGTAATGTTTCTTGTTGATGCTGGGGCGCGAAGCCGGGCACCGTTGGAATTTCTCGTGGCATTGGCGCTGCAGTGTTTCAACAATGAATTTGTTTATGCGGCCACTGCTGCCGAATTGGTGCAGCGTGCCGCTCTATTGCCAGAACTGGAAGCCGCGGTAGTGGCCAAAGTCGACCTTGCGCCGGCGCTGGAGCGGTCGCTTGCGGTCATTGCGATGTATGGCCCTTTGCACGAGCTGCCGCCCGTTGTGGCGTATGCGAAGGTTCATTCCGTTACATCGCCCTTATCGTTATTGATGCGCCGCACGGTGCAGGAACCGGAAATCGAACTCACGTTGCGCGCGAGCATTGTTGCCGACGATGCCATTACCGATGGTGTATCGCTGAGCGTGCGTGGAATGTATGAGGAGCATCCCTACCCGCGCTGGTTTTCGATCGACCGGCCGCCGCCGCTGACGCTGCGGGATTGGATAGACCGCGAGGCGCCGACAGCTGCCGCTTCGTTTGGATTTGCTGCTGGCGCACGTGTTCTGGTGGCGGGATGCGGGTCTGGCCATGAAGCAATTGAACTGGCCGCCGGCTTGTCTGATGTGCAGGTGCTGGCGGTCGACCTGAGCCTTGCCAGCCTTGCCTATGCGCAGCGCATGGCTGCCGATCTCGGGGTCAGCAACATCGAATTTCGTCAGGCCGACATACTCGGTCTGGGCGTGCTGACCGAACGTTTTTCAATGATCTACTGCAACGGCGTTCTGCACCATCTGAATGATCCGGCGGCCGGATTGCGTGTGCTGGTGCAATTATTGCGGCCGCGCGGATTACTCAGACTATCGCTCTACAGTGAACTGGCGCGGGTCTGCGTCACGGCCGCGCGCGCTGAGATTCAAGCCACTGGTATGCCGGCTACCGCGGCGGCGATTGGCGGGTTCCGTCAATTCGTGTTGCGTCAGAAGTCGGATTCGGTGCTTGCCCCACTTTCCGGATTTCTTGATTTTTATTCGATGAGCATGTGCCGTGACCTCATGTTCCATGTGCAGGAACACCAGATGCGTCTGCCGCAGATCGCCAGTATGCTCGCCGAAAGCCGGTTGACTCTGCTGGGGTTTGCCAATCTCGCACCTGAAGCCATCGGGGCCTATTTGCGTGCCTATCCCGATGATGCGCCCATGACGGATTGTTCAAACTGGGATGCGTTTGAATTGCAGCATCCGCAAACGTTCGCGGAAATGTACCAGTTCTGGTGTGGTGGGTCTGAAGCTGCATGTTGATAAGAAGGGCGGTATCTGCTCAAGGCGCTGAGGCTGCAGAGGTCGTAATTCTGCATGATAATATTTCATCCTCGGTAGACCGTTTTTTTGAAATCCCGTGTTGTTTAAATGATGAGCGACGTCATGCTGATTACTGAAGAATATCGAAAAATGCAGCAGACGCTGCACGAGAACCCGAATTATGGCGTGGCTTCGGTGCAATATGCGCCGTTGGTTGCGCAGGTGATCGAGGCTGTCGGTGCGCAGGAGCTGCTCGATTACGGCGCCGGTAAGGGACGTCTTGGTCTGACCTTGAAGCAACAGATGAAGCGCACGCCGGAGATCCGGCATTACGACCCTGCCATTCCCGAGTGGTCGGCGCCAGCTCAACCCTGTGGGCTGGTCGCCTGCATAGACGTTCTAGAACACATCGAGCCAGTCTTGCTCGACAATGTGCTGGATGATCTGCAGCGGGTCACTCACGGCGTCGGTGTGTTTACGGTTCATACCGCTGCTGCCATCAAGGTGTTACCGGATGGACGCAATGCGCACTTGATCCAAGAGGGCCCCAACTGGTGGTTGCCGAAGTTTTTGCAGCGTTTCGAGTTGGCGCGTTTTGAAAGAATGCCCAGCGGTTTCTGGATCATCGTCGAACGTAAACGCGACTCCACCGTTCAAACGCCGGTCTGAACGGCGGAGCGCGGCACACGCCCAAAAAAGTTTGCGAGGGTCTTCACCCTGTTGCCGGCTGCGCCGCCGGCATCAGGTCGGCAGCAAGACGTTGCAGCGCCATTGTCCAATCGCCGTCGTTTTTCTGCCTGTATACCGCGGAGCGCGGAAACCAAGGTGATTCTTCACCGCTGGCCATCCAGCGCCATTCTGCTGGACAGGGCACTAGCACGCGTGCGGTTCTGCCGACGGCGGCGCGCAAATGCACATTGGTATTGCTGACGCCGATATAGTCGTCGAGCAAGGTGAGCAGGGCCAGCATGTTTTCGAGATGCTCGTTCGTACCGCTGAGGTCATGCAGCGGTCTTTGTAGCAATTTGCTCAATTGATCGATTTCTCCGGCGCCTGGTTTACGCTGCAGGGCGATCAAAGTGCCTTCCACCTTAAGCAGCGCGCTGGCCAGTTGTGCCATGGGCACTTCCTTGAAAAGCATCCACGACATCGCGCTGCTTTGTTCTTCGGGCGGTGTGCCGCCGCGCCAGGTGATGCCGATATAGGGCGGCGGCCCGAGCTTGGATAACTGTTCGCGCATCGCGCGCAGATTTTCTGCAAGCGACGTCAGGGGCAGGCTCGCCGGACATGGTTGCTGTGTTTTGGATTCCGCTCTGCCAGAAAGAAAAAAGGGTAGATCACCGAGCATGACGTGAAAATCTGCCTCCGGTAAGGCGTCGGTTGTTGTTATCCAATGATCAAGCGACGTGCTTCGTCGGAGTATGGTTTCGAGTTTCGGGTCTGGCCTGTACGAGATCGTGACGCCTTGCGCTTTGAGCGCGGGTAGCCAACGCAACAGAAATAACTGGTCGCCAAGGCCTTGTTCGTTAAGCAGGCAAATGTGCTTGCCAGCGAGCATTGCGGGCAGGCTGGATGCAATTGTTACGCCAGGGTGTTGTTTTGAAAAGGTCGCGCGACCCATGCGGTGGTAATAGCCCTTCCAGCCCTCGACAAAATTACCCAGGGCGAGGTTTACAGTGCCGAGCGAAATACGCGCCTGCCATAAATCCGGAGCCAGTTCGAGGGCGTGTTGCAGCAGCGGGATTCCTTCCTCGGCGTGACCGGTTTCGTAGAGCGCGCTACCCAGCGCGACGAGCGTTCTCGTGTTGTCTGGTTCGAGAGCGGCGGCTGTGCGATGCACTTCCAGGGCTTCGAGCAGGCGACCTTGGTGCCCGATCGCGGCACCGAGGAAGGCGTAGGCATTGGCCATCTTCGGGGCCAGCGTAATCACCCGGCGGCATACTGTTTCGGCCTCAACAAATTTACCGCGGTCAATCAAGACGGAGGCCAGATTACACAAGAGCCGCGTATCGTCAGGGCTGATGTGCAGCGCTTCGCGGTAGGTCTCTTCGGCATCGCCCATTTTGGCCAAGGCTAGCAGTGTTGCCCCCAGATTATTGCGTGCCTCGATTTGTCCAGGGTCCAGTGCGATCGCTTGCCGGTAGAGTTCGACGGCTTCACGCGCGCGGCCTTGATCGCGCGCTGTGTTGGCGAGGTTGAACCAGGCCAGCGCGTAGCGGGGGTGGCGTTGTGTCACCGCCCGTAACTGTTTTTCGGCCTCTGCCGGTCTGCCGCGCAGCGCGAGGCAGTTGGCAATGCCAACGTTGAATTGCGGCTGATCGGGGGCGAGGTGGGCGGCGCGGCGGAACGCTGACTCGGCGCCGTCCAGATCGCCGATTGCCATCAGGGCAGACGCCAGATCTGCACGGAACAATCCATTTTTGGGCTGCGTTTGAGCGGCTTTGCGCAGGTATTCGGCGGCGGTGTTGGCGTCCCCGCTTTGCAGTGCGATCAGGCCACGCAGATGGAGTGCATCAGGGTGCCGCGGATTCGATACAAGTATCTGATCATAAATATATTGCGCATCATCGAGACGGCCGGCCTGATGGAGTTGCAAAGCGTAATGGATAGGGTTCTGGTTCATGCGTAGCGGCCGTTTTTTCGAGGCTTGATCGATGAGATCCATGCGCTTCGGTTTAGGCGGCGCAC
>Ga0114977_10002552_pt1 | contig 11668 bp, 9 predicted proteins | sample S_130805_MF_Meta_FD_87026 | JGI IMG/M metagenome (GOLD analysis project Ga0114977, IMG submission 87026) | Freshwater microbial communities from Lake Simoncouche, Canada to study carbon cycling - S_130805_MF_MetaG | ecosystem: Environmental > Aquatic > Freshwater > Lake | place: Lake...
CGCGCGTTGATGCGCCACCACGGCCTGCCCGAAATCATTCGCTGCGATTTGGGTTCGCCGTTCGCCTCCCACGGGCTGGGCCGCCTCTCGAGTCTGAGTTTGTGGTGGATCGAACGTAAGCGACCGGTTGGGATCCACCTGAAGGGGGTTTACGAAGGACCGTAGGTCGGGTCGTAATGGTCACCACTATGAGAGATGCACTCTGACCGTAGTGACCAATCTGACCGGGGGTTATGCCGACTACGGGATGGTCGTCAGACTCGTCGGCGGCGTCCAGTTGCACGGCAGCAGCGGAGCGAGGTCGTCGCGATTGCTCATGCGCGGGAGCCGCGAGAGGATGTCGCGCAGGTAGGCGAGCGGGTCTTGGCCGTGGCGCTGACACGAGACGATGATCGAATAGAGGATGGCGGAGCGTTGTCCGGCGTCGGGATGGCCGATGAACAACCAGTTTTTCTTACCGATGCAGGACGGTCGGATCGCGTTTTCGATCAGATTATTGTCGAGCCGGCTCTCGCCATGATGCAGATGAGCGCTCAGCGGCGCCCATTGGTTGAGCAGGTAGGAGCAGGCGCGGCCGAGCAGCGACTTGGGCAGGACGCGGGCCTGCACCCATTTCGCCAGCCGCTGCAGAGCGTTCATCGTGCGAGCCAGGCCATCCGGAGCGTTGCGTTGTTTGGTCCGCTCCTCGGCCGAGAGTTTTTGTTCGTCCCACGCGCGTTCGCGCCGATACATCCGGGCGATGAGTCGCAGGCAGGCGGTGGCGCAACGGGGATTTTCGCTTTGCGCCTCGAAGAACCCTCGCCGGGCGTGCGCCCAGCAGCCGAGCCAAGTGACGCCGGGATGAGTGCGTGCGTAGGCCGCATACGCCTCGTAGCCGTCGGACTGCAGCAGGCCGCAGTAATCGTCGGTGAGCAACGTGGTCAGTTCGGCATGCCGCCGCGACACTTTCCAATCGAAGACCACGTCGCCCCCGGGCCGGCTCAGCACCCACAGGTAACCTTGGAAACTGCCGGTGCTCGGTTCATCGGGATCGTTATAGCGCACCGGGGTTTCGTCCGCCTGCAGGTAGCGGCCCGCGCGCAGCTCGGCGAGCATGCGCTTGGAGATCGGCTCGCACCACTCGGCGGTGATCCGGATCCAGTCGACCATCGTCTGGCGGCTGAGTGGCGCGCCCCAGCGCTTCGACATTTGCTCGAGGCGATAAAGCGGCAGATGGTCCTGATATTTGGAGATCGCGATCCAGGCGAGCAGCCCGGCCGAGGCGTAGCCGCCGGGCACGGGCCGGGCCGGCGCCGACGCGATCACCGGCGGTAAGGAGCGATCCTCCTTGCGGCGATATTTCCGACGCACGAACTCGCGCTTGAAGAGGGCGGGCGGCACGACATCGACTTCAAAGGTGCGTTCTTCGCCGATCTGCTCGAAGGCCGCCGGCTCCGCCAACACTTCGGCGGGCTCGATCACGATGGTTTCCTTCACCGGCAGCCGGGCGAAGGTCTCCGCCGGCACCGGGCGTTTCTGCGGCGCGGGCTTGGCGCGTTCGTAGCTGATGGTCTCGGTTTTCGCCGCCGGCGCGGTCAACTCCGCCAATTCGGCGAGTGCGAGCTGCAATTGCTCGGCATCGACTGCGGTGAGTTTCTCGCTCTGGCCGCCGCCGAACAGCTTGCGTTTGAACCACGCGATCTGCTGCAGCAGCACGGCGACACGCTCCTCCAGACCGCCGATCTGCTCCGCCAAGCTCCCGACGCGCGCTTTGAGGGCGAGGTTTTCGGCATAGAGTTCGGCGGCGGGCGGCATGGTCAATTAAGTATCCAATAGTAGGATACTTTTAGCCGTGAGTGCAAGCTTTTTTATCGTTCATACCACGCTTTTCTGCACCCGTCCTTCAGGTCGATGCCCGCCAGCAACATCGTCAGCGCCTCCGGCGCCAGCGACACCTTGATCGCGTCACTGCCCTGCGGCCACGTGAAGCAGCCCTTCTCCAGTCGCTTGGCGAAAATCCACGACCCGGTGCCGTCCCAGTAGAGAATCTTGATCCGATCGCGGTCCTTGTTGCCGAAAATGAACGCGGCCCCCTGCCGAGGATCCTCCCGCAAGCGCTCCGTCGCCAACGTCCAGAGTCCGTTAAACTGTTTGCGCATGTCCACCGGCTCGATCGCTAGGTAGATCTTCAGCGCCGTCGGCAACATCAGCATGGCTCACCTCGCAGTGCCCGCACCAACGCGGCCAGTGCGCGGACCTCGCTGCCGCGCACGATCACCCCATCCGGCAGTGCCACGCTCAACTCAGTCGGTGCCGTCAGCCCCGTCGGCAGTTGCAACTGCGCAAACCGCACCGCGCTCCCGCCGGATGCCCGCCCGGCTTGCACCCGCCGCGCGTTTACCCAGCCGGCAAACGTCGGATACTTCAGGCCCTCCCGCCGCGCAAACGCCGCCTGCGTCAAGCCACTCGCTCGATACTCTCTCACCAGCGCCTCAATTTGCTCCGGCGGCAGGATTCGTCGCCCCCGCCGATCTCGTTTCGCTCCGTCCTCGATTACTTCCGTTCGTAAAATTTCCATCCCGTCACCTTACTCGCCTCTGCTCGTTTCGAATAGGGGGACCCCAACCGGTCGCTTACGATCGAACAGGGTATCGAAGTGGAGTTCATGCGACCGGCCTCGCCGCAGGAAAACGGCTCGCACGAGCGCATGCACCGCGACCTGAAAGCGGAGGCGATCCAACCGCCCTCGGCCAATCTCGCCGCGCAACAACGCCGCTTCGAGCGCTGGCGTCACACCTATAATCACGACCGGCCGCACGAGGCGCTCGACCAGCAAACGCCGGCGGATTTTTACCAGGCCAGCACCCGGCGCCTCGGCGAGGGCGACAAACCTCTGGTCTATCCCCGAGACCAGGAGGTCAAAGTCATCTCCAGCTCCGGCCACCTCGCGCACGAAGGCCGCAACTATCACGTCGGTGACGCTTTCGCCGGCAAACGCGTCGGCCTGCGGCTCAACTCTGCGGGACGCACCGAACTGCACTTTGCCAACGTGCACCTCGGTCATCTCGCCTACGATGCTGAGGGCGGCCGCTTCACGCCCGCCGCCTACGTCGCCCCGCTGCGCCTGCCGCCGGCCCCGCTCAAACGGCCGCCTGCGGCGGCAGGGAGGGCGGGGAGGGAGCAAGCTCCCTCCCCTGATCCCCTCCCTTAATATATTTTCAGCCCATTCCTCAAACCTCTCGCTATAACCGAGAAAAACACTGTATCAAAGTGTCACCTATCACCCTGGACAGAGTGTCACCTATCACCGGATCGAACCGGGAGAAAGGCGGGGAGCGCAAACGGGGTCACGCATTGACCCTTGACACTAATGCCTCGGACGTCGGCGCAGTCGCCCCGCCGACACGGTCGGCGCCGCCGAACGTAATGACTGACACGCGCCGGCTACCCCATCTTCACCCGTCCCCCCCCCCCCAGCCAGACATTCGAGGACAAGCCAAAGGCGTCACACTTCGCAATTTGCACATACGTCCGCGTGAAGGCACGGGCAGGGACAAGCCAAAGGGGTGCACATCTTTCTACCCCATGTTTCTGATAATGTCTTCTCCGTCTCCTCACCCACCCAACCCGACGTGAGCAGTCAGAAAAATGGGGTCCGAAAAACCTCAGACCGCGTATTCGTCGAAACGGCGACACTCCTGCCGCCGCCTCAGCGGGTGTTGTAGCCGCGCCGGTGACATTCGAAGTGGAGTAATCTGGACGGCCGGCCTCGGCGACCCTCACTGGCCCACAGTCGCCGCCGCCCCGCGCCGCACCCACCGGTAAGCGGCAGCCGAGTTTCGCCAGAAATATTTCTCCGCCGTCGCCCGGTCCTTGCTCGCGAAGTAATCCGCGACGACGCGATGCACGGTCGCATACGGCGCGACGCGGTCGCTCACCGGCCAGTTACTCCCATAGACGACGCGGTCCGGGCCGAACAACTCGCACAAGGTCTCGAGCGCGGGCCGATAGTGCGCCGGATCATCGATGAGCTCGCCCGTCACCCGGCGCACAACGTTGGAAATTTTTGCGAACACGTTGGGTCGGCGCCCGAGCTCGAGCAGCGCGGGCCGCATCGCCGCTGGGTTGGCATCCCACTCGCTGAACGGGAAGTGATCGATCACGATGCGCAAGCCCGGCAGCATTCTGGAAAGCTGCAGCGTGGGGTCGAGGATCGCGGCTCCACCGAGCGTATCAATCGACAGATCGAGATCCGCGACACGCTTCAGATCGGCGGCGACGGCCGGTTCCGCGATACGCTTGAGATCGTTGCTGCGGATCCGGAGACCGCGGAAAAGCGGATCGGCGGCAAACCGCCGCAGGTTATCCGCAAACTCCGGTTTCCCGGGAACGAGATGACCAACAAAGCCAACGATCGCCGGATTCGTTTTCGCGAGATCGAGAATCCACTGGTTATCACCGACCCACTCGCTCGCCTCGACGACCACAGTGCCGACGACATTCAGATCGCCACAGTGGATTTTGAAATCGTGGGGCAGCCGCGTTCGGTAAAGGACCTCGTCCGTGCGCGGGGGCCACGGCACGCCTTGCGCGCGCGTCGGGTCGTAGAAATGCGTGTGCGTGTCGATGATGGGGATTGGCGCAGGCTTGGCCGTGGCCGCACGGGTGCGGGCGGCGAGCACGGAAGCGGCGGCACTGGAGTAGAGAAAATCGCGGCGGGTCATGGGGATGGGGTGTGAGGGAAGGAGACCAGACTGGCGGCCGCTGGCACGCCGCCGCAACCCACGAATTATCCACGACACTCACCGTCGCTCCCCGCCGTGAAATCCGGCTGGCATCCCTTCTCGCCCTCCGACTATCTTCACCGCTTTCCCCCATGAACCACCCGTTGCATTCCCTTCCCTCCCTGCGTCTGACCTGCGCCGCTCTGCTCGCGCTCTTCTTCATCGCCGGCGCTCACGCCCAAGGAAAACTCAAGGTCCTGATCATCGACGGACAAAATAACCACCAGTGGGCGACGACCACCCCGCTGCTAAAGCAAATCCTCGAAGACACCGGCCGCTTCACGGTCGAGGTTTCCACCACGCCGCCGAGCGCCCCCACCGCGCCGAGAATGGCCAAGGACGCGACCCCCGCGCAAAAGACCGCCCAAACCGAAAGTCTCACGAAGCACGCCGCTGCGGTCACTGCGCACAAGTCTGCCGCGCCCGCTCTGTGGGCCACCTGGCGCCCGAATTTTTCCGCCTACGCTGTCGTGCTTTCCAACTACAACGGGGAAAGCTGGCCCGCCGAGGTGCGGACCGCGTTTGTTGCCTACGTGAAAAACGGCGGCGGCTTCGTCTCCTTTCACGCGGCCAACAATTCCTTCCCCGAGTGGCCCGAATACAACGCCATGATCGGCCTCGGCGGTTGGGGCGGCCGCACTGAAAAATCCGGCCCCTACCTACGCCTCCGCCAATCCACGTGGACAAAAGATCTGACGCCCGGCCGCGGCGGTAGCCACGGCGCGCAGCACGAGTTTCTCGTCGAAGCCAGCACCCCCGACCACCCGATTCTGCGCGGCCTCCCGGCCAAATGGATGCACGCCAAAGATGAACTCTACGACAGTCTCCGCGGACCCGCCGAAAATGTCACTGTCCTCGCCTCCGCGCTTTCCGATAAAACCAAGGAACAGGAACCGATGCTCATGGTGATCCCCTACGGCCAAGGCCGCGTCTTCCACACCGCGCTTGGTCACTACGTCGACGCCGTGAACGGCGCCGGTTTCCAAATCACCCTCGCCCGCGGCACCGAATGGGCCGCCACCGGGAAGGTCACGCTCCCCGCGCCGAAAGCCGCTGACCTCGCTGCGGACCGCGCCAGCCTCCGCGTGCTCCGCGCTCCCTGAGCGCCGCTGAATCCCCTGCGTGTTCACGATGAGCTGAACACTGGTTTTTGCAGGAGCCTGTTGGCAGGCGATTCCGCCGCACAGGCATCTTGCTCGACGGCCTTCAACTGCCGTTTTTAGGATTTCGTGGCCGCACCCAAGGGCGGGGCGCCCCCGCCACCGCCCTCTCGCTCTTCACTTTGAGTAACACCGCCCGCCCCAAACCGATCAGCGGTTCTCGATTTTTGCCGAAGATTTCTGCGCGCGTAAGAAACCCTGGAGGCCGGTGAGTTGGTCCGTATTAATCAGGTCCACACCTGCTCCATACAGAACACTCCACGTCGCAGGATTGTCCGGTGTGTTCCAAAATCTGAGCTGGCGGCCTTGGGCGTGGGCCTGCTCGACCAGCGCTTTCAGTTTCAGGGCCTCGTCCTCCGGAATCGGGCCGGTCCAGCGCCACGAAAAAACTTTCTGCCAGTTATCACTGACTAAGGGAATAAGCGCGGACGCCGTCTGGCCGTTAAGATCGTCGATGCGTCCGTCCATCGCGGCGTAGCGAAGCGCCTGGGCGGCCATCACGGCAGGGGCGCGGGAACCCGACACAATCACCGTAATCGCCCCGGGCGTGGTGACCCCGTCACGAAAGACCGTGAGCATCGCCGCATAGTTTTTCAGCACTGCGTGCAACGCTTCATAGGTCGCCACCGCTTCAGACTTCACGTCGATCAACAGAATGATCGTCGGACCACTGCGGTAAACACGTCCGCCATTTTGTTTCACTCGTTCGCGAAGAGGATCCAAGTAGAGCGCCTCCAATGTGCGCTCGGGCTTCACCGCTTTGCGATCATGCGCCACGAGCAATCGTCCATCGACGAGGTGAACATCGGCTTCGATGCTCCCAAAACCGCACGCCAAAGCGTCCAGCAACGGCCGCGGGTGTTCGTAATCATTGTGCGCGTGGGCCCGGATCAGCGGAGCGGGGTCGGCGGCCAACGCCGCTGTACCGGTGAGGAGGGCAATGAACAACAGGCGGAGTGGATTCATGGGGCGAGCAGGGAGGGACCAATTAACGAGAAGTCTTTTTCGCCGCGGTCACGGCGAGGGCAACCTGCAAACACGCAGTGCGAGCCGCTGGCGCCTGCGGCCCGAAATCGCAGCGTCCCAGCGCGCCTCGAAGTTCGTTCGTCATCGCTCGAAACGCCCCCTCAGAAGCGACCCCGCACGCCGAGGGTCCAGACAGGGCCGAGGATTTCACGGGAGCGCAGGAGTCCCGGCTCATTCGAGTAGTAGTCTTGAAACGCGTTCGTAATGTTCCGACCGCTGAGTGTGAGTTCGTAGGACCGGCTCAATTTGTAGGTGCCGCTCAGGTCGACGAGCAGTTGTTCACCCCACCAGCGGACTTCGTTTGTAGCCACGGCATTAATCTTGGCCGCCGTCCAGGTGGCGCGCACTTGGAGATTGAACCGGTGGTTGCCGAACCGGATGCCGCCGTTGGCTGATTTCGGGACGACGTTAACGAGCGGAGTATCTGCTACCGTGCGCGAAAGCGACCCGAACACACTGAAGCCGCGCCACGCGCCCGGCAAAAAGACGAGCTGCTGGCTGTATTCGAAATCCACGCCCTTCATTCGGCGCGTTCCGTTCAGATTAGTGGGCCGTACAAACGTGTAGCCAGCGTAGTCCGGTTCGTCGGCGTAACCGGCGGCCGCGGCGGAGATCGACGTCGTTGACGACCCCTTGTTCCGGATGTCGATCTGATAGCTCGAAACCGACAGCGTGCCCGCCGGCTCGAGGTAATACTGCGCGCTGACAAAATATTTTTTTGAAAGCTCCGGTTTCATCTCCGGATTCGGCAGGGTGATTATCCGTTGCGTCTCGTTGATGGTCGGGATGCCGGCGAGCAGGTTGTAACTCGGACGCAGGGTCGCTTCGTTAGCCGCCACTTGGAGGACAAGATTTCGCGTGAAGGAATATTTGGCCCCTCCACTCAGAAACACGTTTCCGTAGTCACCGTAGGTACTCGAACGCCGGCCGTAGCGGTATTGATACGCTAAGTACGGAATCGTGCCCGCACTGTAGCCGGCAGCCGCAACGACGGGCGCAGGCAGCGGATCAGGGACCCGCGCGAGGTTGCGCGTACGCTCGTGACGCAGGCCGAGGTCGAGTCGCAGTTTACCCACGCGTGTTGAACCTTCCACATAGCCCGAGTCGATCTGTTCTTTGAGGCTGCGGGGTGCGGTCAGCTCGTTAGTAAAATTCCCGATCGTGTCGGGCACAAAATGCGAGGGGTTGGCGACGAACATGCGGTGCAAAACGGTATTGTCCACGTAGGCAAGGTTGAGCGCGCGGATGTTGCCCCCAATACGGGGATCGAACGGCACGAAGTTTTGAAACACCGGGAACACCGTGGTCACCGCGGTCTGCGAGCCAGACGGACCGACAAAGGTCCAACTCCGGTTGCCCTGTCGTTCAATATCATGAGTCACCAACCGCGTCTTGAAGCCGGACTCCAACAGCACGGGCAGGCCGGCGACACGCAACGTTTTCGCCCCATTCAGGTAGCCCTGAAAAACCTGATTTTGTCCGGACAGCTCGCGACTGCGAACGGAGTTCGCGTTGGTGTCGTTGCGTCCCAAACTGGCCGCGCTCGACCAGGGCAACCCGGAGAGTTGCGTGAGACGCCACCCCGGTTCGGACGTGCGGTCGCGCTCCGCCATCCAACTCATGCGGGTCAGGCGGGCACCGACGGTTTGAAAAAAACCGTTACCGATGTCGCTGAAGTGATGCCGACCGCGCGAGTAGCCGCCGCCAGCCGTGAGCGTGAGATCGCCCAACCGATAGACGAGCTTCGGCGTGTAGGAAACCGTGTCGTTCAGACTGTTGCGATGGCTCTGGGCCTCTTCCATCCGCGTATTGGCGTTGGTCGTCGCCAACGCGATGACCTTGGTGAGCGTGGAGGCGCGATCGATCTGCGCGGCACTGGCCAGAAACGTCACCGTGCGGTCGGCGTATTCATCGTTGAAGTGCGCACCGGCGGTGCGCAGCGAAAACACCAGACCCTCGGTGAGCTTGTAGTCGAAATTGGCGCCGAAGGAATCACGCCGCGATATCTTGGGGGCCATGCGGAACGAGACGTTGGTGATAAACGGTCCGCGGACGGGATCGCTGAAATCGTAGTTCGTCGTCCCGTTCTCTTGTTCGGTGTAAGCGACATTGGTGCTGAAATTCAGTTGGACGCCCACCCTCCCGCCAAACGATTCGCTGTAGCTGAGTTTGCCGCCCGGGAACACTTTCAGGTGGTTGCCATCGTCCGGCCCGGGCGTCTTGCGCAGCGTCAAATTGTACGCGTTTCCGGTCAACGACGCCTCCGCCACAATTTCGCGGCCTTTGCGCTCAAAGGCATTTTTGCTTCTGAGGTTGATCGTGCCCGCGACCGCATCGGCGTCCATTTTTGCGGTGAGGGTCTTACTGACCTCGATGGACTCAATGCTGTTGATCGAGGTCTGATCGAACTGAAATCCGCGGGAATTGTCGTCGAAGGAGGCCGACGAGGAATTCGCCATGCGCATCCCGTCGATACTCACGCCGACATACTTCGGATCGAGGCCGCCAATGCGGGCGGCACGCGCCTCAGACTTCGTGTAGTCGAGCACGACACCCGGAAGATATTTCACAAATTCACCGATGCTGCCGCTGGTCACATCTCCAAAATTGTCCGTCGCTACCACGTTCATCATGTTGAGCGCGGCGCGTTGATCCATGATGGCCTTCGCGTTGCCCTCGCGCTCCGCCGAGACGACCAAAGCTCCGAGCGTCTGGACCTCGCCGTCCTTTCCCCGAGCGGCGGCAGTCGCTGGCGAGCGATAGATTGATCCCGTGAGTTCGAAATCCAGCTCCAACCCAGCATCAGCGCCTAGATTCACCTTGGCCGTGGTCACGTCGTAACCCGTGAACATCACCGAAAGCCCCACCTCGCCGCCGGGAACATTGGTCAGCACGTATGAGCCGTCTTCGCCCGAGTAGGCGACGAGGTCGGTGCCGTTGACGCGGATCTCGGCATTGCGGACATAGGCCCGCGTGATGGGATTGAAAATCCGGCCGGAGATTCTTGCGGCAGAAACGGACGGGGGGAAGACGGCGACCGCCATTCCGACGGCACCAAGCCGCAGCAGACGGCGAGCAATCGAAGCGGAAAATCTGCGGACAGGCCAACCGGCGCATTGGTAAAGGTGATTCATAGTAGAGAGGCAAACGTGGGGCCGTTAGCGCCGCCACAGCAGGACTCGCCCTCGCATCCGTCAACGACGACTCCGGTCTGTCGTGAAAACGTCACGTGAACGTCGTAATCACGGCTTGCCCAACGTCTCTAAAGAGCCGCCAGCAATCCGCCGTCCACATACAGAATCTGGCCATTTACAAAATCCGACGCCCGCGACGCGAGAAACACCGCGGTGCCGATGAGCTCGCGTGGCTCCCCCCAACGCCCGGCCGGCGTCCGCGCGCAGATTAAGCGGTCAAACTCCGCATCGATCGTGAGCGTGCCTGTCATCGCAGTGCGAATGTAGCCGGGACCCAGTCCATTGACCTGGATGTTATGGCGGGCCCACTCTACCGCCATCGCCCGCGTGAGCATTTTCAGCCCACCCTTGGCGGCGGCGTAGTTGGCGATCGTCGGCCGAGAGACTTCACAGTTGAGCGAACAAATCGTGATGATCTTGCCCGCGCGGCGACGAATCATTCCACCCACGACGGCACGGGTAACTAAAAACGCGCTGGTCAAATTCACGTCGAGCACGTCCTGCCATCGCTCGGTCGGCATCGTCGCCAAGGGAGCTCGCCGATGAATCCCCGCATTGTTGATCACGATATCCACCGGACCGATCCCACGCTCGATCTCCGCCACACTCCGCTCAACGTCCGCGCCGTTCGTCACATCAAAACAACGCCCGTGCACAACGAGGCCTTCGCCGCGCAACGTCGCCACCGCCTGCTCCAATCGGGCAGGATCGACGTCGTTGAGCAACACTTCAGCCCCGGCCACACCCAAGCCACGAGCGAGCGCAAATCCGATGCTCTGCCCCGCACCGGTGATGAGCGCACGCCGTCCGCGCAGTGAAAAAAGGTCTCCGCTCCCGTCGGCAACGGCCGCGACACGCGACGGACGGGGGGAAGTTTCGTCAGACATTTCGGCGACACGGTGAATCATTTTTAACCGAAGTGAAGCTCGGCAGTTGCCGGAGTCTGCAAACATTCGAACGATCGGTTCTTCCCCAATTGCTTCCCGCCCGCTCGTTCACCCAACCCGCGCACGCCCCCGAATCCCACCCTGCTGCTACCACGCGCAAGTCTCCGCGCCGGCCACGGCAGGTATCATCGTTGCATGCTTAGCCACCTGCCGTGAAACCGCTCCATCGGTTTCACGTTCGCCCCCACGCACAGGTGGACTCTTGATCCCCAGCACTAGAACTGGATGCCGCCCGCCCTCCCCTCCTCCCCAAAATCCCCATGATTAAAACCGTTCCCCTCAGCATGGCCGCCGCGCTGGTGAAATTTCTCCAGCAACAATACATCCGCCGCGACGGCACCGAGCATCGCCTCATCAACGGCGTCTTCGGCATCTTCGGCCACGGCAACGTCACCGGCTTCGGCCAAGCCCTCGAGGAATTCGGCGGATCGAAGCTCCCTTTTTTTCAGGCCAAGAACGAGCAGGCGATGGTCCACTCCGCCGTAGCGTTCGCTAAGGCCCGCCAGCGCATGGGCACCTACGCGTGCACCAGTTCCGTCGGCCCCGGCGCGACGAACATGATCACCGGCGCCGCCGTC
>Ga0114977_10002556_pt1 | contig 11660 bp, 7 predicted proteins | sample S_130805_MF_Meta_FD_87026 | JGI IMG/M metagenome (GOLD analysis project Ga0114977, IMG submission 87026) | Freshwater microbial communities from Lake Simoncouche, Canada to study carbon cycling - S_130805_MF_MetaG | ecosystem: Environmental > Aquatic > Freshwater > Lake | place: Lake...
CAACACCCACTACATCAAGCGCCTGGTGGCTCTCAATGGCGAGACGGTCCGCATCGGAGACGACCGGCACGTGGTAATCAACGGCCAGCGCCTAGATGCCAAGACCCCCGGCTTCGCCGACGTTTACAGCTTCGACCCGGCCAAGCATCCGGTCTCCAGCAGCTACTCCGGTCACGTGAATGGGATTGGCTTCGCCGAAGGCAGTTGGTTCTCGACCCACGAGGCGGAGTACGAACTCCTGCACAGCCACGACGCCTCGGCTGCGCAGCAGCTCACTACTATTAGTGAAGAGAAATTAAAGATTTGGCGCAGTTTCACCAACGCTACGGCCATCACCACCGATGGCTCGCAAAATGGACGCTGGGCCCAGCAAAAATCCCGTCTTGAGGCGATGACGCAGAGCACGCCCAATTTCCCCAATGCCAAGGCCGAGGTGACAGTCCGGCCCGGCCATGTGTTGTGCCTCGGTGACAACACCATGAATAGCTCCGACTCCCGGATGTGGCCGGTGCCCGATTTCCCCCAAGAGCGCATCGTCGGAAAATCCGGCTGGGTCTTCTGGCCCCTGAGCCGTCGTTGGGGTTGGAGCCAGCACTAAGTCCTCCCCTCTCATCGAAGCAACGCAGGTGATCGATCCAGTACGGAAGTGACCCTCCATCGACATCAGCGTTGACCGAACTCCTTGAAGCAACACCATCGGATGTCTGATTTTCTTAGCGCATGAAGACCTTGCTGTTCGTCTGCACCGGCAACACCTGCCGCAGCCCAATGGCTGCCGCTTTGGCCCGTAAGGCCACGGGGAATTCGTCGGAATGGCAGGTGGTTTCGGCGGGTATCAACGCACTGAATGGTCAGGTGGTGAGCCCGCATTCGGTGAGCGCGCTCCGCCAGATGGGGATAGACATCTCGCAGCACCGGGCCCAAATGCTGACCGGACGACTGGTCCGCGAAGCCGATTACATTTTTGGTCTCACCCGAGGGCATGTCGAAGGCATCGTTTCACTCTACCCGGAAGCGGCCGAAAAACTCTTCGTCCTCCGCGAGTTCGAGGAAAACGTCAGCGACCTCGACCTCGACATCCACGACCCCATCGGCGGACCCCTGGAGGGCTACCTCGATTGCCGAGACCAGATCCACCATGCCGTCGATGCAGCCGTCCGATTCATCCGTGAAGGCGGAACCGTCCGCCCTACCCTGACCGTGTCTCTCGGCTCAGATCACGCCGGATTCACCCTTAAGCAGAGCCTGGCCCCGGTTCTTTCCAGGATGGGCCTTCATGTGCTCGACGAGGGGGCCTACGGACCGGAATCTGCCGACTATCCTGACTACGCTCAAGCGGTGGCCCGCAAGGTGGCATCCGGAGAAGCCGACTTTGGCATTCTCATTTGCTCGACCGGTGTGGGCATCAGCATCGCCGCCAACAAGGTTCCCGGAATCCGCGCCGCACTGGTGCACAACATCGAGGGAGCGGCCCTTGCCCGTCAGCACAACGATGCGAATATCCTCTGCCTTGGGGCGCGTTTCGTCTCTCCGGAGCAGGCCATTCAACTCGTCGAAAATTTCATCCAAACTCCTTTTGAAGGCGGCCGCCACGAGCGCCGCGTGAACAAGATCGAACCAGACATGTCCACATCACTCGCCTCCGTTGATCCGCAGATCGCCGAAATCATACGCCATGAACGTTCGCGCCAGCTCGAGAATATCGAGCTCATCGCCAGCGAAAACTTCACCAGCCCGGCCGTAATGGAGGTTCAGGGCAGCGTTCTCACCAACAAGTATGCCGAGGGCTACCCAGGCAAACGGTGGTACGGGGGCTGCGAGTACGTCGACGAGGCAGAACTTTTGGCCATCAGCCGCGCCAAGCAACTCTTCGGGGCCGAGCACGCCAACGTGCAGCCTCACTCCGGCTCAGGAGCCAACATGGCCGTGTATTTCAGCATGCTGAAGCCCGGCGACAAGCTCCTGACCATGGACCTGAGCCACGGCGGCCACCTGACTCATGGCAACAAGGCCAATTTCTCCGGCAAATTCTTCGAGATCGTCCACTACGGCGTCGGTAAGGACAGCGAACTCATCGACTACGACCAGCTCGCCAGCATGGCCCGCGAGCATCGGCCCAAGATGATCACCGTCGGTGCTTCGGCCTACTCGCGCCGCATTGATTTCCAACGCATGGGAGAAATCGCCCGAGAAGTCGGCGCGATGCTGTTAGCCGACATCGCCCACATTGCCGGCCTGGTGGCGGCCGGAGTTCACCCGAGCCCGGTGCCGCATGCCGACTTCGTCACCACGACGACCCACAAGACCCTGCGAGGCCCGCGCGGCGGACTCATCCTGTGCAAGGCTCAGTACGCCAAGGCCATTGACTCGCAAGTATTCCCCGGCATCCAGGGCGGCCCGCTGATGCATGTCATCGCAGCCAAGGCCGTGTGCTTCCATGAGGCGCTGCAACCCAGCTTCCAGAGCTACCAACAGCAAATTGTCCGCAATGCGGCCGCGCTGTGCGAGGGCATGAAGCGCAACGGCTTCCGAATCGTCAGTGGTGGCACCGAGAACCACCTCATGCTCGTCGATGTCGGCGCCCGTGGCCTGACCGGCAAGCAGTGCCAGTTAGCCCTCGATGTCGCCGGGATCACGACCAATAAGAACACCATCCCCTTCGAAACCCGATCCCCCTTTGAGGGCAGCGGTGTGCGATTGGGAACCCCAGCAGTCACCACCCGTGGCATGTGTGAACCGGAGATGCTGGCCGTGGCCGACATGATCAGCGAGGTGCTTCTAGATATCACCAATCCGGCCACCGCGGCGAAGGTGCTTGATCGCGTGAAGGCGCTGACGGCCCGTTTCCCCCTGCCCTACTGAAACTCGGGTTCTCTGGGTGCGGTCCTCAATTCTCTTTAGGACCGCGCCTGGGCTCGCCGTGAAACGCGGAGGAGGATAAGGCTTTTGCACTGTGCCCGAGAGAATGGGTTGTTTAATCCCAAGGGCTTGGTTGGGCCCTGTTCCGCTGCCGCTCAGTGGGCGGTTCTGACCAGACCTTTCCGGGTGACCAACCCATGGAGCGGAGGTTAGAGTCCAGTCCATGATGAACGCCGCCCCCAGACCCGGTGGCACGCTCGATGAGCTCGCCAACTTGGCAGCTCAGGTCAGCGTTGCTCCGGCGGCCTTAGTGGTGCTGGAAGAGGGCCTGAGCTGGATCCCTGCCGGACATACCGGATGCTCTCCGGAGTTCATTGAAGCCATTCTGCCGGTCATCTCCCGCATCGCAGTCAACATCCACGACTGGGTCGAACTGCGCGATGCCCAGACCCAATTGCCGGAGGGATGGCGCTGGCTTTCATGTCTTCCGATACGACTCCCCTCTGGCGCCTTGGCCGGCGTGATCGCAGTGCTGGATCGGTCGCCGCGACGACTCAATCCCGGCCAGCGGGCGGGCCTTCAGACGGTCGCTCGCCAAGTCCTGGTTCATCTGGAGCTTCGGCGACAGGCCACCGACCTCGCGGCCACCACCGAGCAGCACCGCCAAACGGAGACACGCCTGCGTGACAACGAGGCCTACTTCCAGGCCTTGGTAGAATCGCTGCCCCAAAACATCTTCCGTAAAGATCTCAACGGCCGCTTCACCTTCGTGAACGGGGCCTTCTGTCGAACGGTCAAACGCGCCAAGAGCCAACTCATCGGCGTCACGGACTTTGATCTGTTTCCGGAGGAGTTATCTCGCCGCTACGTTGAGGATGACCGCCTGGTCATTAGCACCGGCAACGCTCTGGAGAAGACCGAAGTCAATGTCACTCCCGATGGTCAACGCCATTGGTTCCATGTCATCAAGACCCTGCTCCTCGATGCGAGCGGCCAACCCGTGGGCCTTCAGGGGAGTTTTTGGGAAGTCACCCAAGAAAAACGGATCGAGGAGCAGTTGGCCCAAGAACGTGATCTGCTGCATGCGCTGCTCGAACACGCGCCGGATGCCATCTACTTCAAAGACCTCGATTCTCGAATCACCCGAGCCAGCCGTGCGCTGGCCCACCGAGTAGGTTTCTCAGACCCGAAGCAATTGATCGGGAAAACGGACCATGACTTCTTTGAGCGCCAGTACGCCGATGCCGCCCGATCGGACGAACTGGCGATCATCCAGACCGGCCAACCCATCCTGGGTCGCCTAGAAAAGGAGAGTCTGGCAAATGGTCAGGTCCGTTGGGCTCTGACGAGCAAGATGCCCTTGCAGTCTCCGGACGGACAAATCGTGGGCACCTTTGGACTTTCCAGGGACATCACGGAACTGCAGACCGCGCGCGAACAACTCGAACGCACCGAGGCCAATTACCGCGGCTTGGTTCAGAACGCCGTCGACGGCATCTTCCAGACCACGCCCGATGGACGGTATCTCAACGCCAATCTCGCGCTGGCCAAGATGTACGGTTTCGACACGGTCGACGAACTCATGGCCAGTCGAACCGACATCGAGCACCAACTCTATGTCGATCCGAAGCAGCGCGACCGCTTCGAAGAACTCCTTAACCGCAACGACAAGATCGACCACTTCGACAGTGAGGTCTATCGCAAGAACGGCCGGAAGATTTGGATTAGCGAAAATGCCCGCGCCGTCCGGGATCCTTCCTCAGGAAAGCTCCTGTACTACGAGGGCACAGTCGAAGACATCACCGCCCGCAAGCAGGCCGAAAAGGATTTGAACGAAGCCAATGCGGCGCTGGCGGCGGCCCGCGACGTGGCCATCGAATCGGCACGCGCCAAATCCCAGTTCCTGGCGAACACCTCGCATGAGATCCGCACCCCGATGAATGGCATCATCGGCTTTGCCCGCCTGCTTCTCGACACGCCGCTCAACCCAGAGCAGCGCGAGCATGCGGACACCGTCCTGCACAGCGCCCAGAACCTACTCAAGGTGCTCAATGATATCCTCGACTTCTCCAAGATCGAGAGCGGCAAGCTCGCCTTCGAGAACATCGAGTTCGACCTGAGACCCATCGTTGAGGACACCACAGAATTGCTGGTCGAGATCGCTCAGGCCAAGGGAGTCGAAGTGGCCACCCGGATCGATCATCAGTTGCCCGCGATGCTCCGGGGAGACCCGGGACGCATCCGGCAGGTACTGACCAATCTCCTTGGTAACGCCATCAAGTTCACCCAGAAGGGAGAAGTCACCGTTGTCATCGAGGTTCTGGAAATCCAGGGAGACCGCTGTCGAATTGCCTGCCGGGTTAGAGATACTGGGATTGGCATAGAACCGGCCGCCCTCGGAAGAATCTTCCAAGAATTCACCCAGGCCGACGGTTCGACCACCCGGCGCTTCGGCGGCACCGGCCTGGGCCTGTCGATCTCCCGCGAGCTGGCCCGCCGGATGGGTGGCGACATCGAAGTGAGCAGTGAGCCAGGCCATGGTTCGACCTTCACCATGACCGGGGTCTTCGAAATCGTCGCTCACGCCACCTCAGTACCCACTCTGTACCCCCTTAAACTGCTCATTGCCGATTCCCATGCGGCCACCTGCGAGTCGTTTGAGCATAAACTCAGCCGCAGTGGAGCCTTAGTCACCCAAGTGCACACGGCTGCCGCGGCCATTGATACGCTGCGACAGGCAGCCGAGTCCGGGCACCCGTTTGATGCTGCGTTCATCGCCCTGCAATTACCGGACATGGACGGCCTCACGGTGGCCCACGAGGTGCACTGCATCGCTGCCATCGCGTCCGTCCGGATTATCCTGGTAGCAGCGGTTTCCCAGCGCCCGGATCCGAATTTGTTGCGGACGGTGGGAATCGCCGGTCACCTGGTCAAACCCTTCAAACAGTCCCGACTGCGGGAGGCGCTCCGGGCGCTGGCCGCCGGAGAAAGCCTGCTCAGCGGCCCCAGTCCGGCCGATTCCATTTCCAGGACCAACACTCCGACGGGCCGATCACTGAGATTGCTATTGGCCGAAGACAATCTCGTGAACCAGAAGTTGGCTGTCACCCAACTCCGACGCCTCGGACACAGCGTCGCCGTCGCCTCCAATGGACGCGAGACGCTGCTAGCCTTGCAACGGTCCCCCTTCGATGCGGTCTTCCTCGACTGTCAAATGCCCGAACTCGACGGCTACGAGACGGCCCGCGAGATCCGTCGACTGGAGGCCGACCGAAAGTTGGGGAACCGGCCCCCCACCTTCTTGATCGCCCTCACAGCCAATGCCATGGCGGGTGACCGAGAGAAATGCCTGGCGGCCGGCATGGATGAATTTCTTACCAAGCCGCTCGATCTCGACCAACTGCCGAGCGTCCTCAATCGAGCGGTCGGAGCTCCGCAACCTTCCCCGCTAGAAGCTCCTTCATTCATCTCAACCCTCTCGAGACCCATCCCACAAACCTCGGAGGCGTCGCGCCCGGACTCGATGCCCATTCTCGATGCCTCCCTGTTGGATTCCTTGCGAACCCTTCGCTTCGATGGAGAACCCGACCCAGTCATCGAGATCATCGATCTATTCCTGCGCGACACGCCCTCACGCCTGGAGGAGGCAATTGCCTCCTTCCATCGGCGGAATGTCACTGGAGTACAGGAGGCCGCACATACCCTGAAAGGCAGCGCGAACAATTTGGGAGCCCGTCGACTGGGAGCCGCTGCTGGACGCCTGGAAAACCAGGCATCCACAGGCCGATGGGACCTCATCGATGAACTCCTCCGAGCCGCCACGACGGAACTCCAGTTACTCATCCCGGAGCTGGAGCGTCAGCGTTCCCACTGAAATTCACTTCTAAGAGAAGCTCGATCACCGACAGCACGCTCACTTCATCATCGACTCGATCTCCTCAGCCTCGATGGGGATGTCGGCCATCAAATCGACCGGTCCATTTTCCGTGATAATGACATCGTTCTCCAGGCGCACTGCGAGGTCTTCTTCCGGAATGTAAATGGCGGGTTCCACCGTCATCACCCAACCAACGGCGAAGGGCTGATTCATGTGCCCTAAATCATGAACATCCAAGCCGATAGGATGCCCATTGCCGTGCATGAACCACTTTTTGACGGGCTTCTTGGAGGGATCGGTAACCTTGACCTTCAGATCCTTCGGTTTCAACAAACCCAAACCGACGCATTCCTCGGCGACTAAATCCTCCGCTTCCGCCTGCCATTGGCTCCATCGCTTACCCGGGGTTAGTCCGGCGATGGAGGCTCGCAACACCCGAAGCACCGCGTTATAGACCTGCCGTTGTCGCCGTGTGAACCGCCCGTTGACGGGAATGGTGCGTGTGAGGTCCGAGTTGTAATTGGCGTAACTGGCCGCCACGTCGAGCAACAACACATCCCCACTGCGACAAACCTGATCGTTTTCGAGGTAGTGCAGCACGCACGAGTTCTTGCCCGCACCGATGATCGGATTGTAGGCAAAGCCGCCGCGGCGACGGATGAATTCATGGGCGAATTCCGCCTCCACATCGCACTCGTTGACGCCCGGCTCCACGAAGCGACACACCCGCTCGAACCCCGCCTTCGTGATGGAGCAGGCGTGGCGAATGAGGTCGACCTCCAGCGGATCCTTCACCACCCGGAGCGTATGGAGCAGTGGTGCCACACGACGGAAATCGTGCAGCGGATATCGGGAACGCAAATCGCGGATAAAACGCACATCCCGCGACTCGACCTCCACCACGGCGCGCTTGTGCTCGTTGGTATTGAGCCAGACCGACTGAGCCTCGCACATCAACCGATGAAGAATCCGCGGAAAGTCCGCCGTCCAATGCACCGATCGAATGCCCGAGACCTCCATGGCCTGAGGCTTGGTCAACTTGTGCCCTTCCCAAATGGCGATGAGTTCGCTGGTCTCACGCAAGAACAGCATCTCCCGCATGCGCTCGTCCTCGGCGGACGGAAAGAGCACCAAGATGGATTCTTCCTGTTCGATGCCGCTGAGGTAGAAGAGGTCGGTGTTGGGCACCATCCTCAATGTTCCGTCGGCATTGGTGGGTAGAACGTCATTCGCATTGAGAATGACCATGGCCCCAGGTGGGAGCAGCGCGCGAAGTCGCTTTCGGTTCTGGGCAAACAAGGCGGACGGGATCGGAGCGTGTCTCACGACCTAGAGATTCTCCGGGCGTGCTGCCCCGTCAACCCTCTGATGTTCCCCTTCCCGAACTTAGGGTGACCGTGCACTCGTGCAGACTCTCAGCAGAGCGTCCGGAGGGAGGCATTGAAGCGATTGAGTGATCGAAGATTCCTCACCAGAAAAACGGTAGTCAGGCTCCAATTCTGCAAGGGGTTGCAACACAAACCGACGCACCTGGGCCCGGGGGTGTGGCAGGACCAGTTGTGGCGTGTCGCGGGTTTCACCGTCCCAGGCGATCAGGTCTAAATCGAGGGGCCGAGATTCGTTGTGCACCACTTTCGGACGACGCCCAGCCTCGACCTCCACAGATTGAAGAAACGCCAACAGCGACTCCGGAGTTTCTCCGTCCTTAGGAACCAAGATCGCCACCGCATTAGTGAAGATCGGTGAACCCGGTGGACAGTCTACCGGGGTGCTGGTCCACAGCGAGGAACGCCGCAGAGGCTTGCTCGAACGGTCTTCCAGACGATCCGTCGCCCACCGGATCAGGGACTCCGAGTCTCCAAGATTTGAACCCAAGGCGACGACAACCTGTACCGGGCGGGGATCCATACAACGCGACAAAACGATGGCTGGGACGAATCGGCTCAGTGCAAGCCCAGCACGTCTTGCATGCTGTAAATACCTGGGGCCTTGCCGACCACCCACGCCGATGCCCGAAGTGCTCCCTGAGCAAACGTGTCGCGACTGCTGGCCTTATGGGTGAGCTCCACCCGCTCCCCCACCGCGGCAAAGAGGACGGTATGATCTCCCACCACATCTCCACCGCGCACCGCATGGATGCCGATTTCTGAGGGCGTGCGTGCGCCCACGATGCCGTGCCGACCGTGGCGCAGCGCCTCCTCCAACTGAACCTTGCGAACATCGCCCAGAATTTCCAACAAGGTGGTCGCCGTCCCGCTGGGCGCATCCTTCTTGAGTCGGTGATGGGTCTCGATCACTTCGAGATCGAAAGAAGGCCCGAGAATTTCGGCAGCCTTTCGCGTGAGCCAGAAGAGGGTGTTCACCCCGGTCGAGTAGTTCGAGGCCCAGACCATCGGAATCTGAGTCGCAGCCGACCGGATCGCCGCCTTCTCCGCCTCGCTGTGGCCCGTGGTGCCAATGACCAGGGCCTTTCCGTGGGCCGCACACAAGGCAGCCACCTGAGCGGTGGCGTCATGGTGCGTGAAGTCGATGACAGCATCGGCTTGCGGGAGAACCGCTGCCAGATCATCGCCGACATCCAGCCCAGCAACGACCTGCAATTGCGGATGATCCTTGGCACACGATAGCAGTGCCTGACCCATCCGCCCCTTGGAACCCGTGATGATGATGCGCGTCACGGATAGAATCCTACTGCGATGTCTCCCGGCGAACAAGACAGCCGATGCTCACCCAGTTGCCTCAAACTAGTTCAATACCGGGCGGAGGATCACTTCCGGTGGCCAGAAACCGCGTTCTGGTGTTCTCTGGTCCGACTTCATGGCAATACCCGGAGCCCCCTTGAAACCCATCCCCCACTTTGTGCGATGGGCGGGGCGAATCCTGGGCTGGACAGGAGTCATCGGCCTCGCAGCCATCGGGGCCTCGACCGAAGAGGTAACCACTTGGGGAGCGAGTGGGTTCTTGGGAGGGTTTACTCTGGCCATCGCCCTTGAAACCCACCGCTGGTTGCCGACCCAGAACACGGTCGCAGCTGCCGGGTTGATTTCATTGGTGGGAACCATCATGACGGCCCTTCTGGGCTCCCGCTCTCCAGCGGCCTTGAAACTCAATCTCCTCATCTGGTTCAGCCACCTTCTGGCCAGCCGTGGGCTCACCCGCTACCTGCTCCGCCCCTGGCGCAGTCGCTCCGGTTATGGCGTGAGCGTGCTCATTGGGACGACCGTGTTATCCGGAGTGTCCATAGGGCTCTCCCAGGCCATCACCGGCCATCCCATCTCACTGCCAGGTCTGGGACTCCAGTGGATGGGTACTGGCATCGCTCTCCTGGCTGCCAGCGTCTGGCTGTTGGTGAAAAAACCCATCGCCGAGGTGCCCAACCCATTTCCCGCCGGCCTATGGCTCATTCTAACCCTGACTCAACTCATGGCCGGGATGGCCACCCAGCATTATGTCGAAGCCGCCGGGGCTGGCACGCTGGGGTTCGCCGCGATTCTAGGAATTTACCGGATACGGCCGACCGCACGACGCCCGAGTCACTGATCGTCGGAGACCGGTGCCTTGGTGTGGACCAAAAGGACTCGCGAAGCCCGCATTCCATCCAACTCGCACACCGTCAGCTGATGGCTGCCGAGAGCCACCGAATCGCCAATCTTAGCAAAGCCACCGAGTTGTTCGGTCATCCAACCACCGACCGTATGGACTTCCGAAGCCTCCACGGGTTCATCGACCAACTCCGACAACTCGAAGAGCGGAAGCGACCCGTCCAATCGCCATTGGCCATCGCCCAACACCTCGATGCGCGGCTTCTCCTGGTCGAACTCATCTTGGATCTGCCCTACCAGTTCCTCGAGAACGTTCTCCAAGGTCACCATGCCAGTGGTACTGCCGTACTCATCCACCACCACCGCCAGATGAAGGCGACGGTCTAAAAAGAGTTGCAGCAACCGGTCCAAGCGAGCGGTCTCTGGGACATAAATAACCGGCTTGGAACTGGCTTGCAGATCGGAAGCCAACCCAGCCGCACCCCGGCGCAGGTAGATGTCCTTGACGTGCACCACGCCCACCAACCGGTCGAGATCTCCGCCATCGCTCAATGGAAAACGAGAATACCGAGTCTCGTCGGCCAATCGGAGGCATTCGGCAATGGGGCGCCGAATGTCTAGGGCCACGATCTCCCGCCGAGGTCGCATCACTTCCCGCACCCGCCGTCTGCCTAGATCGAGGGAGTTTTGAACAATTTCACGAGCCAAGACCGAACTCCCACCCGCAGCCAACGTGGAACCCAGCATGAGTCGAAGCTCATCCTCCGAATGCACCTCACCGTGACTGGAGGACTCGATGCCCAATCGTTGCAACACCCAGAGCGACGTCCAGTTCAGCACCCAAATTAAGGGATAGGTGACCACGTAGAACCAGTGGAGCGGATAGGCCACCCAGAGCGACGCGGGCAGGGGGCGTTTAATGGCGATGAATTTTGGGGCCTGCTCTCCCACCACAACGTGGAAAAAGGTCACCGCCATGATGCCCACCGAGGCCGAAAGCAGATGACGCAATTGGGCGGACTCAATTTGAAACCAGCCAAACACCGGTTCTAAGAGCGCCGCAAAGACCGGCTCGGCCACCCATCCCAAAGCGAGGCTCGCCAAGGTAATGCCCAACTGGCAGGCGCTCAGGTAGCCATCGAGATGACCTAGAATATGGCGAACCATCCCGGCCCGCCGGTGGCGTCGCTGGACATACCCTTCTAACTGAGTGTCCCGGACCTTCACCAAAGCGAATTCGGCCGCGACGAAAAACCCATTGAACGCCACCAGCGACAAGGCCAGTGAGAGCTTGCCCACCACTTCGAGAACCGAAGAGGAGTCACTCATGATTGAACCTCCAGGAACAACGCCCCAAGGACATCTGACAGCGTCACGATCCC
>Ga0114977_10002557_pt1 | contig 11659 bp, 11 predicted proteins | sample S_130805_MF_Meta_FD_87026 | JGI IMG/M metagenome (GOLD analysis project Ga0114977, IMG submission 87026) | Freshwater microbial communities from Lake Simoncouche, Canada to study carbon cycling - S_130805_MF_MetaG | ecosystem: Environmental > Aquatic > Freshwater > Lake | place: Lake...
CCCCGCCCTTGAGGCGCCCGAGGGTGTCGGCCACGGCGCCGGGGCCGACCACTCCGCGGAGCAGTCGCCCGGCCCGCCCGAGTCGGCTGGTCGAGATCATGGAATCACCGGCGCGAAGGTAGGCACCTGGGCGCGAGGCGGGAGGGGGGGCTGGTGCGATCTTGGTCGATTTCGGGCCGTTCACCTACGACTCCGGCGACAACGCGGTGCGGCTCCCGGAGGCGCCGCCTGCGGGCTCCACCGTCACGATCGAGTGGCTGCCGTCGGACTACTGCGCGGACTGAGCGGGGCCGACCGCAGGGAGCACGAGGGGAATTGTTGTTCCCCCTCCCGGCCCTCCTTCATCCTCGCGAGCCAAGACAAGCGTCGGCGGGCGCAACGGCGGTATCGACAGGACATCGCCCGAGGTCCGGGCATGGGGGGTGCGCGACTGGCAGGGCATCGGCCGAGGTCTGGACGAGGGGGGTGCGCGACTGGCAGGGCATCGGCCGAGGTCCGGGCAAGGGGTGCGCCACCGGCTTCGGCGCTCGGCCGCCGCGCCCCACCCCAAGGAACCGCCCCGGTGACCCCGTCACCCCCCGCGTTCTTTGGCCTCCGCCGCGCCCCACCGCATCGCTGGGCGGAGCTGCCCCTACTCCCGCGCCCAAACCTGGATCGTCCCGTCCTGGCTGCGGGTGGCGAAGGCGTCGCCGCGGGTGCCGCAGGGCGCGACGTGGATCACCGGGGCGTCGCGCGGCGCGGAGGTCCAGGTCCAGCGGCCGGCCTCGAGGACGCCGACGCAGGCGTCGGTGGCGACGACCCAGGAGCGGGGCCCGAGCGGGGCGATGGCGTCGATCCGGCGTGGGGCTTCGACCACCCAGGCGACGGTGCCATCCCAGGCGTCCGCCTCTGCCACGAACGAGCTTCCCCAAGCACCGTTGACGAGCAGCAGGCGCGTCCCGTCAAACGACCAGCTTCCAAAGCTCTCCCAGCCCGGCTCGGGCACGCGCGGGTCGTCGAGCGTCCAGTCCGTGGGAAGGCCGGGCGCCACGCGGAGCACCCGGGCGCCGTCCACAAGGACGGCGCTCCCGTCTGGGGAGACCTCCATCGTCTCGCCGCGCGGGTCTCCGAGGCTGACGCCGTCGCGGAACACCGCCGCGCCGCTCGCGTGCGGACGCGAGGCCACCACCCGCCCATCCGCGCTCGCGCTCAGCACGTCGCTGTAGTGGACCCAGCGGTCGAACACCGGCTCGGCGACGAGCGCCGGGGTGAGGTCGTACCGCCGGATCGGCTCGGCGGACCTCACCACGACGCCCCACCGCGCCCGATCCGCCTTCGGCACCCAATGGTGCACCCACAGCATGTCCCACGGCGCCCCGCGCGCGGCCATACTCGCTTCGGGGATTCGCAGCCGCGCGACCTCCACCCCGTCGCGCCGCCAGCGCCGGAGGGTCGCGTCCACGGGGGCGTTGACGACCGTCACCACGTCGAGGTCGGCGGTGCATCGCACGGGCCACCACCCGAAGTCGTCCAGCCGGGTCACCACGGTGGCGGTCCACTCCGGCGGCGCGGAGGGCGCCGTCGGAGGCGCTGCCGAGACGGGCGCGTGCACGACGCAGCCGAAGAAGAGGATCAGCATCGCGCCCTGGACAAGCAGCGGCCCCCGCGGTTCTCGCGAGGCCGCCGGTGCGAGCCGCCGATCCAGACCGCTACCCCCTTCCCCCAGGGAGCGCCGTGAGCTTCTCCGGGTGGAGGACGGAGTAGAGGGTGGCGATCCTCCCGCCGCGAACCTCGGCAGAGAGGGTGAAGCGGGACGGGAGGCGCCCGGGGCGCGGGGGCAGCTCCCCGAAGAAGGTGAGCAGGCCGTTGCACCGGACCGGGGTGAACGCCGGGTCCTGCGGGTAGAGCCGCCGGAGCCGGCGGAGGAACAGGACGATCTTGGCGGGCCCTTCGACCGGGCGCCGCGCGGCGTTGACCTGGCCGCCGCCGTCGTTGAGGGTGACCGCGTCGGGACGCAGGAGCTGCGCCGCGGCGCTCGGGAGGCCGAGGCGGAGGAAGCCGAGGAAGGCCACGACGACCGCGTCGTCGAGCGTGGTGGGCTGCGCGGGCAGGTCGCCGAGGGCGGCGCGCGCGCGGCTGAGCAGCACGTCCACCGAAGCAGGCGTAGACCCGAGCACCGCGGCGGTCTCGGCGGAGCTGAGCTCGAGGACCTCCCGGGCGAGGAAGACCGCGCGTTGCGTGGGGGTGAGCGCCTCGGCGGCGCGGAGGAAGGCCCAGGTGGCGGTCTGCCGGTCGGCGAGGGTGTCGTCGGCGAGGCGGGCGTCGGGCACGGGAGCGGGCAGCCAGGGCCCGAGGTAGCTCCGGCGCTTTCGGGCGCGGAGCCGATCGCGGGCGAGGTTGAGGGCGACGGCGGCGAGCCATGGGCGGAGGGGGCGATCGTCCATCCGCGGGGGGCGCTCCCAGAGGCGCACGAAGGTCTCCTGGGCCACGTCGTCGGCGTCCTGCACCGTGCCGGTCATCCGGTAGGCGATGCCCCAGATGAGCGGACGGTGGCGCAGCGCGTCGCGGAGGGTGGGGTCGTCCACGCGGCCTCCTACGCCGGGGAGCCGGTCGCCGTCACCCACGCCACGGCGGCTTCCGCGCTCGCGAAGCTCCGATCGGCGAGCATGCCGCGCTCGCCCACCCAGTCGCCGGCCAGGGCCACCCGCCGCCCGTCGAGGGTGTGGACGACCGGGACCGTGAGCCCGGGCTCGTCGAGGCGGTGGGTGACGGTGAGGTCCGGCAACCACCGGGCGTGGCGCACGTGGTCCCGCCAGCCGGGTTGGGCGTGGTCCAACGTCGCTTCGACGCTGGGGCGGCTGTGCGCGGGATCGTCATCGGGCCCGAGGTAGCGCGCGGCGTGGACGACAGCGCCGCCCAGGGCCGCCACCGAGCCGTGGTCGGAGAAGTAGGTGGGCGCGTCCAGCCCCAGCACGAAGCGGTGGTGCGGGGACGGGAGGCGGTCGAGGACGAGGTCCAACGTGGACATCCGGACCCGTGTGAGCGTCGGCACGGGGAGGCCGAGCGCCCGGGCGTGCGCGGGGTGGGTGGCGACGATGACGGCGTCGGCGTCGGGCAACTCGACGGCCTCCGACTTCTCCACGGTGACGGTGGGCGGGAGGGCCGCGCGGAGCGCGTCGACCAGGGAAGCCCAGCCGCCATCGAGGTAGACGACCCCGCCCTGGGCGCGGCGGAGCTGGGCCTGGGCGGCGGCGGCGTCCTGCCGGGCTGGCGCGTTTCCGTAGGTCGACACCCGAAGCGCGGCGAGGAGGACCTCCCGGGCGGCGGGGGAGAGCGGGGCGAGCCACTGCTCGACGGTGCCGCGCGCGGTCGAGGCGCCGGGGCCGAGGGTGCGCGCCAGCTCCCAGCGCGCGCGGAGCGGGAGCGGTCCGGGAGCGAGGAGCGCGAGTGGCGTCGCCGGGAGCGGCTCGAGGGCGCCGGCGCGATCGAGCCAGCCGGCGGCGGGCGGGACGCCGCCACGGGGCACGATGCCGAGGGAGCGGAGCACGCGCATGGCCTCCGAGGCGCGGTAGAGCGCGTGGGGGCCGAGGTTGAGCTTCGCCCCGCCGATCTCGGTGGTGCGGGCGCGACCGCCGAGGGTCGCAGCACGTTCGTAGAGGCGGACGGTGGCGCCGGTTCGGGCGGCGAGCGCGGCGGCGGTGAGGCCGGCGAGGCCGCCGCCGAGGACTGCGAGGTGCATGGAGGGTCCAGGTGCACCTCAAGCACGTCTGGGGTGCGCGGAACCTGAACGGAGCGCGCCGTTCGGGTCGCCCCATCCGCGCCGCCGCCCGCCCCGCCATTCTCCCCCCGGCGGCTCCTCGACCGCCGACCTCCCCGGGAGGCAAGCCGACGAAGCGCCACCAGCCCCTCGACACCCTCCTCGTCCGTCGGCTTCAGCCCGCCACGGCCGCGAGCCGCTTCACCGGCTTCGGCAGCTTCGCCGCGTCGGTCGCGGCCTCCTTCTTCACCCGGTCGAGCCACGCGGACCGTTGCTCCGCCGTCGAGTCGCGCACGGGGCCGAGCTCGGTCACCCGCACCGGTTTGAACCCGCAGAACTCCAGGGTGGCGCCCTTCATCGCCTTGCGGCCGGGCGCGCCGAGCACCAGCGACCACGCCCAGACCGGCCAGTCCATGGTCACGATCGTCCGCGCCGAGCGACCGGCGAGGAGCTTGTCCCACTTGCCCGCCGACTGGAACTTGAACGCCCAGCCGGGGAGGAACGCCCGGTCGATGAAGCCCTTGAGCAGCGCCGGCGCCGCGCCCCACCACGAGGGGTACACCCAGGTGACGTGCCGGGCCGCGGCGATCATCGCCTGCGCCCGCACGAGGTCCGGCTCCAGGGCCTGGGGAACCGCGTAGCCGTCGTGGAGGATGGGGTCGAAGGTGAGGTCGCGCAGGGTGAGCCGGGCAACGGACACGCCCGCCGTTGCCGCGCCCTCGGCGTAGGCGTCGGCGAGCGCCGCCCCGAAGCTGCCGCCGCGCGGGTGGGCGTCGATGACGAGGAGGTCGCTCATTTGGTGAGCTCCAGGCCGAGGGTGAGCGGGCTCGCGCCGACCGTCACGGCCGCCTCTTCCCACCCCGGCGCGCCGAAGTACCCGGCCTTCGCGCCGTTGGAGAAGCCGTAGCCCTCGGCGGGCATGCCGAGCAGGTTGGTCTTCAGCTTCGTGTTGGCGTTTTCGTCGTGGTAGGCGGCGATGGCGATGCGCCCGGGGCCCTGCGCGGTGAACGTGCAGGTGGCCGTGCCGCCGTGAATGAGGGACGCCGCGTAGGCGGTGGCCTTGGGATCGTCGGTGGGGAAGCCGTCCGCGCTGCGGAAGACCTGGCACATCACCGTGCCGGTGTCGTTGGCGGCGCCGCGGACGTTCACGGTCACGGTCACGCCGGTGTCGGCGTGGGCGGAGAGGGCAGCGAGCAGGAGAAACATGTGCACCTGGGGAACGCTTGCAGGTTAGCTCCCGCGGAAACGCTGGTCAGTCATCGAATCCGCGAGGCTTCTATGCAAGAACGCATGACACCCGCCGACTGGAGCTGGGACGACGTCCGGCTCTTCCTCGCCGCGATGCGCGACCGCTCGCTCACCGGCGCGGCGCGTACGCTCGCCGTGAACCAGTCCACCGCGAGTCGGCGGCTCACTGCGTTGGAAGCGGCGCTCGGCGTCCGCCTCTTCGACCGCCTCCGCGACGGCCTCGAGCCCACCCCGGTGGCGGCGGACGTGCTGCCGCTCGCCGAGGCCGCGGAGGCGGCGATGCTCAGCTTCGGCCAGGCGGTAGCCGGGCGGGACGCGGCGCTCGTCGGCGCCGTGCGCCTCGCGGTGCCCGATGCGATGGACTCGCTCCTGGTGGTGCCGGAGCTGCCGAGGTTCTACGCTGCCTACCCGCGCATCGCCCTGGAGGTGATCGGCTCACCGGCCCTGGCGAACCTCGCCCGCCGCGAGGCGGACATCGCGCTGCGCTTCGTGCGCCCCACCGCGGGGGACGTGGTGGTGCGCCGCATCGCCCGCATGGAGTCGAGCGCGTGGACGCGGGAGGGCGCGCCCGCCGGCTGGATCACCGGGGACGACGGCGAGGGCTCGCCGGACGAGGTGGCCTGGGCGGCCCAGCACATCGGCGCGGACAACGTGGTCCTTCGGGTGAACCGCATGGAGGCGCGGCTCGCGGCCGTGCTCGCCGGCCTCGGTCGCGCGCTGATCCCCGACGCCGCGGCCAGCCGCGTCGGCGGCCTCGTCCGGGTGGACGGGCTCCCGCCCGCCCCCGGCTGCGACCTCTGGCTGGTCGCGCACCGTCGCCTCTACCAGGTGCCCCGCGTGCGCGCCGTCTGGGACTTCCTGGCGGAGATGGTGCCGACCACGCTCGCGAGCGTGGCGGAGCCCGCCGCGGCTACTCTTCCTGCAGCAGCGAGATGAGCGACGACGTGTCCCACCGGCCGCCGCCGCGCTGGGCGACCTCGGCGTAGCGTTCCGCCACCTCCTCGGTGACCGGCAGGTTGGCGCCGATCTCGTCGGCGGCCTCCATGCAGATGTCGAGGTCCTTGATCATCCAGTTCACGGCGAAGCCGAAGTCGAACTTGCCGTCGACCATCGTGCGCCAGCGGTTCTCCATCTGCCAGGACTGAGCGGCGCCCTTGCTGATCGCGTGGACGACCTTCTCGGGGTCGAGCCCGGCCTTCACCGCGAAGTCGAGCCCCTCGGAGAGGCCGGCGAGCACGCCCGCGATGCAGATCTGGTTCACCATCTTGCAGAGCTGCCCGGTGCCGACCGGGCCCTGGTGGGCGACGGCCTTGGCGTAGGCGGAGAACACCCGACGCGCCCGGTCGACGTCCTCGTCCGAACCGCCGCACATCACGCTGAGCTGCCCGTTCACCGCGCCCGCCTGCCCGCCGGAGACCGGCGCGTCCACGAAGCCGACCTCGGTGTGGGCGGCCACCTCCGCGAGGTGCCGCGCGAGGTCGGCCGAGGCGGTGGTGTGGTCGATGAGCAGGCTGCCCTCGGACATCCCGGCGAGCGCGCCGTCGTGCCCGAGGACCACCGCGCGCACATCTTCGTCGTTGCCGACGCAGACGAGCACCACTTCGGCGCCGCGCGCGGCCTCCCGGGGCGTGGGCGCGGCGTGACCGCCGTACTTCGCGACCCACTCGGCGGCGCGAGCGGCGGTGCGGTTGTAGACGCGGACCTGATGACCGGCGCGGGCGAGGTGCCCGGCGATGGGTCCACCCATGACGCCGAGACCGATGAAGGCGATGTGCATGCGCTCACCTAACCGCCCGCAGGGCCCGTCGGTCCCCCGCGGTTACATCGTCGCCATGCTCTTCGCCCTCGTGTTCGCCTGCGCCCACCCGGTCGACATCACCCTCACCGCCGCCGAGATCGCCCCCACCACGGCCGACGGCAAGGCGTGGGACGGCCCGAATTCGCTGGACCCCGCGGCCAAGGGGCTCCTCGACTCCGCGCTCGCCAAGATCGACCCCTCGGGCCAGCTCACGGGGACCCTCGGCTCCGCCACGGAGAAGCTCCAGAAGCCCGATCCGGCCGGCACCCTCTTCTTCCTCGCCGGCGATGGTTCGCCGCCCACCACCGCCGACCTCCCCGAGGCCAGCGACACGCTCACGCCCACCTGGGCGCCGGGCGCCGGCACGCTCCGCAACGTGATGTGGAGCCCGAAGGCGAGCCTCGACGTGACGCTCATCGACAAGGACCTCTCCAGCGACGACCCCATCGGCCGCGTCCGCCTCACCGCGGCGCAGCTCTCGTCCGCCGAAGCCCGGGACGGCGCCTTCACGGTCGACGTGGCCGACGCCACCAGCGGCCAGCTCCGCTCGGTGAGCGTGGTGGTGGTGAAGAGCCCCACGCCCTGAGGGTCGCGCGGTGGGCGCCGTGAGTTAGCCACGGCGCTTCCGGAGCTTCCATGCGCCCGAGCTTCCTTCCGCTCCTCCTCGCCGCCGGCTGCATCGACTTCACCGCCAGCAGCGTGGACACCGACACCGGCCACAGCCTCGACTCCGCCGCGGACACCGACACCGGCGCCGACACCGAGGACACCAGCGAGGACTCCGGCACCGCCCCCACGCTCGAAGGCCTGAAGGTTTCGCCGGGCAGCATCGACATGCCCACCACCCGCGCCGGCGGGAACCTCTCCGCCGAAGCCCAGTACTCCGACGGCTCCACCCGCGACGTCACCGCCGAGTGTGCCTGGTCCTCGGGCGACGAGGCGGTCGCTTTCGTGGCGTCCGACGGCTCGGTTCACGGCATCGGCGTCGGCAGCACCACCGCGACCTGCGCCTGGAAGGGCGAGTCCGGCGAGGCGTCCGTGGCCGTGCAGGCCATCGCGCGCGCCCACGCCGGCGAGGTGGTCATCAACGAGCTGCTCGCCGACCCCGCCACCGGCGCCGACCCCAACAACGACGGCAACGCCGACGCCTCGGACGACGAGTTCGTCGAGCTGGTCAACGCCGCCGCCTTCACGGTGGACCTGGCGGGGGCCACCCTCTGGGACTCCACCAACGTGATCGCGCGGCACACCTTCGCCCCCGCCGCCCAGCTCGTGCCCGGCTCGGCGATCGTCGTCTTCGGCGGCGGCACGCCGAACCTCCACGCCGAACGGTGCTCGGCGGTGCCGGTCACCAACGAGGACGTGGGCCTGCCCCTGGGCCTCGCCCTCAACAACGACGGCGACACGCTCACCCTGAAGGACGCCGACGGCGCCGAGCTCGCCGCGATCACCTACGACGGCGCGATCGAGGACGCCTCCAACGTTCTCGACCCCGAGATCGACGGCAGCCGGTACACCCACCACAGCTACATCGCCGACAGCATCGGGGCCCAAAGCCCGTGCACCCTGGCCACCGGAGCCTCGTTCCCCACGGTGGCCGAGCGCCTCACTCCTTAGGAACGGCTCGGCGAAGCCGGCGTTCGGCCACGAGCAGGTCCACCACCCGACCGTAGCTCTGCACGCCGTCGTCCACGCCGTTGGAGCGCAGGTAGGTGTGGTTCACCTCGCGGCCCACGTCGCGCAGCGGGGTCTCGTACTTCTCGGAACGCCGCTTTCGCGCCAGCAGATCGCGGCGGGTGCCGAGGCCGAGGTTGGCCCAGAGGCCGCCCGCGGTGTCGGGGTCTACCTCCTCCAGGGCGGAGACGGCGTAGCCGGCCATGGCCAGGGTGGCGCCGTAGACGAAGTCGGGGTCGCCGTAGTCGCGGGCCACGACGTACGCCACGAAGTTGGCCTCGTCTTCGCGGGCGACCCCGCGCTGGTGGGCCATCTCGTGGCAGATGTCGAAGGGCCAGTCGAACGGAAGCTGGTCGACGTTCACGTTGGGCTCGGCGGTGAACGGCAGGTAGATGCCGCCGAGGCCGCCGTAGGAGATCGTCTCGGAGGCGAAGAGGGGCTTGGCCCTCGCGTAACGGCCGCCGAGGAACGGCCAGCGCGCGGCGGCGCGGGCGTACACGTCCTGGGCGCGGAGGGCGGCGTCGGGGAAGTCGCCCGCAAGCCGGGCCACGCCGCCTTCGCCCTCGGGCACCTTCCCGCGGGCCACGTTGGTCGCCGCCACGAGCTCGGCCGAGAGCGCCCGCACCTCGTCGCGGGTGGGCTTCACCTCGGGGTAGCCGAACGCCACCCACAGCGGCTCCCGGCGGTAGTTGAGCCCCCAGATCGCCACGAAGACCGCGTACCCGACCGAGGCGATCGCCAGCAGGCGCGGCAAGGCCCACCGGATGCGCGCCGCGCGACCGGACCGAACGAGCCCGCCCACGATCGCAGCGAGCACGAGCCCCGCGAGGCCGACGATCCCCGCCTCGCCCACCGGCCAGTCCACCGCGCCGGTCACCACGCCAATCGCCGCAGCGACCGGCTGGCCGATCCCCTGGACGAAGTTCGCCTCGACCCACGCCGGCTCCACGAGCCGGGTGAGCGCCCAGGCCAGCGGCCCGAGCGCGACGGCGACTCCCCAGGCCCAGGCGGCACGACGCATACCCCTGGGTAACTTCGCCTACTTCACCTCGTCGACGCTGGCCTCCATCACGTCGTCGAAGCTGGCGCGCACGCGGATGAGCGGCTGGTGGATGGGGAGCGCGTACTCCTCCAACATCTGCCCGTCGGGACGTACGATCTCGCCGCCGACCTTCACGACGTCGAAGTCCACCTCGGTCACGGGCTTGTAGACCTCCCGAGGGGCGGCGGCGTCGGTGAGGGTGTCGACATCCTGGGCGAGGGCGGCGGAGAGGGAGAGCAGAACGAGCATGGGAACCTCCACGATTCCTTGACAGGAAGGGCGCGCGGCGGTTCCGGTTTTTTCGCGCGGGCGCTAACGTTCGGGGAGGGCGGGAGCTTTCGGGGCATACGAGCTCCTCACGAAGGCGCCGAGTGGGGCGCGTCTCCGGTGCAGGCCGCTGGAATCGGGGCACCCTGAGTCCCCTCATCCGGCGCTGCGCGCCACCTTCTCCCGTAGGGAGAAGGGTACTCTTCTTCGCGGAACGAATGACTCCATCTTGAGACGAGTTGCCGACGCTGGTCGTGGCTCGCGAGGGTCGAGGAGGGCTGGGAGGTGGGACCACCTGACCTGAGACTGGGCTGCACTTCTCGGGTGCAGGCCGATGGAATCGGGGCACCTTGAGTCCCCTCATCCGGCGCTGCGCGCCACCTTCTCCCGTAGGGAGAAGGTTAGTACTTTCCGCATAGCAAACGCATATTACTTGAGGTGATTCGCAGCCGCCGGGAGTTTCATCCCCGCTGGGTCGGCCGGCGGCCGGTCAGGAGCACATCTACCGACCACCGCGAACTCAGCCTCGGCGAAGCTGCTCGATCTGCCCGCGCAGCTCCGCCGCCGTGGCGACGGGCCGCGCGCACGCACGCCCCGAACAGGCCATCGCCCGCCCCGCCGGAACCCCGGCTTCCACGCGCCGCACCAGCACCTCCGGGTCGCCGAGCGCCACTGCGTCCCGGAAGAGCCCGTCGTCGCCGTGGACCTTCACCACCACCGCCGGGCGCCCGAGCCGCTCCGCCAGCGCCGCCGCGGGCGCGGCCATGAAGCCGTAGCGGTCGGCCTCCACCGTGGCCCCCGCGGACGCCGCGGCCGCGAGGTCCTTCCAACGTGGATCGTCGGTGAGCGCGTGCAGGCGCCAGGCCGCCTCGCCGAGCGCGGCGTTGGGCGGGAGGAGGCGCCGGGCGTGCGCGAGGAGCCCTTCGCCGCCCGCCGGACGGTCGCGGAACCCGCCCTCCTTGAGCGCCAGCGTCTCCGCGAAGGCGAGGATGCGGGCCGCCGCCGCGAACCAGGCTTCGTCCCCGGTGTATTGTCCGGCCTGGGCGAACGCGTCGGCCACCGCGGCCTGGTCCTCCAACAAGCCGGCGAAGCCGCCGACGCTGCGGAGCACAGCGCCGTCCTCGCGCACGAGCTGGTCGCGCACATGGCAGAGGGCGGTCAGCGCCAGCTCCCCGAGGCCGGGGCGGTCCCAGCGCACCGCCGCGAGCAGCAGGGTGGCGGCGATCTGGGCGTTCCAAGCGGCGTACACCGTGAGGTCGAGGGGCGGGGGCGCGTCCCGGTGGGGGCGGTGGTAGTAGCCCTCGTCGGCGTCCATCGAGGCCCCGAAGGCGCCGACGTCGTCGCGCCAGAGGTGGCGGACCAGCCAAGCGACCGAGCGCTCGGCGGCGGGCTGCTTCCGCCCGGTCCGCAGGTACACCCTCAACAAGCGGGCCTGATCCTCGCCGAGCTTTTCGTAGTGCACCTCGGACCAGTCGTCCTGGGTGGCGTACCGGAAGAAGCCGCCGTCAAACGGGTCGAACAGCCCCTTCTCCACCATGGCGTCCAGGGTGCGGGTGAGCATGCCGCCGTCGTCCACCCCGCGGCCGACGCGGTCCGCCAGCCAGTCGAGCACGCCGGGGTGGGGGAACTTCTCCAGCTCCCCGAAGCCGGCATGGTAGGGGTCGTAGGCCTTCTTCACCGCGGCCCAGGTGGTCTCCACGTCCGCCGGGGCGTCGAGGAGGTCGGGCGCGGACGACTTCCCGAGCACCCAGCGCTGGCCGGGGGTGGAGCAGCTCTCAAGGAGCGGCACCGCCTCGTGGGGGGGCATGTAGAGGCGCCCGGCGAGCACCTCCCCGTCGGCGTCGAGCACCGCGATGGTCGGCCAGCCGCCCTGGTTGTACCGGTCGTTCACGTC
>Ga0114977_10002559_pt1 | contig 11656 bp, 14 predicted proteins | sample S_130805_MF_Meta_FD_87026 | JGI IMG/M metagenome (GOLD analysis project Ga0114977, IMG submission 87026) | Freshwater microbial communities from Lake Simoncouche, Canada to study carbon cycling - S_130805_MF_MetaG | ecosystem: Environmental > Aquatic > Freshwater > Lake | place: Lake...
CCAGCAAACTCCATCCACGCATCATGCATCCTTTTGTGTTTATATCAACAATCACTAATATACCCAAATTGGACCGCGAAATGCAGCCCCAGAAACCCCGCATTTACCCTTGGTTTGGGGCGAGGAAAGGGCTTTTTTCGGTCCGCCCCAAGCCTGACGCTGTCCCCATGGGTTTGAAACCAGCCCCTTTTGGTGGGGCCAACCGCTGGCGCGCCAGCGCCAATCGGCCATCGAGGTAGGCGCCGTAAAAGTCTGGCAGTGATGCCCCCTCCAAACGGTCGGCCACTTCCCGCCCATCAGGGCCCAAAAACAACACAGTGGGGGCCACCGAGATGCGGCGGTTTTTGACCCATTCAGCATGGCTGCGGGTTTGGCCATCCCAGTCGATCAAGGTTTCGCGGTGTTGCATGTCGATTTGCACCACCACTTGGCCACTGCGCCACAGCGGGCCCAAATGGCTTTGGCGCACCTGGCGGCAATAAGGGCATCCGTCCAAACTGACCATCACCACCAGCGCTTGGCCCTGAGCGAGTGCTTGCGCCAAGCTGCGGGGCAAATCGGTGGCGGTGGGCAAGACCACTTGGGCCGGGGTTTGCGCTGGCACTGGGGCAAGCAAGGCACCGACCACCCACAACAAAGCGGCCCAGGCCAACCCGCGCGCAGACAGGCGCGGGACTGCACGGCGCAGCGTGCTTGCACACCACGCCCAAACCCGCCATGGTGGGGCCAACGCAGGACGGGGCCAAGCCAGTGCCATGCCCTCAAGCCAGGCTGTCGGCCCAGATGTTGCGCGCCCAGGCCAGGGCGTACTGCCCTTCCAAGGCATTGGCCGCGGCCGAAACACCGCCCGAACCGGGCACGGTGAGCATGGTTTTTTTGTCAGCGTCGTAACGGTGCACGCTGGCCACATGGATGACATCTTGGTCGCTCACAAAGCTGTAGCAGGTGTTGTTGTAAATGGGCATGGGGTTGACTTCTTTTCCCGTGAGCAAAGCCACCACCGCCGCAGCGCAGGTTTTGCCATGCTGGTTGGCCATGTGGCCCGACTTGGGCATGGCAGGCGCAATTTGGATCGAGTCGCCCAGCACATGGATATTTTTGACCGCCACCGACTCAAAGGTCAAAAAGTTCACTTCGCACCAACGTTGGTTGGCGGTGGCCAAACCCGTTTTGACGGCAATGTCACCGGCCCGCATCGGTGGCAGGTAATTGAGCACATCGGCTTTGACATCGTCGTTGAAATCGAACTTGAAGGTGTTGGTCGCGGCGTCGACATCGACCACCTTGTGGCGCGGGCGGTACTCAATCATGCCCTTGTAGCGATCGGCCCAGGCCTTTTTGAACAGGGGACCTTTGGAGGTGACATCTTCGTTTTCGTCCAGGATCAGCACCTTGCTCTTGGGCTTGGCTTGGCTGAAGTAATGCGCAACTTGGCAAGCCCGCTCGTAAGGGCCGGGCGGGCAACGGTACGGGGCCAAGGGCACATTGATGGCAAACACGCCACCATCGGGCATGGCCTGCAGTTGCTGGCGCAAAGCCAGCGTTTGAGGCCCGGCTTTCCAGGCATGCAACACTGTGTCGGCCGCGCCCGCTTTGGCCATGCCCGGGGCGCTGCCCGGCATGAAGTCCACGCCAGGCGACAAGATCAAGCGGTCATAGGGCAGCGTGGCGCCTGAGGCCAGGGTCACGGTGCGTTTATCAGGATCGATTTGGGTGACGCGGTCTTGCACCCACTTGACGCCGTGGCGACGCACCAAGTTGTCGTACGGCGTGGTGATGTCGGCCATGGTTTTGCTGCCACCCACGACCAAGTTGGAAATGGGGCACGAGACAAATGCCGCATTGGGCTCGACCAAGGTCACGTCGATGCCGTGGTCCGACCACATGCGCACATATTTGGCGGCGGTGGCGCCACCGTAGCCCCCACCGACCACGACCACTTTGGGACCAGACCCGCCCGGTGTGGCACACCCTGTGACCAGGCCCAAAGCACCCAACACCGATCCGGCAGATGCGGTTTGTATCCATTGACGACGTTTCATAGCGGCTCCCAATCAGTTTTTCTGGGCAGCGAAATACGCTGCTATGGCCTGGATTTGTTCATCCGAATAGCCTTTGGAAATTTGGTGCATCAAGGTGGCAGGCAAGGCACCCGACTTGAACGCCTGCATTTTGGCCACCGTGGCAGCGGCAGGGGTGCCGGCCAAGGCCGCCATGCCCGGTTGGGCTTGCCCGTTGGTGCCGTGGCAGTTGGCACAACCTGCGGCCCAACTGCGCACATGCTCGGGGGCGGTTTGCGCTGCGGCGCCAGCGCCGGCCAGCATGAGGCCAGCAGCCATCGTGGCCATCAAGGTTTGTTTCATCATTGCTCCTTCAAAAATATGAGTGTGGCCCGGCTGGGCGTTTCATGGGCGTTTGGTGCATGGCCAAATGGTAGCGACGACCCTCACTGGGGGGCAAGGTAGAAACCCTTTGCCCAACCACCGGCATCAATCGTCATGGGCATCAATGGCCAACTGGGTGCACATGGCGCGGCACATGCCCACCACACTTTCATTGACGATGCGGTAATAAATCTGCACCCCATCGCGGCGGCGACCCAAAATGCCCGCCCGGTGCAAGGTGTGCAAATGCTGCGACATATTGGGCTGGGTGGTGTCAATCGATTGCAGCAACTCACCCACGTTCTTTTCGCCTTGGCACAAGGTGCTGATGATTTTCAAACGCAAGGGCGCTGCCATCACACGAAAGGTCTTGGCAGCGTCGTGAAACACCTGGTCGGACGGTGCCCAATCAACCACACCCGCACCCCCGGTCACAGCCGGATCGGTTTGGGCAGGGGGGCTTGTTGGAGTGGGCATGTGCGGTTGGGTTACAGGGGCGTTGCGCGGGGCTTGAAGCGATTTTGCCTCAAGCCCGGGCCATGCGGCAGGTCACAGCGGCTGGTTGGTTTGGTCGGTGCGCGCAGCCCCACCCAAACCCTGCCACAGGGCATGCACCTGTTGCTGCAAGTCGCGTGCCCAAGCGCGGCGGTCACGCCCGTCATCGGTTTGCGGCTCGCCCCAAGCCAAATGCACTTGCAGGCCACGGGCGCACACTGTGCGCCACACCGAATCCACCAGGCTTTCGTCACCGACAAAACTCACCGCCTGGCTGGTCTGCCCACTGTGCGCATCAACATAACGCAGCGCCGCAGGCAGCACTGGGGCGGGTGCGCTGAGCGCAGCTTGGATCAAATTGGCGTGAAAGGGCAACAGGCCCAGACCGTCGCTGGTCGTGCCCTCGGGGAAGATGGCCAACACATCGCCCGCATGCAAGACCTCAACCATGTGGTGCACCACCCGCATGGCGTCGCGCCGCGATGAGCGCTCAATGAACAAAGTGCCGGCGGCAGCGGCCATGGTGCCGATCAAAGGCCAGTGGTGCACCTCGGACTTGGACACAAAGCGCGCGTGGCCACAGGCGTGCAACACCAAAATATCCAACCACGTGACGTGGTTGCAAACGATCAGCAAGGGGCCCCGCGCCGGTGCTTGGCCATGTTGGCGCAAGTCCACCCCCAGGGCTTGGAGCATGTCGCGCGACCACTGAACCACGGCTTGGCCGCGTTGCTCAGCAGAGGCGCTTTGCAGGTCCCTGCGGATGCGCCAGTGCCCACGCAAAATAAGTGCGATGACCTTGGCCGCGCGCCAAACGTCAGTCAGCCAACGCATGGGCCTGTGCCAGTGGCAATGCGCCGCCTCATGGGGCGCGGTAAACCTGACGCCCGGCCACCCAGGTGGCGCGCACCGATGCCGGCAAGGCCATGCCGCCAATGTCAAAGGCAAACGGTGTGTGCTTGCACTGGCTGCGCAAGACCTCGGGGGTGGCGCGCCACGTGGTGCTGGGGTCGTACACGCACACATCGGCGTTGGCACCCACTTGCAACCGCCCCATGGTGTGTGCCGGTCCCGCACCACTGCTGCTGAGCAAGGCCCCGGGCGCAGCGGTCACCACGTGCAAGGCCCTGTGCAAAGAAACCGCCGGGTCTTGGCCCCATTTGAGTGCCATGCTCAAAAGCAACTCCAGGCCAGAGGCGCCAGGCTGGGCTTGGGCAAAGGGCAAGGCCTTGGCGTCGCCCTCGACGGGTGTGTGGTCCGACACCAAGGCGTCGATGGTGCCATCGCGCAGCCCCTCGCTCAGGGCGGCCCGGTCGGCTTGTTGTCGCAGCGGCGGGTTGAGGCGGGCGCGGCTGTCAAAGTAACCGATGTCGACATCAATCAAATGCAGCGAGTTGATGCTCACATCACAGCTGATGTTCAAGCCTTCGGCCTTGGCCTGGCGCACCAGCGCCACGCCCGCCGCACTGGACAGGCGGCACACGTGGACGCGCGCACCGGTGATGCGCATGAGCGCCATGATCGTGTTGAGCGCAATCGTCTCGGCCGCCACCGGCACGCCGCTCAAGCCCAAGCGGGTGGCCAAGGGGCCGCTGGCGGCCACGCCTTTGCCCAGGTAAAGCTCTTGCGGGCGCAGCCACACGCTGTAACCAAAGGTGGCGGCGTATTGCATTGCGCGCTGCAACACTTGGGTGTTGCCCACCGCTTGTTCGGCCTGGCCAAAGCCCACGCAACCGGCTTCGGTCAACTCGTTCATTTCGGTCAGCACTTCACCAGACAGGCCACGGGTGAGCGCGCCCAGCGGGAACACCCGCGCCAGTTGCAGCCGCTCGGCGCGAAAGCGCAACATGTCGACCAACCCAGGCTCATCGAGCACCGGGTCGGTGTCGGGCGGGCACACCAAGCTGGTCACACCACCGGCCACCGCAGCGGCCAGCTCGGTGTCAAGCATGCGCTCGTGCTCGTGGCCAGGTTCGCCCAAGCGGGCGCACAAATCCACCAGGCCGGGGATCACCACTTGGGCGCTGGCATCGTGCACCGCATCGGGCACGAAACCGGATGGGGCTGGGCCAATGGCGACTATGCGCCCGTCTGCGATGGCCACATCGGCTGGCGCATCCAAGCCGCTGGCCGGGTCGATCACGCGGCCGTGTTGGATCAAGGTCTTCATGCTTCGTTCCCTGCCACGATGGACATCACCGCCATGCGCACCGCGATGCCAAATGTGACCTGCGGCAAGATCACGCTTTGCGCCCCATCGACCACGGCCGAGTCGATTTCCACCCCTCGGTTGATCGGCCCCGGGTGCATCACGATGGCGTCGGGTTTGGCACATTGCAGTTTGGCCGGGGTCAGGCCAAAGCCCTTGAAATACTCTTGGCTCGACGGCAGCAAAGCACCGCTCATGCGTTCGTTTTGCAATCGCAACATGATCACCACATCGCAGTCTTGGATGCCCGCATCCAACTGGTGAAACACCTGCACCCCCATGTGCGAGAGGTCGCCAGGGACCAAGGTTTTGGGCCCCACCACCCGCACCTCAGCGCAGCCCAAGGTGGTCAGGGCATGGATGTCCGAGCGCGCCACCCGCGAGTGCAGCACATCGCCCACGATGGCCACGCGCAAGTTGGCAAAGTCGCCCTTGTAGTGGCGAATGGTGTACATGTCGAGCAAGCCCTGGGTGGGGTGGGCATGGCGGCCATCGCCTGCGTTGACCACGTGCACATGCGGGGCCACATGCTCGGCGATCAAGTAGGGCGCGCCCGACTCGCCGTGGCGCACCACAAAAATATCGGCTGCCATGGCGGACAAGTTGGCGATGGTGTCGAGCAGCGACTCGCCCTTGCTGGCCGAGCTGCGTGCGATGTCGAGGTTGATCACATCGGCCGACAAGCGCTTGGCCGCGATTTCAAACGTGGTGCGGGTGCGCGTGCTGTTTTCGAAAAACAAATTGAACACACTTTTGCCACGCAGCAGCGGGACTTTTTTCACCTCGCGGTCGCTGACCGAGACAAATTGGCTGGCCGTGTCCAAGATGTGGGTCAAGATGTCCTTGGGCAAACCCTCGGTGGAGAGCAGGTGAATGAGCTCACCGTGGCGGTTCAATTGCGGATTTCGTTTGTACAGCACCGTCAGCCCCTGAGTGAAAAAGCCAAGCGCCCATCGGTGTTGCGCTGCAGGCTCAACTTTTGTTCGGCGGGCAGGCTCAGCCGGGCCGCAGCGCAATCGGCTTGGATGGGCAACTCGCGCCCGCCCCGGTCGACCAACACCGCCAATCGCACGCTGGCCGGTCGGCCATAGTCATATAGCTCGTTGATCACCGCGCGCACGGTGCGCCCGGTGTAGAGCACATCGTCAATGATCCACAGGTGCGCGCCCTCAATTTCAAAGGGCAGCCGGGTGACCCCGCCATCGGCCAGGCCACGGCGCGCAAAATCGTCGCGGTGCATGGCCGAAGAGATGACGCCGGCGGGCACGGCCAGACCCAAATCGGCTTGCAGTCGCTCGGCCAACCACGCCCCGCCCGAGGTGATGCCCACCAAGCGGTCTTGCGCGCCAAAGCGCGGTTGCAAGGCGCGCAGCAAGTCGCCGTACAAGGCCTCGGCGTCGAGCGAGAGGTTTCCACTCATGCGGCCATCTCCTGAAAAAACTGTTGCAAGATGATGCTGGCACTGGCCGCATCCACATCGCGCGCACCGCTGGCCAAGGCCTCGGTGGTGCTGTAGCGCTCGTCCACCTCAAATACCGGCAGACCAAATCGGCCCTGCAACTGGCGCGCAAAGCGCCGCGCGCGGTGGGTGTTTTCGTGTGCCGCCCCATCGGGGTGAAAGGGCACGCCCACCACCAAGGCGTCGGGTTGCCATTCTTGGATGCAGCGGGTGATCAAAGGCCAGCGGGCATCGCCTTGGGCTTGCAAATGGCCTTGGGGTGAGGCTTGGCACAGCAAACGGTTGCCCACCGCCACACCGGTGCGCCGGGTGCCAAAGTCAAAAGCGAGAAACGATTGCAAATGGGGCGGGACCAAGCGCGGGCCGTTCAACACGCCAGCGCTCATGCGTGCCCCGCGTCGGGCGAGATCATCCACGACTGCAAACCCAACAAAGACAAGGCCTTTTCGTAGCGTTGATCACAGGGGGTGTCAAAAATCACCGCAGCGTCGGCCTCGACGGTCAGCCAGGCGTTTTCGGCCAGCTCGGACTCCAATTGACCCTGCCCCCAAGCGGCATAACCCAAAGAGATGAGCACCTTGCGCGGGCCCGCGCCGGTGGAGAGCGCTTCGAGCACGTCTTTGGAGGTGGTCATGTCCAGGCCACCGGGCACCGACAAGGTCGATGCATAGGCCGACTCGCTGGGTGGGGTGGTGGCGGCAAACACCGGTTCGTGCAGCACAAAGCCGCGCTCGGTGTGCACCGGCCCGCCTTGGTAAACCGGGGTTTGGTTGAGGTCTTCTCGGTGCAGCGGCAAATCCACCTTGTCAAACAAACCGCGCACATTGATATCGCTGGGTTTGTTGATCACCAGGCCCAAAGCCCCGCGTTCGCTGTGCTCACAAAGGTAGACCACGCTTTTGGCAAAGGATTCGTCGGACAATCCAGGCATGGCGATCAAGAAATGATGCGTCAAATTGATCGGTTCTGAATCCATGGCCATGGGCGCATTTTAATGTTGAAGACAAAAACCTCTGACTCCCCCCGCTTTGCCACGGGTTTGGTGTGGTTTCGCCGCGATCTGCGCGCCCATGACCACGCCGCCTTGCACCACGCCTTGTCCCAATGCGCCACCGTGCACGCGGTGTTTGTGCTCGACCGCGACATCCTCGACCCCTTGCCCCGGGTGGACCGGCGGGTGGACTTTATTTTGGCCAGCTTGCAGGCCTTGGACGGGGCGCTGCGTGAGTTGGCCGGCCTGCCCCATGCGGGCCTGATCGTGCGCCACGGGTTGGCCACCGAAGAGGTCAGCGCCCTGGCGCGCGAGCTCGGCGCTCAAGCCGTCTACGCCAACCACGACGACGAGCCCGCCGCCGTGGCGCGCGACAACCTGGTGCGCACCCGCTTGACCCAACAAGGGCAAGACTTTTTCACCTACAAAGACCATGTGGTGTTTGAACGCCGCGAGGTGCTGACCCAAAGCGGCACACCCTATGGTGTGTTCACACCCTATAAAAATGCCTGGCTGAAAAAACTCCAACCCGCCGAGCACCTGGCCGCTTGGCCTTGCACCGGATTGGCGGGGCGACTGGGCGAGCGGCCCAGCCAATTGCGCCAAACCGTGCCCCATTGCAGCGACATCGGTTTTGCCCCCAGCAACCTGGCCGATTTACCGGTGGTGTGCGGCACACAGGGAGGGCAACAGGGCCTGGCAGATTTTGTCACCCGCATCGACCGTTACGAAGAAACACGCAATTTTCCTGCCGTCAAAGGGCCCAGTTATTTGAGTGTGCATTTGCGCTTTGGCACGGTGTCGATCCGCGAGCTGGCCCGCTTGGCCCATGCACGCATGCAACAAGGCTCTGCGGGTGCGGCGGTGTGGCTGTCAGAGCTGATATGGCGCGACTTTTATCACCAAATTTTGTACCACCACCCCCGGGTGGTGGAGCGCGCCTTCAAGCCCGATTACGACGCCATCACCTGGGCCAGTGGTCAGAGCGCACACACCTTGTTCCAAGCCTGGTGTGAGGCCCGCACCGGTTACCCGCTGGTGGATGCAGCGATGGCGCAAATCAACCAAACCGGCTACATGCACAACCGCTTGCGCATGGTGGTGGCGAGTTTTTTGGTGAAAGATTTGGGAATCGACTGGCGCTGGGGCGAGGCTTACTTTGCCACCCATTTGATCGACTTTGACCTGGCCGCCAACAACGGGGGCTGGCAATGGGCCAGCTCCAGCGGGTGCGATGCGCAACCTTACTTTCGCATCTTCAACCCCATCAGCCAAAGCGAGAAGTTCGACCCCCAAGGCAAGTTCATCCGCCGCTACCAACCCCAGTTGGCCCAACTGCCTGATCGATGGATACACGCGCCTTGGCAAGCACCAGAGGCGGTGTTGCAAGCTGCCGGCATTCGCATGGGCGACAACCAGCCACGTCCCGTGGTGGACCATGCCCAGGCGCGCGCGGAAACCCTGGTGCGTTATGCGGTGGTGAAAAAGTCGGGCGATTGAGGTCGCAGGGCTCAGGCGCAAAGGCTGAGCAAGTCCGCCAGCAGCGCTGGGTTGGGTGGGCGCACAAAACCGGCCGCGTACTGGTGCAACAAACGCAGCATTTCTTGCGCGGCCTGCGCCGCTTGATCGGCCACCCCGGCCAAATCATCGCGCGCCAATGCCGCCTGCAGACCTTGGGCGAGTGCCTCGCACAGCTCGGCCATGCCGTCGAGTTGCATGTCACGCAGCAGCGTTTGCAGTTTTGTCGTTGGGGCCAACAAGGCGCTGGCCGCTGCGGCGTCCAAGGGCGCTGCAGACCATTGGGCCAGCAACCCTTGCCAGTCCTGCACCTGTGCATGCACGAACTCCAAAAACAAGGTGTTCAAAGCCTCGGCCTGCTGTGTGGGTGTGGGCGCCAATGGTGCCAAGCCTGGCGCAGCAGCCATGATGCGCGCGCACACCAGACCGTGCCAACTCTCCCAAGACAAGGCATCAGATTGCGCCAAGTGGGCAAAAAAATGCCCTGCCACGGCCCAAAACATGCGCCGCTGTGGTTGGGCCGGGTGCGCCACGTCGTTGGCTTGCAAACACAGGGCCTGCAAGGCCTGGGCGGGGGCTTGCGCCACACGCGGGCGGCCACGCAGCAAGTCCAACATGCCCTGGTCAAAGGCACGCCGCCATTGACTTGGCGCAGCAAGACCAGTGGGGTTCATGGGCTTATCGGCGGTTCAAATCTCAACCATCTCGAAGTCTTCTTTGCGCGCACCGCACTCTGGACATGTCCAGTTCATGGGCACCTGCTCCCATGGCGTGCCAGGCTCAATGCCGTGTTCAGGGGCACCGGTGGATTCGTCATAAATCCAGCCGCAAATCAAACACATCCAGGTTTTTGCCACAGTCTTGCCTTCGGGTTGAGTGGGAAAAGGTAGGGTCCAAGCCACGGAGGGCTCGCATAGAATGGGCCGCATTGTATAGATCACCATGGCGCAAGAATTCCGCTCTCAAGACCCCCCATCGTTGGAAGAAGACGACAGCGTTCCAGCCTGCGTGATGTGCTTTAACGCCAACGATGCCAGCGGCGCGGGTGGCTTAGGGGCCGATCAGCTCACCATCGCTTCGGTGGGTGCCCACCCCCTGGGGGTGGTGACTGGCGTCTACATCCGTGACAGCGCCGAGATTTTCGACCACATCGCTTTGGATGAAGACGCCGTGGCCGAGCAAGCGCGGGTGGTGCTCGAAGACAGTTCGGTGCAGGTCTTCAAAGTCGGTTTTTGCGGTACCCCCGAGACATTGAGCGTGGTGGCCCAAACCTGCAGCGATTACGCCCAGGTGCCAGTGGTGGCCTACATGCCCAACTTGTCCTGGTGGGACGAAGACCAAGCCGACGCCTACCAAGACGCATTCTTAGAGTTGTTGCTGCCCCAAACCACGGTGCTGGTGGGCAACCACAGCACCTTGTGGCGCTGGCTGCTGCCAGACTGGTCCCACAGCAAAAGCCCCGGGCCACGCGACTTGGCACGTGCCGCCAGTGAAAAAGGGGTTCCTTATTTGCTGGTCACCGGCATCATGCAGTCGGACCAACACATCGAGAACGCCTTGGTCACCCCCATGACCGTGCTGGCCACCGAACGCTTTGAGCACATCGACGCGGTCTTCTCGGGCGCGGGCGACACATTGAGCGCGGCCCTGGCCGCCTTGCTCGCCGCAGGCACCGACTTGGAGGCCGCTTGCCTGGAAGCCCTCAATTACCTGGACCATTGTTTGGACAGCGGGTTTCGCTCCGGCATGGGCCATGTGGTACCCGATCGGCTGTTTTGGGCCCACGGCGAAGATGACGACAGCGACAGCGCTGAATTGGCCACCGAGTTTGCACTTCCTCCACACGAAACCAAGCATTGACAGCCGCCATGACCGATCTGAACCAAACCCTGTTTGACCGCGCCCGCCTCGTCATCCCTGGCGGCGTCAACTCACCTGTGCGCGCCTTTCGCGCCGTGGGCGGCACGCCCCGTTTTGTCAAACGCGCCCAAGGTGCTTATTTTTGGGACGCCAACGACAAACGTTACATCGACTACATCGGCTCTTGGGGGCCCATGATCCTGGGCCACGGCCACCCCGCCGTGGTGGAAGCGGTGCAAAAAGCCGTGCTGGAAGGCTTCTCTTACGGCGCACCCACCGAGCGTGAAATTGAACTCGCCGAAGCTTTGCTGAAACTCATGCCCTCCATGGACATGGTGCGCCTGGTCAGCTCGGGCACCGAAGCGGGCATGAGCGCACTGCGCTTGGCACGCGGGGCCACCGGCCGCAGCAAGATCATCAAGTTCGAGGGCTGTTACCACGGCCACGCCGATGCCTTGCTGGTGAAGGCCGGCTCGGGCTTGGCCACCTTTGGCAACCCCACCAGCGCCGGTGTGCCCCCAGAAGTGGTGCAACACACCTTGGTGCTCGAATACAACAACATCCCCCAACTGGAAGAAGCTTTTGCCCTGCACGGCAAAGAGTTGGCGTGTTTGATGATCGAGCCCATCGACGGCAATATGAACTTTGTGCGCGCCAGCGTGCCTTTCATGAAGCGCTGCCGTGAGCTCTGTACCCAGCACGGCGCACTGTTGGTGTTTGACGAGGTGATGACCGGCTGC